>ODAI013475730.1_pt1 | contig 15502 bp, 16 predicted proteins | sample 1539321 | NCBI WGS metagenome assembly ODAI01 (sample SAMN02144231, study PRJEB22623) | gut metagenome | biome: sheep rumen | host: Ovis aries | place: New Zealand
CGCAGACTTTGTCTGTATGGAGCAGTGCTGATTCACTATGCCCTGCCTTGCAGAGCTGGCACTCTGCAAGGCGGTACACCGTATACCCCTATATTCTTTTGCGATTTATGTATATATTATCATACACGATCTATGTTCACAACCAAAATTTATAATCCGACGGTTTAAACCATGCGCATTAGTTTACATAATCTACTTTTCCCTGATTTTTCAGGCCCTTCAGATCAGCATTTTCCTCTGCTATGACACAGGCAGTTTTGTTTATCGGATATTCTGCTTTATCTATCCTGCTTTCCTTCCTTCTTCTCGTTCCTGCTCCGTCGCCTGCTCTTTTATAGCAGCTCTGTTATTATCTAAGGACTCTTGCACAGGATCCAACCGGGCGGAGCTGATCTTCGTAATGTTATCAATATTTTTGATCACAGTTTCTATTTCTTCTAAGGTAAATCCCCGGCTTTCCAACCGGTTCACTTACTTCGAAGAAAGCTTTATCCTCACTTCAGCTTCTTTTTGCGCATCAGCTTCTGATACTCGTTCTTTGATTTCCCGTTGCTCATCATTTTTATAATCCATACGGCAGATTTTTATGATAATACTTTCCATACAATCAGACTATCAGGGTCTTTAACGATCTTGTTATACTTCCGTTTCGTTATAGTTATTCGCTGTCCTCTCCCATTATCCTTTTTAACTGTTTTATCAATGGGCGGAATCAACATTCGTACTTGAAATCTCCAGGCCCTGACTGTCCTGTTTTCATTATTATCCTGTTGAAACTGTAAATCTTAATAATTATAATAAAAGGAGGATCTATATGAGCAATACTTATGTGAATTCCGAATACAAGGATCGTCTGTTTGGATTCATTTTCGGGCGTGAGGAAAACCGCGAGTGGACGCTTGAGCTTTATAATGCGGTAAACGGAACCTGTTATACTGATCCCTCTGAGATAGAGATCACTACTATGAGCGATACGGTATACATGTCGATGAGGAATGACATATCCTTTATACTGAAGAGCACCCTGAGCGTTTACGAGCAGCAAAGCACATATAACCCTAATATGCCGCTGCGCCAGCTTATGTATACAGCCCGACTGTATGATAAATATACCAAAAAGCACCGTATGAATATATACGGGGAGAAGCTTCTGAAGCTTCCTCTTCCGAAGCTTATTACATTTTACAATGGAAAGAGGGACGCTGAGGATGAGCAGTTTCTGCTGCTCAGCGATTCATTTCCTGAAGGAACCGACCTGCCCGAGCCCGACATCGAGATAAGGGTCAGGATGCTTAACATCAATTCCGGCAGGAACAGCGCGCTCTTAAATGCCTGCCGGCCCCTCTATGAATACTCCTGGTTCATAGAAACGATACGCACCAATAAGAAAAGTATGGACATAGACCCCGCAGTAGATAAGGCTGTCACCGATATGCCGGAGGATTTCGTTATTAAAGCTTTTCTTACCGAAAACAGAACGGAGGTGAAAAATATGTGTATTACAGAATATAACGAAGAGGAAACCATCCAGCTGTTTAAGGATGAAGCACGCGAGGAAGGCCGTAAAGAGGGACTCAAAGAAGGGCATGAGGAAGGGCTCAAAGAGGGACTCAAAGAGGGGCTCAAAGAAGGGCATGAGGAAGGGCTCAAAGAGGGACTCAAAGAAGGTCGTAAAGAAGGACACGAAGCGGGAATTCAGGATGGAATCGAACAGGAGCAGGTAAGGATCATTACTGTAATGCTTAAGAAAAACAATTCTCCGCATGAGATCGCGGACGAATACGGCTATCCTCTTGAGCTTGTAAACAAGGTTGAAAAAGAGCTTACGGCGACTTCAAAGATGCCCGCTCCTGCAAGACAATGACGAACCTATTGAGAGTGTAAAGGAATCATTGGCTTTTGTTCATCTTCTCACGGATACAGGCAGTCACCTCCATTACATTTTTGCTGTTAATATTGACACCGTCTTCAATATATCTGATCAACTGATTTCCCACAGCAGACTCCATGTGCCGCTGAGATTCATAAAGGTCTTTTAGCTCATCTATGTTTTTTGCGCAGATATCACGAAACTGCTCCTGAGTATTTGGATCCGGCGCCTCATGATATAGTTTATGGTAGGCAGTCTCAATATCAACATAGGAAATAATATTTCCAGATTCAGCCTCTTCAATCAGAATCCCGATTGCATCGGAGATATCGTTACGATAATCTCTGTGAGCTATCATTTTCATTGCAATCAAATAGATTCCTGAGACGGTTCGAATCTCTAAAGTCCGATTATTTAGCCAGCAATAATGACGGGATACTTCCACCAGCGCATCAGAATAAGATGCTGTTTTTACAAATTCAGCATTCATCCAATCTCCCGGGAGATTGTTTTCGTCGGCAAATCTTGTTATTATGTCTTTAATCCCTGAATCTCCACGAATAATTACGTCAAAATCCTGCGTTGCATCCCTGAATTTATAGTTCAGCATGATACTGGCACCTCCAACAATTATGATTTCTGCCGGTGCCTTCCCAAGCGCTTTTCTATATTCTCTGGCAAAAAGCCTGATAATGTACATGGCGTTCGATCTTGTGATTTTATCCTTAGACTGCGTCATACAAATCTCCCTCATAAATATTGAATCTAAGGAACTCATTGATATATTCTCGTTTGTTCTGGCTATACAACGAGGAGTCACCTGCATAATATGGCTGCTCTAACCGAATATTCCGAACACCACTGTATTTATCACACAAAGGAATATCATTCTTTCTGCTGATGTAATCTACGGTTGCGACCAGATAAAACGCCTTCAGATAATCTTCATGCCGCATATAAGTGGAAACATCATCGCTTTCGATTATTTCCAGAATGCATTCCAGTTCATTTCTTTTGATCAGGTGATGAAGATTATTACGGAAAGTCTGAAAATCCTCTTTTTCATATACAATTTCATCCGGACGGTAACCTAAAAAACGAGCCAGTTTTGCTACTGTGCTATAGGAACAGGATCCGATGTCAATCTGACCTTTAATGATCGGATATAGTGTTGCATAGGGAATATTGCTTTGGATAGAACATGATCGGATATTAATTTTCCTTTTCTTCAATTCTTTTTCGAAATTCATCAAAATGTCCTCCATTCTTATATCTTATGAGAACCACCACATAAACACGCGGATCACTGAAAAGATGCGATTTGCTCGTTATCTTATGATAACCCGCTACAAGGACCCGCGAAACCCTATAAAGCGGGTTTCACTCGTTATCTTATGGAAGCTTCTGCGCCGCAAGCGGCTTGAACCTTCTCATAAGATATATTATCGGTTAACCGATAAAAAATCAAGCATGCCTACCCTGGAAACGAATTTTCCTTATATGCCGTGAATGGTAACACTTTTAATCCTCCTCTTCTTATATTGTCCCCACTAACCGCTTGACACCATTAGCGATACCACCTAAAATGATCTCACGGGGGAAGTTTTATGTCTCAATTCGATAAATTACTTGATCGAATACGTTCATTTGATAAAAATCTGCGCTTTGATGAGATCAAAAAAGTCCTTGAATACTATGCTTTCACTATGGATGGTCCATCAGGCGGCAGTAGCCATAAAACCTTCCGTAAACCGAGAGAACTTCCCATCACTATCCCACAGCATGAGTCCATTAAAAGGGCATATGTGGAAAAAGTAAAAGATATAATTGAAAAAGAGGATAAGGACCATGAATAATAAACCCCTTGATTATTACCTTTCTCTTCCATACCGCATGGAAATAATCCCCGATGCTGAAGAAGGTGGTTTCACAGCCTGGTATCCTGATCTTCCCGGTTGTCTGACCTGTTCAGAAACCATGGAAGGTATAGTCGCAAACGCCCAGGATGCCAAAAAGGTATGGCTTGAAGCTGCCCTTGAAGGAGATATTGAGATCCCCGAGCCGACCTCTGAAAATAAAACTGAATATTCAGGACAGTTTAAGCTTCGTCTGCCTAAAAGTCTCCACCGTTCGCTTGCCATGCATGCAAAAAAAGAAGGGATAAGCATGAATCAATACTGTGTTTACCTTCTAAGTGCTAATGATGTCAGACATATCGAGAAAAATATGTAGGGTATTACAAGTCCTGTTTATTATCATCTTTGTATACTATCCCCGTTTCAAGCCTCTTTGTGTCTATTATTATCCTGTTGAAACTGTAAATCTTAATAATTATAATTAAAGGAGGATCTGTATGTGCGATACTTATGATGTATGTGTGAGGAATAAATATGGGACTGTACATTAATCCGGGTGACGAGTATTTCAGACAGCTCAGAAATGGTAAATATGTGGATAAGAGCGGTCTTATCGGCGTTATAAATAAGACGATCGATAAGCCGGAGCGCCTGAGCTGTATAAGCCGCCCCAGGCGGTTCGGCAAGTCATATGCGGCGGCGATGCTGGCTTCCTATTACTGTACAGGGTGCGATTCCTCAGAGCTCTTTGATGACCTTGAAATAGCAAAAACCGCGGATTACAGGAAGTATATGAACCAGTATAATGTGATGCTTCTGGATATTACCGGATTTATTGGTGAAAGCGGACTTGGAGGTATGATCTCGGCCATTACTGATGCGCTTTACCGGGAGGCCTCAATACAGTTCCCTGAGCTTCCTGAAACAGACAAGATATCGGATCTGCTTGCAGCCATAGTGGAGCTTACCGGACGTAAGTTCATTGCCGTCATAGATGAATGGGATGCACCTATAAGGGATGAAAGATCGACTCCCGAGATCCAGAATATTTACCTTGAATTCTTAAGATCACTCTTTAAGAATACGGCCGTTACCAACAAGACCTTTGCGGCTGCTTATATGACGGGGATACTCCCAATAAAAAAAGACGGAAGCCAGTCAGCTATATCCGAATTCAATGAATATACTATTTTTAAACCCTGGGGATTTGCTCCATTCGTTGGATTTAGCGAAGAGGAAGTACGATGCCTCTGCGAGGAATATAAGCTCAGTTTTAGTGAGATGAAACGCTGGTATGACGGATACAGTTTGCCTGGGATTGACAGCGTATATAATCCTAACTCGGTAATGAAGGCTATTCGCTTCAAATCATTTGAATCCTACTGGGAGACGTCTTCATCCGCAAGCAGTCTTATAGGTTATATCAATATGGATTATGAAGGACTCGGGGATATAACTGAGAGGTTATTGAGCGACCGGCCTGTATCCATAGATCCATCCGGCTTTGAAAATGATCCAAGATCTGTAAAAAGCAGGGATGATGTGCTGACCCTGCTGGTTTATTACGGATACTTGAATTTCGATGCAGACAGCGGACTTGCAAGGATCCCTAACGAAGAGATAAGGCAGGAGTTCGCCAGAGCGGTTCGCAAAATAACTCATTCCGACACCATCCGCCGTGTACAGGAGAGCGACAAGCTCATACAGGATGCCGATCCTTGTCATAGAGCTTAAATGGAATAAATCCGCAGAAACAGCCCTTGACCAGATACGGAAAAAGCATTATCCGGAGGTTTTAAAGGGGCGGGATGAACAGATCCTGCTTGTTGGTATCAGTTATGATAAAGACGATCCTGAGAAGAAGCACAGCTGCATTATCGAGGAGCAAGACGGCTATTCCACCCTCTCCCCGATATAGTAAAATCCCCTGCATTCATTAAGCCTCACCCTGACGATACTTCCTATAAGGGCTTTATCTCCCCTTAAATGCACCACAAGGTTAGAGGATAATCTTCCGGAAACAAAGGCAGGATCATGATCACTGAGCTCCTCTATAAGCACCTCCTCTGTCCTTCCCGTTCTCAGGGCGGCCCTTTCCCTGGAGCTCTCCTGAACCGCAGAAAGCACTCTGTCAAACTGTTTCCTGCTCTCCTCCTCAGGCACCTGCCCCTCCATCACAGCCGCGGGAGTATTGGCCCGTTTTGAGTAAATAAAGGTGAAGGCTCCGTCGAATCCCACCTTACGGATCACATCCAGGGTATCGTTCACATCCTCCTCTGTTTCTCCCGGAAACCCGACTATTATGTCCGTAGTTATTGCGATGTCCGGGATCTCCCGTCTCAGCTTCAGAGCAAGCTCCGTGTAGCTCTCCTTTGTATAATGCCGGTTCATTTTTTCAAGGATGCGGGTGCTTCCCGACTGAAGCGGAAGGTGGATATGCCTGCATATTTTCTCAGAGGACCTCATCACCTCAATAAGCTCATCGGAAAGATCCTTGGGATGAGAGGTCATAAACCTTATCCTCTTTATACCGTTTACCTTCTCTGCCTCCCTAAGCAGCTCCGCAAAGGTTATCGGCGTCAAAAGCCCGCGTCCGTAGGAATTGACATTCTGTCCAAGCAGCATTATCTCCGAGACTCCGTCTTCGGCAAGCCTTTCGATCTCTCTGATGATATCGCGGGGCTCCCTGCTTCTCTCCCTTCCCCTCACATAGGGCACGATACAGTAGGAGCAGAAGTTATTGCAGCCGTACATAATATTGATCCCGGATTTAAAAGGGTATTTCCTTATACTAGGAATATCCTCTACCACCTCATCCGTTCCCTCAAGGATATCGATCACCATTCCCGTCCCGGATATCTCTGTGCCTGTCGGAAAGGCTTCAGCCCTCTTACGCGGATCATCCTTAATAAGTCCGTGTATACAGATAAGCTCGGCAAGCTTGTATATATTATGAGTCCCGAAAACGATATTTACATAGGGATAGCTTTTCTTTATCCTTTCAACCGCGGTCTTTTCCTGCATCATGCAGCCGCAGAGCGCAATTATCCTGTCAGGGTTCTGATATCTCTCTCCCTTAAGATGCCCTAGCCTCCCGTAAAGCCTCTGATCAGCGTTATCCCTGACCGTACAGGTATTAAAAATTACGAAATCGGCCTTTTCCTCGCTTTCCTCATGCACAAAACCGATGCTCTCAAGGATTCCGGCAAGCTTTTCGGAATCCCTGGCGTTCATCTGACAGCCAAAGGTGGTCACATGATAGGTTGCCCTTCTTTGAAGCCTTTCCTCAAGCTCCTGCCTTAAGCCCTTTGCCAGCTCAATATAATAAAACTGCCTCTCCGGCTCCTTTTGGGGTGCCGTCGTTTCAAACTCCTTATCCATTGTATCCTTTCCTTATGCCGGTCTGCCAATTGCGGCGGCGTTCCCGTCACACCTTACTGATCCGTATTTCCCCGATATCCATAAGGAGCATGTCAAGCCTTACATCATGCTCCTCTGCCGGTATCTTATCAAATACCTGTTCACTGTAGGCAAGTCCTATGGTAAAAACCGGCTTCAGATTGCCGGATGAGGATAATGAAGCCTCCGATCTGTAATAAGAGATAAAGGCATCATAGAAACCCTTTCCGTATCCCATCCGGTACCCTGAGGTATCAAAAGCAGTCCCCGGAACTATAAGCAGCTCAAGCTCCTGCCCCGAAAGAGCCTCGCAGCCTTCCTCATCAGGCTCCGGTATTCCCTTATACCCCTTTTTCAGTTGAGAAAGTGAGGCTATCCTGTAAAACCTAAGCTCCGGGCGGCTGTCATTTACGGCACATTTCGGTAAAAACACCCGTTTTCCCATACCTAAGGCAATTTCTATAATGTCCCGGGTATCAACCTCGCTTCTGTAGGAACAGTACAGTCCCAGGGACCCGGCCCTTTCAAATTCAGGAAGAGAAACAAGCCTTTCCCTGATAAGGCGATCCTTCTTCCTTCGTGTCTCAGCTTCTATATTGTCCCTTGCCGCTATGGCGCGCCTTCTGAAACTCTGCTTATACTCGCCTGTGTCACTCATCCCGGGACTCTGCCTTCTTATTGTACTGCTTTCCCGGGGAGCTTCCTTTCTGCCGTATTTATCACCCAGGTTCGTTACGCTTCCGTCCTTTTCCACAATATCTATGCCGTTGAGCTGTGTCCTCAGGTTATTCCTTATATTGGCCGCATACTCCTTGCGAAGCTGCCTCTGCTCCTCCTTTTCCTCTTCCGTAAGACCCTCGCCCTGCGACTTGTGATACAGCTCATTTATCCTTCTGATCCTTGCTTCAAGCTCCATATGTCCTCCTGTCGCCAAACCTTACATTCCGCTGATATAGTCAGATATATTAAAGGAGGGATTCTTCTCCGAAATAAACAGAGTACCGTGCTTTCTTCCCTCTATAAGCTTATGGATCACGCTTACGTCCTTTCCGTTTGCTATGATCATATCACAGCCCGAATTGACCGCCACCGTAGCCGCATGGAGCTTCGCGCTCATGCCTCCGGTACCCAGAGTCGAGCCGGTGGATTCCTTCCCCATTTCCATCACATCTGAAAGCCTCTCCACTATGCCTATGAAGCGGGCATCCTTATTGCTTCTGGGATCATCTGTATACAATCCGTCAATATCGGAAAGAAGGATAAGGAGATCGGCCCCAACCAGATAGGCCACGACAGCTGACAGGAAATCGTTGTCGCCGATGGTATCCTCTACCTCATGTATGGCCACCGTATCGTTTTCGTTCACAACGGGGATGACCCCCATTTTCAGAAGCTCGGTAAAGGTATTGTGGGCATTTCTCCTGTTTACATCGTCCACAATAGTATGCTTGGTCATAAGTATCTGCGCCGTGACATGATTGTACTCCGCAAACAGCTTCTGATACACCATCATCAGCCTTGCCTGTCCTATGGCTGCAAGAGCCTGCTTCACGGGGGTCTCCTGCTTTCCCGGATCGATGTTCATTGTCTTTCTTCCGACAGCTATCGCCCCCGAAGATACCAGTATAACGTCCCTTCCCTGGTTCTTAAGCTCGCAGAGCTCTCTGACTAACCTCTCCATTTTGGTAAGGTTAAGCTCTCCCGTCTGTATATGGTGAAGGGAGCTCGATCCTATCTTGATGACTATCCTCTTTTTCCTTTTAAGCCTTGCCCGCATCGAAAGCTCGTATTTATCCCTTTCAGGAGCTGTGTTCTCACCTGTATCTGCCCTGTTGCCTTCCTTTTCCATAGCCTGCTTCCTCTCATCTTTAAGTTCACACATTTATAGGAACCGACAGATCATTTTTGTCGTTCACAATAACGGTTCCACTCCTCTATTATTTTCTCCGCGGTCTTTATCCCGTCTACCGCGGCGCTCATTATGCCCCCCGCATAGCCCGCTCCCTCCCCGCAGGGAAATACGCCGTATATATTATTGCTCATAAAGGTATCCTTATCCCTGACTATCCTTACAGGCGACGAGGTCCTTGCCTCGATCCCGGCAAGCAGGGCGGATTCCCCGGCAAAGCCCTTTATCTGCCTGTCAAACTGCTCCATGGATTCCGTGATCGCCTCATTCACCTCTCTGCCAAATACAGAGCTGAGATCCGCGTATCCGCATTCTCCCTTGATACAGCCCGTCTCTTTAAGATTATAAGGGCTTTCCTCCTGCGGTTTCAATTTGCTTTCCGCTTCCGCAAAAGAGCCCTCTGTACGCTCTTTAAATTCGGAAAAGCTCTGAACAGGCACCCGGCCCCCGGCAAGCTCATAAGCCTTCTTTTCCAGCCTCTGCTGAAATTCCACTCCCGCCAGGGGATGCTCCGAACCGAAATCCTTTCCGGTAAAGGGTGTTACTATCGCCGAATTGGCATACCCCGAAGCCCTTCCCGAATAGCTCATTCCGTTGACCGTAAGGCCTGACTCCCTTGAGGAGGCATTTACGACATAGCCGCCCGGACACATGCAGAAGGAATAGACGCTCCTCCCGCTTTTTGTAATATTCGTAAGCTTATAATCCGCTGCCGGAAGCCTTTCTGAATATCCTTCTCCGTACTGGGCCCTGTTTATAAGCTCCTGCGGATGGATAACGCGAAAGCCCATGGCAAAATCCTTCTGTGTAAGCTCAAGTCCGTTTTTAAGAAGCATCCTGAAGGTATCGGCGGCGGAGTGACCGACAGCAACAACAACGGTATCCGCCTTTAGCTCATAAACCTCATGACGCCTTTTATCGCCCTCACCAAAGGTCCTCCTTACCGTGACGCCCTTTACCCTTTTGTTTTCAAGGATGAGCTCCTCCGCGCATGAGTTGAATCTGAAGCTGCAGCCCCGCTTCTCCATATCAAGCCTCATTGCCGTAATGATACTCTTTAGCATATCGGTGCCAAGATGAGGCTTTGCCTCATAGGCAATGGACTCCTTCGCCCCGTATTTAATGAAGGTATCAAGCACAAGCCCTATCCTTCCGGCCCTGTCCTTTATGGTCGAGTTAAGCTTCCCGTCCGAAAAGGTGCCTGCCCCGCCCTCCCCGAACTGCACGTTGGAGGCCGTATCAAGGATACCCTCCCTCCAGAAGCGGTCGACCCTTTGAGCCCTTACGTCGATCCGGTCCCCTCGTTCAAGAACTATGGGCTTAAGGCCTGCCGCGGTAAGGATATACGCACAGAAAAGCCCCGCCGGCCCGTCCCCGATTATGACCGGATCAGGCCGCCCCGAAGCTCCCCCTGAATATACGGGTGGCTCATAGACAGTCTCATCGATAAAGCTCAGCCTTTTATTCCTGCTTCTCCTCCTTACCCTCTCCTCAGTCCTCTTATCGGTGATGACACCAATGGAATATGAATAGTAAATATCCGGCTTATGCCGGCAGTCCAGGGACCTTTTAAGTATCTTAAAGCCCGAGGTCCCGTTAAAGGGCAATACCCTTTCCCCGACAGCCCTTTCCACCGCCCTTAAAAGCTCCTCCTGTGTATGCTCCGTACCAAGCCTTAACTGTTCTATCCTGATCATATTCCTCAATATTCTTCCGAAGCTGAAATTCCCGCAAGTATCCCCGTAGCAAAGGCCCAGGTCAGGTTATAGCCTCCACAGTCGCCGTGTACGTCTATGATCTCACCGGCAAAATAAAGCCCCTTCACAAGCTCCGACTCAAGGCGGTCCGTTATTTCCTCCGTCCTCACCCCTCCTGCACACACCTGTGCCCTGTCAAAGCCTCCCGTTCCCGTAATGTTAAATGAAAGCCCTTTGATGCTTTCGGAGAGCTTAAGAAGCTGCTCGTCGGAAAGCTCCGATACCCGGAGGCTGTTTTTTATACCGCAGAGCCTGTTCATTAAAAACGACATATTCTTGGGAAGGAGCCCCGTAAGAAGCTCCCCGGCGCTCCTCATCGGCCACCTTTCCTTTCTGTCCTTAAGGAAGGAAGCAAGCTCATTTACGCTCATAAATGGCAGCAGGTCTATGCTTGCACTTATCCTGCCCCTGCCCTTTTTTTCAAAAAGCCGTTCCGAGACCAGATGACTCAGCTGAAAGACCGGTATGCCTGAGATCCCGGTTTCGGTAAACTGCAGCTCTCCCTCCTCGGTCCCCGCCATTTCCTTGTCAAAGAAGACCGTGACCCTTCCCGAAAGCCTGATACCCTTAAGCTCTCTGCAGTACGGAGCATCGGATCTGAGGTATGTGAGTGCGGGCAGAGGCTCTTTTATGCTGTGTCCCAGCTTCCTTGCAAGCTCATAGCCGCTCCCGTCCGAGCCCGTGACCGGTGCCGCCCTGGAGCCGGTGCATAATATCAGCCTGTCAAAGCTTCGATCCGTTTCAGAGGGCTTTTCCGTATGTACCGAAAGCCTTCCGGAGCCCTCCACCGTTATCCCGCAGACGTGCTCACAGGTACAAAGCTTTACTCCCGTATCCCTTACCGCAAAGCGCAGGACGTCAAGCACCGCGGAGGCCTGCTCGCTGTAGGGGTACAGATATCCGTTTCGGTTTCTTGTAAAGATGCCAAGCCCCGTCAGAAAGGAAATGACCGAATCGAAGGAGACCCGGTCATAAACATTCTTTATAAACGCAGGGTCACCGTGATAATGAGAAAGGCTCCTGTCCGTATTTGACAGATTGCATTTCCCGTTTCCGGTGGAAAGCAGCTTTCTCCCGGCTCTTTCCCCGTGCTCTATAAGGGTGACCTCATTCCCGCACCGGGCGCAGGTAACGGCGGCGCACAGCCCCGAGGCCCCAGCGCCTATTATCCCTATCTTCATTCTCTACCTCTGTGCATCATACTCAAAAGCGCGATTAACTGCCGTTTTCTCCTGCGGGCGGTCTCATTCGCCAAAGACCTTACAGAACTGCTATATAAGATGCAGGAACTTTGCAATAACCGCCATCACGTTGCCGCCGGGGAAGGATCTTATCTCCGATTCCCTCACACCCTTTAAAAGCAACAGCGCTACAAAGTAGATGACGACCCCCGCGGCTATTGAAATAAGCGTAGCTATCTCCATCCTCATCGACCTGCTCAGGAGAAAATACATGATCCCTATTATAAGTCCCATGATGAGAGATGCTATAAGCGGAACTACGAAGGTCCTGAATATCTCCTGTCTGTAGCCTGTATTTCGTCTTATATCTATCCAGTTGAGCACGCTTACAAGAAGAGAAAAGAAAACGATGGATATGACTACCCCGTAAAGCTTAAGATCAAATACGGCGGTAGTAAGGTATAGTACCCCGAGATGCGCCACAAGGGCTATCGCCGAATTCCTTACCGGTATGTTCATCCTGTCGACCCCCTGAAGGACGCCGTTTGACAGAGTGGACATAGAGTAAAATATAACCGATGCCGAGCCGATACGCAGAAGGATCGCGGCCGTCCTTATCTCACCGGTAAACATTATGGATAATACAGGCTCCCCGAGCACCGCAAGCCCCACCGCACAGGGTATGGCGATTATCATCACAAACCTCATGCTGATCCTTATCTTACGCCTTGCGACCCTCAGATCACCCTGTGCGACGCTTGCCGTAAGAGAAGGCATCATCGATGAGCACAACGCATTCGCGAGTGCCACCGGCACGTTGATGATGGTTTTGTATTTTGTGGTGAACACTCCCCAGTTTGAGGCTATGGCTGCTTCTCCCATTCCCCTTTGAGCCATGACCTTACCGAAGATACTCTGATCAAGAACATCGGATATATTATAGATGGTAGAGCTCAGGATGACCGGCATCACCGTTATGACAAGGAGCCTGAACACCTTTCTGAGGCTGTCCCTCTTGACCGACCTGTCCTCCTCCACCCTGATAAGAAGCTCTTTACGGTTGAAAAGGAAAATGCCTGCCAGCATGATAAGTCCCGCGGCCGCCCCCGCAAGTGTACCAAGGGTACCCCCGGCGGCTCCGTATGCCGGAGCGCAGGCATCATCCCTTAAAAGAGCCGCTACCTTTAATCCGTAGTCATACAGAAATATCGCCGCCGCCACCGAGACCACGGCATTGACTATCTGCTCAAGAAGCTGTGAGGTGGCCGTAGGAAGCATTGTTCCGGTACCCTGAAAATATCCCCGCATGACCCCCATAAGGGCAACTACGAGAAGTGTGGGGGCCAGTATCCTTAAGGCTATCGCACACCTTGGCATGCTGAGGATATTGTCTGCCATAACATCCGCCCCAAGCAGCACTATGAGCATGGCCGCGCCGCCTGTGATAACGGCAAAAAGAAGTGCTCCGTGAAAAAGCTTCCTGGCGTTTCTGTACTGCCCTCTGGCAAGCCTTGCCGCCATAAGCTTTGAAACCGCAACCGGAAGAGAATATGAGGAAATAATAAGCATTATGGAATAGATCTGAAAGGCTGCCGAATAATAGCCCATTCCCCGGTCGCCAATGGTCCTCTGCAGCGGGACCCTGTAAAGAAGGCCTATTATGCGGGAAATGATCCCGGCTATTGCCAGGATCCCGCCCTGAACTATGAAATTTGAGCTTCTGCTTTCATTCTTCTTCATCAAGGGTTATGTGCTGCTTCGCGCCCATTTGCCGGGCAACTTATTCTACACTCTGGGTATGTCCAAAAGCCTCATGATCTCGTTCTGCCGGCTTTCCATGAGCTCTCTGTCCTGATCGGTCATATGATCGTAGCCCGATAAGTGCAGCATACTGTGGACCACAAGAAAAGCAAATTCCCGTCTTACGCTGTGCCCGTACATTTCAGCCTGTTCAAACACCTTATCCTGTGAGATCACGATATCACCAAGGAGAAGCTCTCCCGAATCGGGATCAAAATTATCAGGATCCTCCATAAGCTCCGAAAAAGCGGCGGGAGCCTTAAAGGAAAGCAGAGGAAAGGAAAGGACGTCGGTCGCCTCATCGATCCCCCGGTTTTCTCTGTTAAGCTCTCTTATCCCGTCATTGTCTGTTATAAACAGGGACACGCTTATATCAAAGGGACAGGCCTCCGCTTCCATCACCGTTTCAGCTATTTTCTCAAAGAGCTCTTCATGATCAAAATCAAAATGAAGCTCAGTTTCGGTTTCCGTAACAATTGTCATAATTAATTATTTTTTTATTTCCTGTCTGCGCCGATCTTCAGATCGTGCGCTTAGGAATGAACTTTAGTTCATTCCGATCCGTCCGGCGAGCCGGACGGATCATTTCCTGTCCGCGCCGATCCCCGGATCGTGCGCTTAGGAATGAACCTCAGTTCATTCCGATCCGTCCGGCTCGCCGGACGGATCATTTCCTTATATAAGTGATCCTTCCGTTTCCGATAAAGCGTCTGTCTCTTCCCTGCCCCTGAGGATGCTTTGCCTCATAATCCTCGTAGGCCTTGACTATGCGCTGAACCAGAGGATGTCTTACAACATCCTTTGCCGTAAGGGTTGAAAAGCCTATATCCTCTATATTCTTAAGGACCTTCAGGGCAATATCAAGCCCGCTTGCGGTCTGGGGCGAAAGATCCTTCTGTGTAAGGTCGCCCGTAATTATCGCCTTTGAACCGAAGCCTATACGTGTAAGGAACATCTTCATCTGCGCAGGCGTGGTATTCTGTGCCTCATCGAGGATGATAAAGGCATTGTCAAGAGTCCTTCCGCGCATATAGGCAAGAGGAGCCACCTCGATAAGTCCCTTTTCCATGTTCTTCTGGAAGGAATCCGCTCCCATTATCTGATACAGGGCGTCATAAAGCGGCCTGAGATAGGGATCCACCTTGCTCTGCAGATCCCCCGGAAGGAACCCCAGCTTCTCCCCGGCCTCTATTGCGGGCCTTGTCAGGATGATCCTCTGCACCTCCTCATTTTTGAAGGCGGTAATGGCCATTGCCATGGCAAGGTAGGTTTTCCCGGTCCCTGCCGGCCCCATTGAAAAAACGATCATCTTTTCCCTGATAAGGTCAACGTATTCCTTCTGACCCAGGGTCTTGGGCCTTATGGGCTTGCCGGCGGTGGTATGGCATATGACCTCTCCGTCTATCGCGGAAAGAGCATTGCCGTTGCTTTCCCTGACCATCTCCATGACATATTCCGTCCTCTGCTCGTCAATATCGTTGCCTCTCCTTGAAAGAAGCGCAAGCTCATTTATCACCGAGGAGGCCATTGACACATTTTCCTTCTCTCCGGCGATCTTAAGCCTTCCCTCACGTTCGACGATATTTACCTTAAAGCTTTTTTCGATCCGTTTAATGTGACAGTCAAGCTGACCGAAAATATTTCTTATATGCTCTTCTTCTAAATCAAGCTCGTTTACGAAAATCTCATTCATGTACTAAATCTCCGGTGAGCGCAGGCAAATGGAAACA
>ODAI012996885.1_pt1 | contig 15501 bp, 14 predicted proteins | sample 1539321 | NCBI WGS metagenome assembly ODAI01 (sample SAMN02144231, study PRJEB22623) | gut metagenome | biome: sheep rumen | host: Ovis aries | place: New Zealand
AAAGATAAGGCCTTACGAAAAGGTCAAGGGCAGCGCCGACGCGGCATTTGAAAAAGCCATGGAGCTTCTCTGCGACGGTATAGAAAAGCACGGTATCTCCGGTGGTATAAAAGGTTTCAGGGAGGGTATCAAAGTCCTTGAAGCAGTTGAATACGACAGGAGCAAACCAAAGCCTACAGTACTCATAGTAGGCGAGTACCTCATGAACTTCCATCCCGGTGCAAACCATGAGATTGAGAGATATCTTGAGGACAATGGTTTTGAGATCATTGAGGCCAAGATGACTGATGTCATCCAGAAGACATATTTCTGCCAGAACAATCAGATAAAGATGCTTAAGACAAAGCGTGATTTTAATACAAGACTCTGGATGAAGGTTGCCAACATTTTCTTTGAGACTGCCGAAAATATAACTGACAAACAGGCAAAGAAAGCAGGCTCAAAACTCCATGAGAGATGTCCGAGAATCCATGAGATAGCAGAAGAGGCAGATCCCGTAATCAATCGTGTATTTGATACGGGTGAGGGTATCCTGATCCCGGGCGAGATCATCCATCATGCAAACAGGGGATGCAAAAACTTTGTTATATTGCAGCCTTTCGGATGCCTGCCAAACCATGTCATCGGACGAGGCGTCATGAAAAAGTTCAAGGAGCTTTATCCCGATATAGAAGTACTGCCACTTGATTACGATCCCGATCTGTCATTTGCCAATGTGGAAAACAGACTCCAGATGCTCGTAATGAACCAGCAGATAAACGGGGAGGCTTAAATCATGGATAATATCAATAATCATGTGGCCGGCATGATCAAGATGATCAGCGAGGCCATTGAGAAAAATTCCGACAAACTCCTCAAAGAGTACAATATCACAAACGGTCAGGTGAGGATCATGGCCGTGATAATGTGCATTCATAACGGAGAGTGTACATTCAAGGAGATAGAATCATATTTTTCATATTCATCAACGGCGATATCCGGGATGATATCGAGACTCGAGCAGAAGGGATTTCTCGAGAGTTTTTCATGTGACAATGACAAGCGCGTAAAATGTGTCCGCATGAAAAGCAGGGGCCGGGATATCGTATCTGCCGCAAAAAAGGAACTGGAGAAAGTTGAGCAGGATATCCTGATCGATTTAAACAATGATGAGAGAAAAATGTTTTTAAGTCTCCTTGGCCGCGTGCATAAAAGGGCGCAGATGCTCTGATTTTTGACACATATCTCAAAATGTTGTATATTCTGTAGTGTTGATTTAATATATTTAGTACAATTATCTGATTAATTTAGTGATCGGAAATATAAAATAATGAAAAAGCATTTAACAGGTTTACTTATAATATGTATGCTAGTCATCAGCATGGCAGGGTGTGGCAAAAATGACAGCAATGCTGGAGGCGGCTTCCTCGCAAATATCGGTAAAGAGTCAAAAAATCTCACTATCGGTTCACTTGAAGAGCGCATGATCGAGTCGGCATACTTTAGCGAGACAGACGGTATCAGCGTCCTGTGCGGATTTATCGGCCTCTCAGACGGCCAGGGTATATGTATCCTAGCCGTATCTGAAAACGGAGCAGCTCCGAAAGTGACTGCCGGCAAGTATGAGCCCACAGGCAGAGTGGACGGAGACGGTATGGAGATCAGCAGTATCTCGTTTAATGATGCTTTTACAGGTGTGGAGACTACTCTCGGTTTTGTGCAGCCCACAGCCAATGTGAGCGACAATACAGCGGATACCGATGCATGTGTGATAACTGCAGACAACATTGTTTACGATCTTTACAAGACCACTGCATCTGATTTTGTCAACAGGATCAGGAATTTTAATATTTCATCTTACAACAGTGAGATGGTCATAACCACATGGATGGAATAAAGCGATACAGGTATGAATTTGGATAATTCTGATAACATAATAGAAGTAAAAAATCTATATAAAATATACACCATAGGAGAGAACAAGGTACGTGCTCTTAATGGTGTAGATTTTTGTATTAAGAGGGGAGAATTTGTGGCGGTCGTCGGTCAGTCCGGATCCGGTAAATCCACTCTCCTTAATATGCTGGCGGGCCTTGAGAAACCTACAAAAGGTCAGGTCATAATAGCAGGTGAACATATAGAAAACAAAAATGAGGCTGGCCTTGTAATGTTCAGGCAAAAGCATGTAGGCTTTATATTTCAGTCATACAACCTCCTGCAAAACATGGACGCAGTCGAAAATGTGGCGATGCCCCTGGTCTTTAGGGGAGAGGATAAGGAAATCAGGGAGATGAAAGCGAGGCGGATGCTAAAGCAGGTAGGCCTGGCAAAATATCTGGACCACAGGCCGGGACAGATGTCCGGAGGTCAGCAGCAGCGAGTCGGTATAGCGAGAGCTCTGGTGGTAAATCCCGAGATCATATTTGCGGATGAGCCCACGGGAAACCTTGACTCGAATACATCCCTCGAAGTAATGCATCTGATGCAGAATATCTCGAGAAAGAAAAATCAGACCATTGTAATGGTTACCCATGACGATTACCTGGCGGGATTTGCGGACAAGATAATACGAATCCTTGACGGAAAGGTTATTGACATAAAGATAAATGAGAGAAAAGATCCGGTAGAAACGCCTAAAGAAGAACCGAAAGAAGAAACGGAAGAGATAACGGCAGAAAAAACGGACAACCAAGAAACGGCAGAACAGGAGAATACGCAGGCATGAAAAATATTATCAAAAAGAGAAATAAATCAATATTATCCATACTGATCACATCACTGATTTTTACATGTGTGATCGGATTTGTATTACTCACAGGTGGTATGACGGTAAATGCTGTTACCACATCTTCAAACAGCAGCAACAAACCACCTGTACCGTACTCAGTATCCGTTGATGTACTTACAGAGACAGACGGATCCCAGCTTATTGATCTTAAGGACAGGGAAGCTGCATATTATGTACTTGTTGAATATATCAGCAACCTTAAGGTGCTTTACAACATTTCGGATGACAAGGAAGCGGAGCTTAATGAGATCCTTTATGAGATGGTGTCATATACGGCAAATACCCAGATGACATTAACTCAGTTGAATCAGCTTGTAACCGATACAAAATCCAATCTGTATAATGCGATAAGCGACGGCAGCGAGAGTATGGTCTTTATGGCCAATGATGTGGCTATATCATCAGGATGGTCAGGGGGCTCATGCGTCGTAAACCTCGGACTTATCAATCTCGGAAGCAGAGACATCAGCAATCTTGTTGTATTCCCCGTTCAGGATGGTGACCCCTCAAAATGGCCTTTTGTGATAAATACCGCCTCGGATTCCCGTGTGATATCAAAGCTGGTCGCAGGCAATTCGATGTCTGCAGCCTATGAAGGAAAGCAGACCGTATCATGGACATTTACCGTATCCGGTGAAGCCAAGACAGGTCTCTATCCGCTTACATTTAAATATCAGTACTACAGCAACGGTAAACTGACATCCGGAACCATAACAACATTTGCCAATATTCACGGCGCTTCTGAAAACGGTAAACTCATAGATAACGGAGAGGATACCAACACATCAACACCCCGTATTATCGTAACAGGATTTACAACAGATCCCGAAAATGTACAGGCCGGAGATTCCTTTACACTTAATCTTGAAGTTGAGAATACATCAGCAACAGAGACTGTATCAAACATCCAGTTTGACTTAAAGGCAGTACCCGTTGCTATCTCCACTACAGAATCAATTGAGGCATTCCTGCCTACCAGCGGTTCCTCAACCATATATGTAGACAGCATTGCTCCAAAGGGAACCACAACACTTACCATGGAATTTACGGCAAGAGCCGACCTTAATCAGCAGCCGTATGTCATAAATGTTTCTGCCAAGTATGAGGACAGCTCAAACAAGTCATATGAAGCTACGTCAAATGTTTCCGTACCCGTTAATCAGGAGGCGAGAGTAGAGGTTTCTGACTTTGAGGTACTCCCCGATTACATCATGGTAGGCGAGACGAGCAACATCATGTTTGATGTCTACAACATGGGCAAGACAACACTCTTTAACGTACAGGTAGCTTTTGATGAGAATTATTTATCAGGTACCAAGTTTGTCGGAAAAGTTGAGTCAGGCGGAACAGGTGCAGTAGATATGGATGTAACAGGTGTAACTCCCTGCTACGACGGATATGTGACAGTATATGTGACATATGAAGATGATGCCGGCAATGCTACAGTTATCGAAAAGCAGGTACCCATAACCATCGATGAGGCGGTCTATGATGAGTACTCTGAAGATTACGGTATGTATGAAGATATGGGAGAAATGGAAGGCGAAACCACAGGTCCCAATATCGGACTGATCATCGGTATCATTGTAGCCATAATCGTAGCAGTTATAGTAGTCATCAGAATAATCAAAAAGAACAAAGCAAAGAAAGAAGCCCGCAAGAGAGAACTTGAGGAGATGGAAAAGGATGATACCCTGCTTTAATTAGGGTACTTTAAACGGAGACGTATATATGAAGTTATCAGATCTGCTGCGCATGAGCTGGCAGAGTTTGCTAAAAAGAAAATTCAGAACATTCCTGACAGTGCTCGGTGTAGTCATCGGTGTCATCTCGATCGTCGTGATGGTCAGTCTCGGTATCGGCATGAAGTCTGCCATGCTCGAGGAGATGGAATCGTACGGTTCCATGAAATCCATAGAGGTGACGAGAGGATACAGTGATATGTCAAGCTCCGATGATAAGGAGAAAAAGGATGAGCATTTCTTAAACGATGCTCTCGTTGCCCAGTTTGAACAGTTAGAGCATGTTGATTTTGTAGTGCCTCAACTTAGCGTTGATTCTGTGATCAAAATCGGTAAATATCAGATGAATATCCGCATCATAGGCCTATCGCCTGAGGGAATGCTTGCTATGAACCCCAAAGTCGGTGCAGGTCAGCTCCCTCTGTCGGATAAAACGCTTGAACTGTTTTACGGTAATCTCGTACCTATGTATATCAGCAATGCCAAAACAGGCCAGTATATTTACTGGGAGACAGGTGAATGGCCGGACGTCGATTTCATGAATGAGACGCCGTATGTAATCTTTGATGCAGAGCGCTATTACAGTCACGGACAGACAGACGCTAACGGTCAGCTGATCCAGGCTCCTAAAAAATATCTGATTCCGACTGCCGGTGTGCTTGAAGGCGGTCAGGATGATTACTCCTCAATGAGCTATGATGTCTACTGCAATATTGATGCTCTTAAGGCTACATTAAAGAAAGAGTTTAAGGGCCGCGTGATCCCGGGGCAGCCAACAAAAAAAGGCGGAAAACCGTACAAGGATATCATGTACAATACCATAATCGTATATGTTGATAATATGGATAACGTCACAGCTGTGCAGGATATCATCAAGGACATGGGATACAATACATACTCCCAGGCTGAGTGGATTGAGTCGGATATGCAGATATTAAACATAGTCCAGCTCGTCCTCGGAGGTATCGGTGCGGTAGCCCTCTTTGTAGCAGCCATCGGTATTACCAATACCATGAGTATGTCCATTTACGAGCGTACAAAAGAGATAGGTATCATGAAGGTTATCGGATGCAAGATCAGCGATATCCAGTTCATGTTTCTCGCCGAGGCAGGTTTTATAGGCTTTATCGGCGGCATAATAGGCGTGTCCATCAGTGCTGTTTTATCGGTTGTCATCAACTGGCTCATCAGGACATATGCCACCGAAATGGGTATGCAGTATATTTCTGTCATACCACCATGGCTCATTTTGGTGTCAATCATATTTGCTGTTCTGATCGGTATGATAGCGGGATTTTTCCCTTCACTCAGAGCTATGAAATTAAGCCCTCTTTCCGCTATCAGAAATGAGTGATTTTTTGCCCGTTTTTGTAATAATATGTGGAAAAAAAGCGCTTTCGTTAGTATAATGAATGTGTATGATTTTTTGAATAATACAGTTTAGGTATATAGGGGTTTGCTTTTATGGAATATGCAGATATATCAAAAATCTGTTTAAGATGTATGCGGACGAGCGATGAGCCCGAGATCTGCCCGTATTGCGGCAAGGAAAAGACCGGTCAGCGCACATGGTCCAAGGCTCTCGCACCCGGAACCGTATTAAATAACAAGATTCTTATAGGCAATATTTTAGGTAAGGGCGGATACGGTATTACCTATATCGGATATGACATGCTCCTTGAGTACAGGGTAGCTGTCAAGGAATTCTTCCCCGATGAGATGGTAGACAGAGCCGATGATGAAAAGACTGTTGTTGTTCTTGACGAGGTAAACGGTGAAGAGTACCAGAAAGAGACGGCAGCCTATTTACGAGAGGCCCGTATCCTTGCGGAGTTTTCCAAATTCCCCGGTATTGTTGCCATTAAGGATCTTTTTTATGAGAATAATACAGGTTACCTCATCATGGAATACCTCGAGAGCGGTAACCTTCGTAAATATATAGACAGTCACGGCGGCTGGCTGCCCGTAGATGAGACCATGAGGCTGATGGAGCCTGTGATCAATATCCTCGGCAAGCTTCACAAGTCGGGACTGATTCACAGAGACATTTCACCGGACAATATAATGATGGACCAGGACGGCTCAGTAAAGCTCATCGACTTTGGCGGATCGCGAAAACTCGGTATGGCCAACCAGCAGGTGTTCCTGGGCAAGTGGGGATTTGCTCCGATCGAGCAGATGCTGTCAAAGATTTCCGAGCAGGGACCGTGGAGTGATATATACAGTATATGTGCTACACTTTACTGCATGATGACAGGCGATACACCCCAGTGCTCGTATGAGAGAAATGAAAAGGACGAGCTCATCGATATTGCCCAGTATACAATCAAGATAGACAAAAAGATCGCAAAGGCGATCATGAAAGGTCTCTCCATGGATGCAAGGGATCGTCAGCAGACTGTTGATGAACTCTATCACGATCTCTACGGCAGGTATCCGGATGAGAAGGCCGCACCCCAGTCTCCAAAGCCCGAGGAGAAACCTCTCATCATGAGAGACGGTATCGGCAGGATATGGATGGGTGCTTATCCCATGAATGAAGTGACCGGTATCCACTGCACATCAGATATAATATACGCCGATTACAACCAGGATGATGTGGCAGTAGTCGGAGAGGACAGATACCTCAGAATGCCCATATATAAGGAGGGCAAGGAGGAAAAGGCCAATCTCCTTGATATGATCCAGCAGAAAAATACCCAGGAGATCGCGGGATACAGATACTTTAAGTTTAATCCCATACCCTGGAAGGTTGTGGAGCACAGGGGCAAGCGTGTGACCCTTCAGTCCGAGTATGTCCTTGACTACAGGCCGTTTGATAAAGATAAATTCATGAAGATGTCCGATAAGGAGATCACCAAGATCAAAAACGGCATCTACTGGGAAAACAGCAAGATCAGGGAATGGCTCAACAGCGTATTTGTGAGACGGGCATTTACCGAGGAGGAAAAGATGAAACTCCAGGTGACCACGGTAAAGACCATCATATCGGCGCTGACTGACAGAGAGACATACGATAAAGTTTACCTGCCTTCGATAGAGGAGATCAGATACGGATTTGACTTTGATCCGACTGTCATGAGAGGCCAGAAAAAGAGAGTAAACGAAAATATATCGGCACCGTATTCCCAGTACACGGCAGCGCTGGCGGACGGAGAGATACAGGCAAACAGTTACGGACTCAGATCCAGGGGCCCGATAGATCAGGATGATTCATACAAGTGCAGCGAGAGCTATGAGGGACACGCCCTAAAGGACGACAGACTGATGCTCTGGGCACTCAATAAATGTATGGGTATCAGGCCGGTCATCTGTGTTAATGAAGATGACATTTCAGATATGCCTTGATTTAAGGCAAGAGGTTTATTGGTGGGTTAGTGGAGTAGCAGTATGAGTACTTATGTAATGAGTGATATACACGGACAGTATTTTTCCTACAAGAAGATGCTGAAGGAGATTCATTTTTCCGATGATGATTTCTTGTATGTCCTTGGTGACTGTATCGACAGGGGACCTGACGGTATATCGATTATACAGGATATAATGGGCCGGGAAAACGCAGAGCTGATTCTCGGTAATCATGAAATAATGCTTCTCAATACGATGACATTTTTCAGGGAGAGGGAGCAGGACACGCCGATATTCAGCGGGGTGACTGATGAGGGATTAAATCCTTTTGAGATATGGACTCATCCCTGTAACGGCGGCGAGGGAACATGTCTTGATCTCCTCGGAATGCAGGAGGATAAGCGCAATGCGATAGAGGATTTCCTTCGAAAGTGCAGGCTTATAAAGCGTATCGAGATAGGAGAGAACAAATTTCATCTGTCCCATTCATTCTCGCTTAAGAGAGCATTCGGCAAGGAAATCTTTTATGAGAAGACGGACAAAAAGACGGTGGAGAGCATAGTCTGGGAGAGTATATTTGATCCCACTCAGGAACTGGCCGAAGCCAAGAATGTATTTTATTATAAGCGTGATATATATGTGGTCGGCCATATCTTTACCCAGCGCCTTGGCAATATGGATGAGAAGGGCAAGGGCAAGATATTTAAGAGTGATTCATACAGGGGACACAAGGTGATAAATGTGGACTGCGGTATGGCACTCAACAGCAGGTCCAGCAGACTCGGATGTCTCAGGCTGGAGGACGGAGCAGAGTACTATGTACCGCTCTTACCTGATTAAATAATTAAGGAGTCGGATTTAAAATGGAAGGAAGTTATATTCCCAAGGGAACAAAGATAATAGGTGATGTATATGCCGAAGGTGATCTCGAACTCGACGGAGATGTGATCGGCAATGTAAATATTACAGGCAATCTTGATTTAAACGGCAGTATCAGAGGCGATAATATTAAAGTCGGCAGGGTAGAACTCTCAAAGGGTGTGATCGAGAGCGATATAGAGAGTCTCGATTATATCAGTGTCGGTAAAGACGTGACGGTGATAGGCAATATCAAAGCAGTAAATGCAGATATCGACGGAGCCGTTGAGGGAGACCTTGATGTAAAAGAAAAGGTGGCTGTCGGAAGTACGGCAGTGATCAAGGGAGATCTCATAGCGGGAGAGCTTGCCGTTGACTTCGGAGCACTCTGCGATGTCAATCTTGAAAAGGGATATAATCAGGGCAAGGCAGCAGCCTTCTTTGATAACTATTTAAAAGAGAATCCCCAGTAAATATTTAGGATAATAATTCATAAAGATACCAAACCTGAATTGAAAGCCGAGGCTGACAACTAAGCGATGGAAAAAAGCGACATTCCTGTTGCTTTTGTGTTCATGCGCACAAAAGTCAGAAATGTCTTTTTATTTTATATAAAGGAGCATTTTAAAATGAAGAAAATGACAAAAAAAATTATGGCACTGATGATAGCATGTGTCATGCTGGCAGCAGTATGTATTGGCTGCGGAGCAAAAGCAGAAGAGGAAAACGGTTTTGTGACAAGAGTAGGCTCTCTTAAAGGACCTACCACAATGGGACTCGCCAATATGATAAGCGAGGAGCAGGCAAAAACTGACAGCAGTTATTCATTTACCATGGAGACCCAGGCTGATGTTATCCTTGGTCAGATGGTTCAGGGTGAGCTTGATATTGCGCTGGTACCTGCCAATGTAGCAGCTGTTTTATATCAGAAGACTGAGGGCGGTATCAGTGTGATCGATATCAATACCTTAGGCGTGCTCTATCTTGTGAGCGGAGATACATCGGTTTCTGCCGTAAGCGATCTTGAGGGCAGGACCATTTATCTGACGGGAAAGGGCACGAGTCCTGATCTCGTCCTCCGGTATGTCCTTGCAGGCAACGGTCTCACTACAGACGATGTAACACTTGAATATAAATCAGAGGCTACTGAGGTGGCAGCAGTTCTGGCTGAAAATCCTGATGCAATAGGACTTCTCCCCCAGCCTTTTGTAACAGCTGCATGTATTCAGAATGAATCACTCTCTGTGATAATGGATATGACAAAGGAATGGGAGTCGTGCTCATCTGACGGCAGCAGTCTTGTCACAGGTGTAACAGTTGCAACAAAAGATTATATTGAAAATCATCCCAAAGCTCTTAAGGCATTTATGGAAGCCCAGAAAGCATCGGCTGAAAAGGCAGTCAGTGATACAGAGGGTACTGCTGAGATAATCGCATCTCTCGGTATAGTTGAGAAAGCACCTGTTGCTGCAAAGGCTCTGCCTGCATGCAATATTGTATATATTGACAGTACTGATATGAAGACAGCTCTCTCGGGATACCTGAATGCTTTATACGGGCTTGATCCTGCATCTGTAGGCGGTGAACTGCCCGGAGATGATTTCTACTATACAGAATAATAATTACAAAGAGTAATAATGCCAAAAGTTTTAAAAAAGATGATACCGGTCCTGCTGTGGCTTCTGCTGTGGCAGGCCGTATCTTTAATAGCGGACAATGTCATAATCATAGCCGGCCCTGTAGATACAGTGAAAAGATTATATGAACTGATGGGGGATGAGTCCTTTTACAGATCTGTATTTTTTTCACTTGCCAGGATTTTGTCGGGACTCCTGATATCGGTTTTTACTGCCGTAATATTTGCCGTGATCGCCTATAAATACAAGCCGGTTAAGTATTTTTTTAAACCGATGCTTGGGTTTATAAAATCCGTTCCGGTAGCTGCAGTGACCGTAATGCTCCTTATCTGGTGGGGAGCGGATATGCTGTCTTTTTTTGTTGCCTTTATGGTAGTGTTTCCGGCCTGCTATGAGAGTGTGCTCACCGGCCTCGACGAGACTGATCCAAAACTTCTTGAGATGGCGGGAGTATACGGTATCAGGGGGATTAAAAAGGCAGAGTATATTTATATGCCGGAGGTTATGCCCTTTGTAAAGAGCAGTTTAAAGTCTGCTGTCGGAATGTGCTTTAAGGCATGTGTGGCTGCAGAGATCATAGGACTGCCGGCAAGCTCGATAGGAGAGGGTATATATGACAGCAAGATCGTACTTGATACTGCAGGTGTATTTGCATATACCGCGGTAGTGATAGTCCTCGGAGTGACATTTGAATTTCTGGCAATAAAACTGCTTGAATGTATCAGACCCCGAAAAGTCAGAGGATTAAAACAATACGGCGTAGATCACAAAGAAGATTTTATATTATCGGTTTGCGGTATCGGTTTTGGGTATGACAAAAATAAAACTGTCATCAGGGACTGGAATGCAGATTACAGATCAGGAGAGACATATTTTTTTACGACACCTTCAGGAGAGGGCAAGACGACCAGACTCCATATTATCGCAGGGATTTTAAAACCCGTGCAGGGATATTTAAGACCCTCTGATTACAAGGCGAGTATCCTGTTTCAGGATGACAGGCTCCTTCCTTATATGAATATATATGACAATATACTGCTTGTGTCGGATGAGGACGATTCGGATGAAATAAAAAGCGCCACCCAGTATCTGATCCCTGACGGTGCAGATAAAAAGGTATCTGAACTTAGCGGAGGTATGAAGAGACGGGCATCCCTGCTAAGAGCCCTTTTCCATGAAAGCGATATACTACTTCTCGATGAACCGTTTGCGGGACTTGATCATGACAATATCGATAAGGTAAAGAAGATCATAGAAAAATACAGAAACAAAAGACCTGTAATCATAGCCACCCATTCTGATACGGAGGATAAAGATAATGAATAATAATGAAGAGATAAGGATCGCGCTCCTTGGGATCATGGTAAAGGACAGAACGGAGACGGGAAAGCTGAATGAACTCCTCAGTGAATATGGGGAATATATCATAGGACGTATGGGGCTCCCACACTGCAAGGACGGAGTTAACTTAATAAGCGTGGCTATGGAGGCTCCCATGCCTGTAATAAACGGACTGTCAGGCAAAATCGGAAGATTAAACGGTATTACCTCAAAAGTGCTGACAAACTGACGTAAGAAATATGGTCTTGTATGATTTAAAGGCTTTGTGGTATACTGTATGAGTTGATTTGCGCGGTTTTCACGTAATATATATTTTGGAGGTTTTTTATAATGAGCGTTAATGTAGAGAAGCTTGAGCACAATATGGCAAAGCTTACGATTGAGGTCGCATATGATGATTTTGACAAGGCCGTAGAAAAGGCATATCAGAAAAATAAGAATAAGCTTAGTGTACCCGGATTCCGTAAGGGTAAAGTACCCCGTGCAATGATGGAAAAGATGTACGGAAAGGAGGTATTCTTCCAGGATGCAGCAAATATCATCATCCCTGAGGAGTACTCAAAGGCTTATGACGAGTGCGGCGAGAATATCGTATCTACACCTGAGATAGAAGTAACACAGATTGAGGCAGGCAAGCCTTTCATCTTTACTGCAACTGTAGCACTTAAGCCCGGCGTAGAGCTCGGCAAGTACAAGGGCGTCCAGATCGACAAGATCGAGACAGCAGTTACAGACGAGGATATGGACAAAGCAATCAAGGAAGCACTTGAGGAGAACTCACGCCAGATAGCAGTAGACAGACCTGTTAAGGACGGAGACCTTGTAGTACTTGATTTTGACGGATCTGTAGACGGTGTACCTTTTGACGGTGGCAAGTCTGAAAACTACAACCTGACAATCGGTTCCGGTGCATTCATCCCCGGATTTGAGGATCAGCTCATCGGCAAAAACAAAGAGGAAGATATCGATGTAAACGTTACATTCCCTGAGGATTATCACGCAAAAGAGCTCGCAGGCAAGGCTGCACTCTTTAAGTGCAAGATCCACGAGATCAAGGAGAAGCAGGTTCCCGAGCTTAATGATGAATTTGCTGACGATCAGGGATTTGATACAGTAGATGAGTACAAGGAAGACCTTAAGAAAAACATCGCTGAGAAGAAGGAAAAGGATGCAAAGACTGCAAAAGAGGATGCTGCCATTAACGCAGTGATCGCTGATGCCAAGATGGATATTCCTCAGGCTATGATTGATACAGAGGCAGAGCAGATGATGAGAGAGTTTGCCCAGAACCTCCAGATGCAGGGGCTTTCACTCGAGCAGTACTTTACATTTACAGGTATGACAAAGGATTCATTCAAGGAGCAGACAACTCCAAGAGCAGAGGAGAGGATCAAGTCAAGACTCGTACTTGAGGCTGTTGCTGATGCAGAGAATATCCAGGCTACAGATGAAGAGTTTGAAAACGAGATCTCTGACATGGCTAAAAACTACAATATGGAAGCTGAGCAGGTTAAGAATTTCCTTCGCGAGGAGGATTCGGACAATCTCAAACTCGATATCAGGATCAAGAAAGCAATTGAACTTATCACAGATAACGCAGTTGAGAAATAATAATCCCGATATCATATACCTGTTTGAATCGGAAGCAAAAACAGTATGAACATAATAGAGGTGAAGAGTGAGAAACATTCTTCACCTTTATCTGTATAAATGAGTACGGAAATTATTTACAGGAGGTTGATTAAATGACAGAGAGTATAAGAAACAATAACCTTGTCCCCGTAGTAGTGGAGCAGACAAGCAGAGGCGAGAGATCGTATGATATTTTTTCAAGATTATTAAAGGAGAGAATCGTATTTCTCGACGGAGAGGTAAATGATGCAACAGCAGACCTTGTTGTAGCCCAGATGCTTTTCCTCGAGGCTGAGGATCCCGAGAAAGATATCCAGCTCTACATCAACAGCCCCGGCGGATCGGTGACAGCAGGTATGGCTATCTACGATACAATGAACTTTATCAAGTGTGATGTATCAACCATCTGTATCGGTATGGCTGCATCCATGGGAGCATTCCTCTTATCAGGCGGAGCCAAGGGCAAGAGATATGCACTCCCCAATGCCGAGATCATGATCCACCAGCCCCTTGGAGGAGCTCAGGGTCAGGCTACAGAGATTGAGATAGCAGCAAAGCATATCTTACAGACAAAGGAAAAATTAAACAGGATCCTTGCCGAGAACTGTGGCAAGACATACGAGGAGCTTGTTGAGGATACGGACAGAGACAATTGGAAGACAGCAGAGGAAGCAAAGGCTTACGGTCTTATCGATGATGTTATTTCAAAGCGTCCCACTTCAGAAGATAAGTAAGAATTATTCAGGATAACCAGAGAGGTATAAACATGGCAGGAAAGAGTACCGACTCAAAAGTCAGATGCTCGTTTTGTAACAAAACACAGAATCAGGTCAGAAAGCTGATAGCCGGACCGGCCGGAGTATTTATATGTGATGAATGCGTCGATGTATGCGAGAGCATTATCGAGGAGGAGTTTGAGCAGGAGGAGAACTACGGCAAAAAGTCGTACGCAGACAAGGATATCAATCTCTTAAAGCCCAGACAGATCAAAGAATTCCTCGACGGATATGTAATAGGTCAGGAGCAGGCCAAGAAGGTACTGTCAGTAGCCGTATATAATCACTATAAACGTGTGACTCAGGGCAAAAAGCTTGATGTGGAGCTCCAGAAGAGCAACATCATCATGATAGGCCCTACAGGATCGGGCAAGACATATCTCGCCCAGTCACTTGCAAAGATCATCAACGTGCCGTTTGCCATAGCAGACGCAACCACACTGACAGAGGCCGGATATGTAGGTGAGGATGTTGAGAACATACTCTTAAAGCTCATACAGGCAGCAGACTATGATGTGGAAAAGGCAGAGTATGGTATAGTCTATATCGATGAGATCGACAAGATCACAAAAAAGAGTGAGAACGTATCGATCACCCGTGATGTATCCGGAGAGGGCGTGCAGCAGGCACTCCTTAAGATAATCGAGGGTACAGTGGCATCGGTTCCCCCTCAGGGCGGCAGAAAGCATCCTCATCAGGAACTCATCCAGATCGACACGACAAACATACTCTTTATATGCGGCGGAGCCTTTGACGGACTTGAAAAGATCGTAGAGTCGAGACTTAATAAAAAGTCTATCGGATTTAATGCAGAGATCGGATCAAAGTCGGAGAGAGAACTATCAGAACTCCTCAAGGATGTGACTCCTCAGGATCTCATCAAATTTGGACTGATACCTGAGTTTATCGGACGAGTACCTATCAATGTATCACTTGAAGGACTCGATAAGGAAGCACTTATAAGGATTCTCAAAGAGCCCAAGAATGCACTGGTTAAGCAGTATCAGGCACTCTTTGAACTCGATGAGGTAAAGCTTACTTTTGAGGATGATGCCATCGAGGAGATAGCAGCTAAAGCCCTTGAGAGAAAGACGGGAGCCAGAGGACTCAGATCGATCCTTGAGGATATCATGATGGATATCATGTACAGAATCCCTTCCGATGATACGATAGAGAGCGTCATCGTCACAAAGAGCTGCGTGACGGAAGGCAAGGAGCCCACAGCCATCCACAGACCGGGAACCCAGAAGGCATCAGCACCCAGGAAAAAGGCGAAATAATATGAAGATAAAGAATGTGGCCCTTGAGACCGTATGCGGTGTGACGAGCCCGTTCTATGAGACTGACAAGCCAGAGTTTGCCTTTGCCGGCAAAAGTAATGTGGGCAAGTCGTCGCTCAT
>ODAI012909431.1_pt1 | contig 15500 bp, 14 predicted proteins | sample 1539321 | NCBI WGS metagenome assembly ODAI01 (sample SAMN02144231, study PRJEB22623) | gut metagenome | biome: sheep rumen | host: Ovis aries | place: New Zealand
GACTGCGAAAATCAGAGATTTTCTAGTCAGGGGTTATTGAGAGCGCGTGCCTCCGGCACGCCAGCATCAGATAAGCTGGGTAGTCATGATGGTAATTATATGTAAGGTATATTTGAGCAATTACTTAATAATAAACAAGGCTCTGTGTTATAATGAGTTCGATAAATGTAGCACGCTGTTTAATTAAGCCACCTAAATCATAATAGCGATGAATTCAACCCATATTATCCTAATCCACGCCAAAGATAATATGAAATACCAAGTTAAAGCAACCCAAACTCTTACAAAATACATAACTATAGAAGCAGATAGTGAAGATAATGCATTGGAAAAAGCACAAATAATGGCAGAAGAAGGTGTAATTCATTTTGATGATGATACATTTCTTGATTTGGAGATGAATGTGACAATAGTTTGAGGTATCCTTGATTATGGATGGAATTGACTATTTGCCATACATACCAACAAACATGAACATTAGTCTATCCTATACAAATATTTGCGTACTTACGAGGAAGCCTCTAGGGTCAATACTGAGCTAAAGCAAATCTACTATTTGATGAAAATGTTGAAAACTTTTTGTCTCCGATACAAATAAATTTATTATTTTTGTACATTCTTTCGATTGGTATCGAAGGTGATAATTTTTTGATTATTAATAATAAAAACGATATAAGATGGAAATATCCGGTAAGTTAATTAAGATTTTGCCTGAAGTACGTGGCGAAAGTGCTCGCGGTCCCTGGGTTAAAGGTGGCTTTGTTATTGAAACCGATGGTGACTATCCCCGCACCGTGGCTTTCATCACTTTCGGCGAAGAACGTCTGGCCATGGTCAACAGCATTCCGCTGAACAGTCCGGTGATAGTCTCTTTCAACCCCGAGTCACGTGAATATCAAGACCGCTGGTTTACCGACCTGCGTTGCACCCGCATACAGAGCTATGTGCCGGGCCAGATGCCCCCGCAGGCCACTGGCTATGCCTGGCCAGCCGCAGCAGCACCCGCCCCTGCCCCCATGGCACCCCCTGTGGCCCCTGCCGCCGCACCCATGCAACCCCAGCAGGCCGCTCCTGCCAGCACCCAGCCTTTTGCATCGCCCCTCAAACCCGAAGAAGACCTGCCCTTCTAACGGTTTTGCCCCAAAGAAGCAAAGCACAACCTCTATGGACAAGAAAGAACTACGCAAACAGATAAGGGCGGCAAAAAAAGCCGTCCCTTTTTGTGAAAAGTGCAGTCGGTCGGCCCCCATCATGCAGCAGGTGGAATCACTGCCCCAATTCAAAGAGGCTCAGACCGTTCTGCTCTATTGGTCAATGGAAGACGAGGTGCAAACCCACGACTTTGTCAACCGCTGGTATAAGGAGAAGACCCTGTTGCTGCCCTGTGTGGACGGCGACGACCTGCGCCTGCGCCAGTACACCGGTCCCGAGTGCCTGAAGGAGGGCGAACAGTTTGGCATTGGCGAACCCACAGGACCCGAATTCACCGACCTGGAGCGGGTGGAGATGATAATAGTGCCGGGCGTGGCCTTCGACCGCACTGGCAACCGCATGGGCCGCGGACGTGGCTTCTACGACCGCTTGCTGAAAAGCACCCCCCGCGCCTTCAAGGTGGGTGTGGCCTTCAACTTCCAGATGGTCGACCGTGTTCCCACCGAGGACTTCGATGTGCCCATGGATGCGGTCCTCACAGAGCCTTAATCAAACCCAGTAATCCAGTAATTCAATCATAAAAACAACTTATCATGTTTGAAGTCGAAAAGCCCCGCCGATTCCACTATGAGCCCCGTTTCTACGACCCCGAGAAGGAGAAATGGGAGGCACTGAAAAAGAAATATGCCATCGAGCAGGAGCGAAAAGAGGGCCAGAAAGCCGCCGCGGAGAGCGAGAATGGCGGTGAGGAAGACCTACAGTATTTCGAGCAGCGCCTGAAAGACCTGGACAAAGAGGAGCGGGCCAAATCCACCCAGCTCACTTGGCGCGACCTTTTCCGCAAGCGCGAGATGCCTAAGTTCAATTATCAGCCCCGCTTTGTGGGTGGGGTGGACACCAAGGCCACGTCCGAGAGCGACAAGGAGCCAATGCCCGCAATCGACGACCAGACGCTGGCCGACAAGTATCGCGCCGCCAAGCATCAAATCAAAATCAAACGCCGGTTCGACATCTCCGACTCCGAATACATGAAGCCCATCTCTGGCACCAAAATCATCCTTTACTGCTTCATCGTCTTTCTCCTGATAAGTCTCATTGTTACCTTCTGATGCCCCACCGTCGGCATCAAAGGCAATATATTAAAATAAAAACGTATCTTTGCAAAAAAATTGTAATATGCTGGTTAGCATCTTAAAATCTAAAATACATAGAGTTACAGTTACCGAAGCCAATCTCGACTACATCGGCAGCATCACAATTGACGAAGCCTTGATGGAGGCTTCCGGCATCATAGAGAACGAACAAGTAGATATATACAATATCACCAATGGCGAACGGTTCCACACCTACGCCATCAAAGGCGAGCGCGGTTCCGGAGTCATCGGACTGAACGGAGCCGCCGCCCACAAAGCCCCCGTCGGGTCGCTCATCATCATAGCCTCCTATGCCTTGATGGACTTTGAAGAGGCCAAGCAATGGCACCCCACGGTCATCTTTCCCCAGAACAACCAATTGCAGTAACCCCACCCATGGCAGAAACCCCAACAAACACCCGCACAAAAAAAAGCCTGCTGGGCGACATAGTCAAGCTGATTGTGTTCCTGGGCATAGGCTTTTTCTTCATCTATTGGTTTCTGCTGAAACTGGATGCCGAGCAAAAGCAGGCCATCTGGGACTCTTTCACCCACGCCAACTACCTTTGGGTGTCCATGGTGATGCTCTGTGTGATGCTGGCCCACTTTGTTCGCGCCCTGCGGTGGCGGCTGCTCTATGAGCCCATGGGCTATCGGCCAGGGCTGAACAACACCTTTGGGGCAGTGGTGGTGACCTATATGGCCAACCTTGCCTTCCCCCGTCTGGGCGAAGTGCTCCGCTGTGCCCTGTTGCGCACTTCGGACAATATACCCGTGCAGAAATCTCTGGGCACCGTCGTCACCGAGCGTTGTTTCGACATTCTGGCCTTCGGTGTGGTGGTGCTGATTGGCTTGATGTTCATGTATGGACAAGCCCGCGAATGGCTGGTAGATGCCTTGCAGCAGAAGAGCCAAGGCCTGCCAGGCCTTGCCACTGTGGCCATCGTGCTGGTAGTGGTCATCGCCCTCTTTGTGGTCCTCTATCGAATACTCCGCCAGCGGCTGCTTCGGTTCAAACTGTTCCGCAAAGTGGACGACATCATCCAAGGCGGGTTGGACGGCCTCCGCAGCATTTTCCACCTCTCGCCCCGCGCGGTGGTGCTCTTTATCGTCCACAGCATCCTCATCTACCTTTTCTATCTGGCCGGGGGGCTATTCATCCTCCGAGCCTTTCCCGAGACCGTCGGGCTGGGCTTTGGCGCCGCATTTGTGGTGTATCTTTTCGGCTCCGTCGGCATGACCATCTCGCAAGGTGGCCTCGGAGCCTATCCCGCATTGGTCATGGAAGCCCTGGCCCTCTATGGCATCAGCCAAACCGTAGGCCTTGCCGCCGGTTGGCTCCTGTGGGCATCGCAGCAAGCCATAGTCATCGTTGTGGGCCTGGCCTATCTGGTCTACTTCTCTTTGGTCAAAAAGAAAAACAGCCTCCAAAACACACCTCAAGAATCAAACAATTAGAAATTAATATAAGGAAACAATATGGAACACACACGTTGTCTTATCATTGGCTCTGGTCCTGCCGGATACACGGCAGGTATCTATACTGGCCGTGCCGACCTGAAACCCGTTCTTTACGAAGGAATGCAGCCGGGAGGTCAGCTCACCATCACCACCGAAATTGAGAACTTCCCCGGCTATCCCGAGGGAATCTCCGGCACCGAAATGATGGCCCAGCTCAAACAGCAGGCCCAACGTTTTGGCACCGACGTCCGCGCGGGCTACATTGTCAAAGCCGACTTCTCCAAGCGGCCCTTCCACCTTGTGGACGACCACGACAACGAGATAGAAGCCGAGGCCGTCATCATTGCCACCGGTGCCTCGGCCCGCTGGCTGGGACTCGACAGCGAAAAGAAACTCTATGGCCAGGGAGTCAGTGCCTGTGCCACCTGCGACGGCTATTTCTACAAAGGCCTCGAAGTGGCCGTGGTGGGCGGCGGCGACACCGCCTGCGAAGAGGCCAACTACCTCTCCACCCTCTGCAGCAAAGTCTACCTCATCCATCGCCGCAACGAGTTGCGCGCCTCCAAGTCCATGCAGCACCGCGTGCTCACCAACCCCAAGATTGAAGTCATCTGGGACTCCGCCACCAAGGAAATCTGTGGCAACGACCTCGACGGGGTCACCGGTGCCGACCTCCAAAACCTGAAGACTGGCGAGATGCGCCACATAGATATTGCGGGCTTCTTCGTGGCCATCGGCCACAAGCCCAACACCGACTTCGTCAAAGGCCAGATAGAGCTGGACGAGCAGGGCTACATCAAGGTTGCCAACCCCAGCAGCGCCACCAACATCCCCGGAGTCTTTGCTGCCGGCGACGTCTGCGACCCCCACTACCGCCAAGCCATCGTGGCCGCCGGCAAAGGCTGTGTGGCCGCCATGGACGTGGAACGTTTCCTTCAAGAAAACAAATAAAAAAACCGCTTGAATCTCAAACGGCTCATACTGCTACTGCCACTGCTGATGCTCACCACCCTCTCGTGGGGACAGGTGGACATCAGCAATCTGCCCAATATCTCCAACACCCTCAACCAGATGCCCGGTCGCAACAATCCCAGGCCCAACACTTCCACCCCCGACACCAGCACCACCTCTGCCGACACCTCCGCCCAGTCCACTATGCTGGGCATCGAATATCACGTCGACATCCCCGACAGCATCCTGCAGGCCTCCGTCTTCATGTTTCACAGGCCCGCGGGACAGGTGAAAATCATGGCCATCGAGCACCCCACCCTCAGCCTCACCGGCAGCCAGTTCCACGACTGTCTGGATGCCTTCAACGGCGACTACTTCCTCACGGTCTCCGAGTTGGGCCATCCCCACTACTCCCTCTGCCCCTCCTTCGACCTCACTCCCGGCCTCCTCTACAAGCAAAACCTCTTCCCGGGCTACTACAAGACACCTGACAACATCACCTTCTACCAAGTAAAGAATCCCTTTGCCGTCCTCTCCTACAACAGCTCCCTCAACCGGTCCTACCAAGTGCATGTCACCCACACCCAGAACATCAACAGCCACTGGAACTATTCCCTTGACTACCACCTGCTCAACCCCGAAGGAGCCTTCTCCAACAGCTCTGCCACCGACCACATCTTCGACTTCAACACCAACTATTATTCCTCCGATGCCCGCTACCAGCTCTCCGCCGGAGCCATCTGGCAGCGCATGGTGGTAGGCGAAAACGGCGGTCTCGCTTCCCCTGCCGCATACTACGACAAAACCTTCCGCAGCACCACCGGCATCCCCGTCGTGAGCACCAACGGCATCAGTTGGAACAACGACATCACCCTCTTTGCCCGCCAGTCGTTCAACACCGTGCGTCAATTTGAGTGGTACCGCCCCATCAAAGAGCAATTCGTCGACACCCTCACCGACTCCACCATCGTGCAGGTGCCCTATTTCGATAGTGTCACCCTCGACTCCCTCATGCTCGACTCCACCGTCTACACCGTGCGCTACGAGCTGGTTGACTCCATTGTCGGCTACGACACCCTCCAGCCTCACACCCCCCACATCTACAACACCGGTGTCTTTGCTCTGGAGCTGCAATGGGACCGACAGAAATACCGCTATGCCACGGCCGACTCCTCTCTCTACAACCGCCTCTCTGCCTCACTCTTCTGGACCAACGATGCCTATATGGACCACCGATGGCGCAATGCCCTCAAGCTCTATGGCGGCCTCCGTCCGCAGCTCTCCTGGCTGCGCCTCAACCCAGCCCTCTACAGCGACACACTCCTGCGCCGAGCGGTCCTCTACCCCTTTGCGCGGGTAGAAATCAGCCCTTGGCCTGCCGCCGAACTCAGCGTCTCTGGCCAGGCCGCACCCAACCTCTCCGAATACAACCTCGACGCCCACCTCCTCTTCCCCTTCCGCGACACTGTGGGCCACTCCGCCCGCAGCCTCAGCCTCCGCGCCGTGGTCAAAGCCCACCGTCCAGAGCTCATCTACACTGCCCAGAGCCTCCTGTTGTCCAACCCCACCGACGACAACCTGAAGTCCGTGTGCGTGCGCAAACTAGAAGCCGACTACCACCACGAGGGCCTGCTCGACATCCACCTCTCCGCCAACCACATCAGCCACAACGTCTGGTTTGAAGAGGTCGACCTCGGCGGCGGTGCCACTGCCTTCCAATCCGCCCAGTCCGCCTCCAGCGCCCTACTGCTGCAAGGGCGCGTCAACCTATATCTCAAGCTCCTCCCCTGGCTCCACTACGACATGCAGCAGCACCTGCAGTACAGCAGCGACCAAGACCAAATACGCGTCCCCCTCTTCGCCAGCAAAAACTCCCTCTATACCGACTTCAAAGTCTTCAACGACGCCCTGCGGGTGCAGATAGGCGTCGACCTCCGCTACCACACCCGCTTCTATGCCGATGCCTACGACCCCACCCTGGGCATCTTCTACCGCCAGAACGACGAACAAGTAGGCGGCTACCTATGGGCCGACGCCTTCCTCAACCTGCAAATCAAGCGCGCCACCATCTATGTCAAGGCCGGCCATGTCAACACCTTCCTTGAACAGCAAGCCTACTGCATCCTCCCCAACTACCCCGCGCAGCAATTCGGCCTCTTCTACGGCCTCACGTGGAAATTTTTCGACTAAACGCAACAACATACCTATCCCCCAATCATAAACAGAAAACAATGGCAAACCAAGAAGAATTTTTCAAAAAAGTAGTCTCCCACGCCAAAGAGTATGGCTTCATTTTCCCGTCCAGTGAAATCTACGATGGGTTGGCCGCCGTCTACGACTACGGCCAATTGGGCACCGAGCTCAAAAACAACATCAAGCAGTACTGGTGGCGTGCCATGGTGCAATATCACGAAAACATCGTCGGCATCGATTCCGCCATCTTCATGCATCCCAAGATATGGAAAGCCTCCGGCCACGTCGATGCCTTCAACGACCCCCTCATCGACAACAAAGACTCAAAAAAGCGCTACCGTGCCGATGTCCTCATTGAAGACCATATCGCCAAAATCGAAGACAAGATAAATAAAGAATGTGCCAAGGCCGCCAAGCGCTTTGGCGATGCCTTCAACCGCGAGCAGTTCGTCACCACCAATCCCCGCGTACTTGAACACCAAAAGCAGATAGACGAAATCCGCGACAAGTATGCCGAGTGCATGAACGCTAACGACCTGGCAGGCCTCAAACAGCTCATCCTCGACCTGCAAATTGTCGACCCCATCAGCGGCACCCGCAACTGGACCGACGTGCGCCAGTTCATCCTCATCTTCACCACCAAGTTGGTCTCCGTCACAGACGACACTCCAATCCTCTATCTCCGCCCCGAGACCGCCCAGGGCATCTTTGTCAACTTCCTCAACGTGCAGAAATCGGGCCGCATGAAGATACCCTTCGGCATTGCGCAGATAGGCAAAGCCTTCCGCAAGGAGATAGTTGCCCGCCAGTTCATCTTCCGCATGCGCGAGTTCGAGCAGATGGAGATGCAGTTCTTCGTCCGCCCCGGCACCGAGCTGGAGTGGTTCAAACATTGGAAAGAAGAGCGCCTGCGCTGGCACCTTGCCCTGGGCATCCCCGCCGAGAAATACCGCTACCACGACCACGAGAAACTGGCCCACTACGCCAATGCCGCCACCGACATCGAATTCGAATTCCCCTTCGGCTTCAAAGAACTGGAAGGCATCCACAGCCGCACCAACTTCGACCTCAGCCGCCACAGCGAGTTCAGCGGCAAGAAACTACAGTATTTCGACAGCGAGCTCAATGAGAGCTACATCCCTTACGTCATCGAAACCTCCATCGGCGTGGATCGCACCTTCCTGGCCATCTTCAGCCACGCCCTCCGCGACGAGACCCTGTCCGATGGCACCGTTCGCACCGTGCTGAGCCTTCCCGCCGTCCTGGCCCCCTACAAAGCCGCCGTCCTGCCCCTGGTCAAGAAAGACGGCCTGCCCGAGAAGGCCCGCGAGATAATGGACAGCCTCAAGTACGACTACATGCTGCAATACGACGAGAAAGACGCCATCGGCCGCCGCTACCGCCGTCAGGACGCCATCGGCACCCCCTACTGCATCACCGTCGATAACGACACCCTCACCGACAACAGCGTCACCGTCCGCGACCGCGACACCATGCAGCAGCTGCGCATCCCCATCGAAAACCTCAACACCTTCCTCCACCAGCACATCCAACCCATCAAGGTAGACTAACAACCCACCAATTAAAACCGAATGCTGAATTCTATGCGAGGGCCACAACCTCACAGAATTCAGCATTCTTTTTCATTATGCAACTCCTAGATTTCTTTATTGTTTAGGCCAAAACCATTACCCTCCCAAAACCAAAACGTTATCTAGCCGAAACCCCTCCACTCAGTGGACGAGCCGAGAGCGAATCTATAGCATATAGATAACTATACATGAGCTACTTATCATAAAACAGCAGATGTCTCATTCTTCACAAATTGCCTCCTGTTATCCATGAATAAATGTATAATTGGTGGAAATATGTTAAATTTTCATTGTTAATATGTTAATCCTAAAATCCGCAGAAAAGTTTAACAATTATGTTGGAATAATTTCATAAGGCATTAAGCCAAGGCAAAGTCAAAATTTCTGGCTTGATGCCTATGATTGTGTGAAAAAAACGCACACCTTCCCCCTCCCCATGCGGGGACGAGGAGTTTCCCAGTAAGAGGTCAGGCCTAAACTTGTAGCTTCATGTAGGCGTGGTTGGGCGTGTAGAGGCGGAGCATCCTTCTGCTGCCGCAGTTGACCCACTTGAAGGGGACGGAGATAAAGGAGAAGACAAAGCGCTTGACCCTGGATGTCGTTTCAAGGCCGAAGGCCGTGCCTGCCACCAGGCCGAGGAAGTGGCGGTAGAAGTTGTGAACGAAGGCGGTGAGAATCATGAAGACGGTGTTGGCCTTCATCTCGGAGCAGGGCAGGCAGCCCCAGCCGAAGTCACCCGTCATACAGTCGAAGCAACGTTCTGTGGAAGCCCTTTGGTTGTAGAATTCCACTATCTCCCTTTCGCCGGAGAGCGTGTCGTTGGTCAGTATGCAGCGGTAGACGTGAATGCCGTCAAGCAGGTCGGCCTGTCCGTCCTCACAGGTCGTGCGCTGCACGACGAGGCAGTAGCCTCGCTCAGGGAAGAAGGCCTCGAAGGGGATGCTGGCCAGGCTGCACTTGTGGGAGTTGATTTCCGCCTCGGCCCACTCGCTGTCAGGTATGGCGTGGATGCGCCCGCGCAGAGAGTCGCACATCATGGCCCTGATGTAGAAGAGGTCGCAGTGGCGGCTGGTGATGTCGACAACCTCCCTGGCGTATGAACCGCAATCCATCCGGCCCCTGCCGAAGCGCACGCCCCTCGACTCCGCCGCCTCGAAGGCGCGTCGCAGCGTGTCGGCCTGCCCAAGCTTGACGTTGGCGTTGCCGTCGCGCCCCTCGATGTAGAACGGAAGCCCGTCCACCTGGGCGATGCCGGAGAAGTACCCGAAGGCCTTCTTGTACGAGTACTTGGAATCGTACTTCTCAGTGGGGATGAACTGGTTGTCGTAGTCGAACGTGTGCTTCGCCGCCACATCTATCTGCCCGCATTCCAGCATCCCGTCCAAGAGGAGCCCACTGAGGCCTGCATTGATGCTGAATTTGTAGAGGTTTCCCTCTCCGGATTCCACGAAAGTGTCTTCCTCAGTCTTGTCCGACAGCGTTTTCAGTATCGTGTCGGGGCTGCACAGCCTGTATCCCTGCGATTTTTCGGAGAACTGGGCCGAAAGTCTCTTAGCATCCTCTATCCTAGACCCACCGGTCAGGTATATTGCCATCATGGACTCGAAAATTTACGAATAGCTGTATCTCGCCAGATTACTCCTGACACCCAATGTGTTATCGATAACTTTGGCAAGTCCAGACTTGCGGAAATGGTCGATGCAGAAAAAAAATCCGCCGAAATTGTGCACTGAATCGTTTTTTATTTGTATCTTTGCACCCATAATTGGGTATTATTAATGCAATACAAAGGTACACAAAATTATGGAAACAGGCGACAGGTTGCCTAAAAGTTTTCAACAATCTGTTGCTCATTTTATTAACACCGCGTTTGCGGAATTAAGTGTATATTTGCAACGTCAATTACGAATGAATTACAACTGTACCAAGAGATTCTTAAATCGTGATATTCAATAATATGTACAACTAATACTAATAATTATGAAAACGACAAAACTTATCCTATTCTGTCTTTTGACACTATTCGTGCCTGATTTTGTATACGGGCAGTACACCTCTTACCATTTAGTCTATCCAGAATGTACTAGTTCCGATGTTTTATTGGAAGTATATAAAGCACCTAATTCTTCACTACTGAACTACAAAGAGGATGATACAGAAAGACAAGTTTTCCTTTTCACAAAGAAAGGACTCTCTGATTCCTCTGTTTATTCATATAAATATGTACCTGTTGTAACTACAGTACTTGGAGAAGTGAAATATACGGTTAGTGACATGAAGATTGTTGGGAACAATTGTTATATTTGTGGAAAGGCATACGTTCCTTATCTTACGAATGATCCGCCAGGTCCAGATTTACCACCTGTGGAACCAGACGGAATGCGCTCGTCAATTGTTATTAAAGAATCTGGTTATTTCGCTTTTCTGAAACTCAACATGATTGATGGACCATTCTCATCTCTTAGAAATATTTATTGCAGATTCAAATTGGTTCCTGAGACAAAAGAATTAACCAAGCTAGTTGTTTATACATCTATACCAGAGTCTGACACTATTATAGGACTAATTGGGAAATATTATAGTGTTCCAACCAAGCCCTGTTTTGTCTCTGCAAAAGCTAATGGTTCATCAACAGATTGTCATGTGGTTTCTTTTAACCAACCTGAAGAAACATTCACCGATTTAGCTCTCGTGGGGAAATCACTCGTCATTTCTTCAAGATTCAATGACGAACACTACTCATTTAGCCTTAGGCTTGCCCCCTATCAAGATGTTTTCGACAATGACGATTTTAATCAATTAGAGAGGTTGATTACCGTAAATACCGAGGATTGTCCCGAAACATGGCACAGAAACAATGCCAATATTTATTTGTTGGATGAGTATTATTCAGACCTAACTACAATAGCATATGAAAGTATTGGTTATGAATCGGACGACACTAACAATTACTACCCATATATTTCCCTGTTCGAAGTAAAATGTGTTACTAGTTATCCGAATTCATATATCACCATTTACAACTCATATAGAACAAGTTATCCTGCAGTGCCATATAAAGCACTAAGAGGAATCAAATATCTCTCTGATATAAACAAAATAGCATTTTTAATAAACGAACCAACACATACAATATATAAAGGACTTATCCGGCTATTCTCATGTAACCCATCTGCTTATGAACCTGCTTTTTTCACCTATTTTTCTGGAATATCCGACATTGATGTATCATCTGGCAAATGCCTTTGGACAGTTGGCACTAATCCATCAACCAGAGCCATACATCAATTTTATGATGATGCTACAGACAATGCTTTATGCTACAGTCCGTCTCAGGGTGGTTACACAAAGCAGTGCGAGAATCCAGACATAACTAATACAACAACAGTATATGTTAAAAATCAATCCTCAAATAAATATTGGAGTATCATCACCAAAGCTAAAGCCACACTGGTTACTCCTACCGTGGAATGTCTTGATTATCCAGATTAACCAAATTAACTATCAATAGAGTATTCTAGTAACAGAAAATACCGTATCATGAAACAGAAAATCATATTATTAGTCATTGCTTTAACCGCAATTCTGACCACGGCTAAGGCGCAGACATACGATACCATTACAGGGCCAAACGGAAGGCTCAACGGTTTCTATTACGACAGATGGTTTGATACATGCAACTTATTTTATGATACCTCTGGAAGCCAAATTGTATTTGGGAATGAATGCTTGGAAAAGGGAGTAAACATTGCCTACCCGGTGCATCTTGACTATCCAGCCTTGATAAAGGGTTATGGCGTGATGTCTGACATAAGGGCAACCAACCCGAGTTTTTATCAAACTTTGTACACTTTGGGCAAACCCCGAGTGGCTGAGTATGTACATTTGTGGTCGGGTGAACCAGTTCCGACAGGTACCGATGTCACCTATATTGATTCCAGCCGATGGGACACAGCCGCGCCAAAGATTTATAAATTCCCATATAACTATGACACGGCACGTTTCGGCTTTAGGCATGTTGGTTTCTTCCAAGTTTATTTGGACACGCCCATCTATGTGGATTCAGGCACCTACCTTGTGGGTGGGTCACTCAATAATAACGGCCCTCAGTATATCAACGGTGGCCTAGCGTATGAACATATACCAACAAATTATATATATATCGGAGGATCTAGCAGTTCTCTTTGTGGCCCATACGTCCAACATCGCTGGGAAATTAATGATACTGCTATTACGGGAATGCCTACATACCCTGGTTGGAGAAAGGATAATTTTATTGGTACCTCAATATATTGCACCATACTGCCCATGATAGACTTTGCCAATGTGCACACGCTGACGGCGGACAGCACCATGGGGCTGGCGCACCCCAACGGCAAGGTGCCCAAGGATGTATACCAGACCATCTATGCCGACCCCCATCGGGGCTACAGTTTCCTGCGTTGGAACGACGGCGACACCAACAATCCCCGCAGAATATTCCTCTCGCAGGACACCACTTTCACGGCCACCTTCACCGACCTGCCTATCCATCGGGTGAAGGCCAAGGCAGAACCCGTACAGCACGGCATCGTGAGGGGCGGCGGCATCTATTTCGAGGGCGAGACCGTGGTCCTCACCGCCGTCCCGGCCTATCCCTACAGGTTCTCACACTGGCAGGACGGCGACACCATCAACCCCCGCACGTTTAATTGCACTGGCGACACCAACTACACGGCCTATTTTGTCGAAAAGGATACCTTCAGCCTGTCAGCCGTGCCCAACTTCGCCGACCGCGGCACCGTGTCGGGCAGCGGCACCTATCACGACGGCGACACGGCCGTGCTCACCGCCACGGCGGAGGTGGGCTACCGCTTCTCCTACTGGACCGACAACAACTACTCCAACCCCCGCAGGGTGGTGGTGACTCAGGACACCGCCTTCACCGCCCAGTTCAGCCAATGGCGCATTGGCATAGACGAGGCCGAGACAGCAAACACTTGGTTCTCCCTCACACCCAACCCCGCCCACGGCAGCGTGACGGTGGAGATGAAGGACCCACAGCTTATGGGGCAGGGCACTACGCTGACCCTGACCGACATGAGCGGGCGCATACTGCTGACCCAGGAGGTGCACCGCCGACAGACAAGCCTAGACCTCAGGCAGTATGCCGCCGGCACCTACTATGTCACCCTCACCTCGCCCCAAGGCACCCACACCGGCAAACTGGTCATCAAATGACCCTCGGCGCGGTCCTTCCGCCCCAACGGAACATGACAGACGTGTTACTTGTAAACGAAAAAGGGGTTGCCGGATAGGCAACCCCTTACTATCTTAAACCCCAATTGGTCATTAGACCGATACTTGTTCATAATGTCCTCATTTCAAACTCTATTTATGCCATATCAGCAATTCTTTCGGTAGATTGGCCACATCCCTGTCTTGACGCAGCCCGCTACGCTTGCGACAACAATGTGGCCAATCTGCTCGAAACAAATACTAATCTGACACAAATCCTAACGACCGATTTGGGTTAAAAAAGTGGGGAACGTTCCCCCCCCCAGACAAAGACCTCGGAGGCGGAAGATTCTAAGCCATGAATGTTTCAGTAAAGGAAGTTGTTGTAAGGGTAGCGAACGGCGTGGATTTTCTTCACCTCTTGGTACATGAGGTCGCGGAGGGCATCGATGTTATCCTTGTTGGTAGCACTAATGAAGATGATGTGCTGGGCCTGGGTGTCGGGTTCCTGCATTTTGGACATCCATGAGTTTTGGAGCATTTCCAACGTCCAGTTGGCTTTGGTCATCGGAGTGAGGTCGTCTTCCTCTTTCTCAATGTAGGTATAGGCATCTATCTTGTTGAAGACAAGAATGGTAGGCTTATTAGAGGCCCCGATTTGCTCTAGGGTGCGGTTGACGGCATTGATTTGTTCCTCGTAGTCGGGATGGGAAATGTCAACAACGTGCATGAGCAGATCGGCTTCGCCGACTTCGTCGAGGGTGGACTTGAAGGATTCGACCAGTCCGTGGGGCAGCTTGCGGATGAAACCGACGGTGTCGGTCAACAAGAAGGGCAGGTTGCCCAGCACCACTTTGCGCACGGTGGTGTCGAGGGTGGCAAAGAGTTTGTTTTCGGCAAAGACATCGCTCTTGCTCAGGAGGTTCATAAGGGTGGATTTGCCCACATTGGTATAGCCTACAAGAGCCACACGCACAAGGCTTTCGCGATTCTTGCGTTGCTGGACTTTTTGCTTGTCAATGTCGCGTAACTTTTCTTTGAGGAGGGCAATTTTCTCGGTGATGAGTCGGCGGTCAGTCTCAATCTGAGTCTCACCGGGGCCGCGCATGCCGATGCCGCCACGTTGGCGTTCAAGGTGGGTCCACATGCGGGTGAGTCGGGGCAGCATGTATTGTAGCTGTGCCAGTTCCACTTGGGTTTTGGCGATACTGGTGCGGGCCCGTTTGGCAAAGATGTCGAGGATGAGGGTGGTGCGGTCCAGAATGCGGCAACCCAATTCGCGCTCAAGATTGCGCAGTTGGGCGGGGCTCAGCTCGTCGTCGAAAACTAGAAAGTCGACGTCTAGGGCATTCTTGTATTCCTTGATTTCCTCCAGTTTGCCGCTGCCCACATAGGTGCGGGGGTCGGGGCGGTCAAGTTTCTGCACCACTTTCTTGAGGGCTATGCCACCGGCGGTCTCCAATAGGAAGGCCAACTCGTTGAGGTACTCCTCGGTGCGTTCCATAGTGGTGTTGCCAGCGCAGACACTGACCAGTATGGCTTTCTCTGGCTGGGCCTCGGTGCTGAAGGTGTTGCGTTCTTGCGGAGTGGGGCGTTTGGATGGGAGGTTTTCGGCTTCCCACTCTCCTATGGGCCTCTTCCACTTACCGTGATTGTTTGGTTTCCAGGGCATCTTTTTAGTGTAGGTGTGTTCTATTTATTTGTTTCCATTGTCGCGTCCCGTCGGGACGCAGTTTACTGACGTCTGAGTATCACGGCACTGCGCCTTCGGCTTGTACCGTGTTATTAATAGTCTCACCCC
>ODAI011182369.1_pt1 | contig 15498 bp, 10 predicted proteins | sample 1539321 | NCBI WGS metagenome assembly ODAI01 (sample SAMN02144231, study PRJEB22623) | gut metagenome | biome: sheep rumen | host: Ovis aries | place: New Zealand
ACGGCAGCGGCAAGAGCAACATCAGTGACGCCATCCGCTGGGTACTGGGCGAGCAGAGCCCGAAGATGCTGCGCGGCGGCAAGATGGAGGAGGTCATCTTCGCCGGCACCTCCAGCAGGAAATCCCGGGGCATGGCGGAAGTCACCCTGGTGATCGGCAATGAGGACGGCAGTCTTCCCATCGATTACAGAGAAGTGGCCATCACCCGGCGGATGTTCCGGTCCGGGGAGAGTGAATACCATATCAACGGGAACCAGTGCAGGCTGAAGGACGTCCGTGATCTGATCATGGATACCGGTATCGGCGTGGACGGATATTCCCTGATCGGACAGGGAAAGATCGCCGATATCATCAGCAACAAGACCGAAGACCGGCGGGAGATCTTTGAAGAAGCTGCCGGGATCGTCGCCTACCGCACCCGGAAGGCCCAGGCGGAGCGGAAGCTGGCTTCCACCACCGTCAATATGGACCGTGTGAAGGACATCATCGGTGAGATCGAGGGCCGGATCGACGGACTCAGGGAAGACAGTATCAAGGCAAAGGAGTACCTGCAGCTGCGCCAGCGCTACAAGGAGCTGGAGATCAATATCATTCTCAAGAACATTGAGAATCTGGAACTGAAGAACGAATACGCCAAGGACGATCTGGCGGAGCTGGAGCTTTCCCTGACAAAGCTCAGGGAAGAGCGGGCCGGCGCGGAACAGGAGACCGGTGAGCTGACTGAGAAGCGGCAGAACCTGGAGCAGATCGAAGAGGAGACCCGGCAGAAGCTGATGGCGGCCATCGAAGAACTGAACCGGATCGTCAACAAGAGCGAGGTGGACGGAGAACGCCTGACCTCCATCGGACAGAACCAGGAACGGATCACGGAAGAGCTGCTGCAGCTGGAGGAACGACGGCAGCGGGAAGAGCGGAATCGGGAGACCGTGGCGGAGAGCAAGGCCGCAGTGGACGCGGAGGCGGAAGAATCCCGCAGGGCTTTGGAGGCCAAGGTGGCGGAATACAGTGATATGGCCGCCGAGATGGCAGCTCTCTCCGCGGCGGAGGATGAGGCAAAGAACGAGATGTTCCGCCTGTCCGGCGAGATCACCCGGGCTGAGTCGGAGATCGGCAGCATGGAAATGCTCCAGGAGACCCTGGAGAGACGCCGGGGCGCCCTGCAGGAGGAACAGGAGACCGGCAGCGACGGCAGCCGCAGACAGCAGGAGGAGCTGGAAGAGGCTTCCAGAAAAAAAGAAGAGGCGGCCGCTGAGCTCGAGGCTTCCCGCCGGCGTCAGCAGGAGCTGATAAAAAAGCTGGAAGAGACCCAGAAGGACCGTCGGCAGCTGACAAAGGAACTGGAGGAGATCCGTCTCAATCTGGGACAGATGGCTGCCCGCCGCAGGACCATCGAGGAGATGGAGCACAACTACGAAGGATATAATGCGGCGGTCCGGTATGTGATGAAATCGGATCTCCGGGGGATCCGGGGCGTTGTGGCGGACCTGATCACGGTCCCCAAGGGATATGAGACAGCCATTGAAACGGCGCTGGGTGCGTCCCTGCAGAACATCGTCTGCGATGATGACAGCAGCGCCCGGGAGGCGATCCGCGCCCTCAAGCGCGACCGCGCGGGACGGATGACCTTCCTGCCCCTGTCCTCCATCAGATCTTCCGGCAGAAGAGATGAGGCCCTGGCTTCGGAGACGGGATTCATCGGATTCGGACCGGAATGCGTCGAATGCGATCCGGAATACGATGAGATCATCGAATACCTGCTGGGCAGAGTCGTGGTGGCGGATCACATCGACAACGCCATCCGCATTTCAAAAAAGGCCCGCGGCAGCCGCATCGTGACACTGGACGGCGAGATCATCAATCCCGCCGGCGCCATCACCGGCGGCAGATACCGGAACAAGACCGCGGATATTCTGGAGCGGAAGGCAGAGATCCGTTCCCTGCAGGAGAAGATCACCCGGATGACCGCTGACCGTGACGATAAAACGAAACGGCTCCAGGATATGACGGAGGAGATCGATGCCTTCGGCAGGGAATCCTCCGATCTGGAAGGAAAGATCCGCGCCGGAGAGCGCGCGCTCCTCATGCAGGAAAATGAGATCCGCATGCTGGAAACTGCCCTCAGCGACTTCAGGTCCAGTGAGGAAAAGATTCAGAGAGAACTGGAGAGCATCCGGGAGGAGACCGGACATTCCAGGGAGGTGATCCGGCAGCTGCAGGACAGCATCCGGCAGAACAAGGAAAAACAGGCGGCCCAGGCGGCGCTGAGCGAACAGCATCAGCAGGCCCGGGAGGCCAAACAGGCGGACTTCGACCGGATCAGCGAGGAGATCACCAAGGCCAGGATCGCGGTGACAGCCTGTGAGGAACGGGCTTCCCACGCGGATTATATCCTGAAGACCGCGGCTGAGACACTGATGCAGATCGATCAGGATATCCGTCTGCGCCGGGAGCAGCGGGAAAGCTTCCTCCGGGAAAAGGAGGAGCTGACTTCCGGACACGCGTCCATGGAGGAGCTGATCCGGGAGAAGGAAGAAGCCAAACGCCTCATCGAGGAGTATCTTACCGAGGTTTCGGAAGAGAAGCAGCAGATCAGCAGCAGGCTGAACGAGGCTTCGGCCCAGCGGGACCAGATGGCCGCGCGGATGGAGCAGCTGCAGGATAAGAAGTATGAGCTGGATATCCGCAGGGCCAAGAATGAGACACAGCTGGAGACCTATAAGGACAAGCTGTGGGAGGATTTCGAGGTCTCCTATATCCAGGCCATGGAATTCCGGGCGGAAAAATTCGTCATGTCCTCCGCCATGAAGGAAAACCGGCAGATCAAGGCGCGCATGAAGGAAATGGGCGAGGTCAATGTGGGCGCCATTGAAGAATATGAAACGGTGAAGGAGCGGTACGAGTTCCTGACTGCCCAGCAGGCGGATATCCAGAGCGCCATGGACAGTCTGAACGGGATCATCCGGGAAATGGACCGGACCATCCGGGAGCGTTTCAAGGACAGCTTCGATCAGATCGTGATCAATTTTGAGCAGATGTTTACGGAGCTGTTCGGCGGCGGGCACGCGGAGCTCAGACTCTCCGATGAGAATGATCCGCTGACCTCCGATATCGACATCGTGGCGCAGCCCCCGGGCAAGAAACTGCAGAACATCAATCTGCTGTCCGGCGGAGAGAAGACCCTGACCGCCCTTGCCCTGATGTTCGCGGTCCTGAAGGTCAAGCCCACCCCGTTCTGCATCCTGGACGAGGTGGAAGCGGCGCTGGATGACGCCAACATAGACAGGTTCATCCAGTCTTTGCGCAGATTCGAGGGGATCCAGTTCGCGCTGGTCACCCATCAGAAAGCCACCATGGAGCAGGCGGATGTGCTCTACGGCGTCACCATGCCGGAGAAGGGCGTGTCCAAGGTGCTTTCACTGGACCTGGGCGATACAACTTTTGCAGAGGAGAATTAACTGATGTTAGCAGATAAGAAAAAAGGTTTTTTTGGGAAACTGTCGCAGCGGGTATCCGATGCGCTGATGATGCGGCCCACCATCGATGAAGATTTCTTCGAGGAACTGGAGGAGATCCTGATCACTTCGGACATCGGCATGGAGACCACGGAGAAGATCGTGGAGACCCTGCGCACCGAAGTGCAGAACAACAACATGACCAAACCGGCGGTCATCAAGATCCGTCTGGGGAAGATCATCGCTGACCTGATGGACAAGGGAGAAGGCCAGAAGCTCTGTGATACCTATCCGCTGATCATCCTGATGATCGGCATCAACGGCGGCGGCAAGACCACCACCATCGGCAAGCTGGCCTGGCGTCTGAAAAAGGAAGGAAAGACCGTCATGCTGGCGGCCGCGGATACCTTCCGGGCGGCAGCCGGGGAACAGCTGGCCGTCTGGGGAGAACGGGTCGGCGTCAATGTGATCCGCCACGGTGAGGGCGCGGATCCCTCGGCGGTCATCTATGATGCCATCCAGTCCGCCAAGGCCAAAGGCATCGACGTTCTGATCTGCGATACCGCGGGCCGGCTGCAGAACAAGAAGAATCTGATGGATGAGCTGGCCAAGATGAACCGGGTCATCGGCAGGGAATTCCCCGAGGCGGCCCGTGAAAATCTGCTGGTGCTGGATGCCACCACCGGCAAGAACGCGGTGTCCCAGGTGGAGGAATTCGGACAGACAGCAGGCATCACAGGCATCGTTCTGACAAAACTGGACGGCACGGCCAAGGGCGGCATCGTGATCACCATCGCCGATGAATTCGATATGCCGGTGAAGTTTGTCGGACTGGGTGAAGGCATAGAGGATCTGCAGGAATTTGATGCAGAGGATTTCGCGAAGGGGATTTTTGATGAGTAAACCACTGGTAGCGGTCGTGGGACGGCCGAACGTAGGCAAATCGACATTTTTTAACCGGATCGTGGGACGCAGGGTCTCCATCGTGGAGGATACCCCCGGCGTGACACGGGACAGGATCTATGCCGAGGCAGAATGGTCCGGGGTCCATTTCGCGCTGATCGATACCGGCGGCATTGAGCCCGACAGTGACGACATCATCCTGTCCCAGATGCGGGAACAGGCAGAAGTGGCCATGGAGACGGCGGACGTGATCCTGTTCATGGTGGACGGCAAAGATGGCCTGACCTCTTCCGACAGGGAGGTGGCGGCCATGCTGCGCCGGACCGGACGCAGGGTGGTCCTGGCAGTCAACAAGGTGGACAAGCCGGAGCTGCCGGAGGATTTCTATGACTTTTATGAGCTGGGCCTGGGGGATCCCATTCCCATTTCATCCGCCAACATGCTGAATCTGGGCGACCTGCTGGATGAGATCATCGGCAGCTTTCCGGAAGGCGCGGGAACAGAAGAGGACGAATCCATCAAGATCGCCATGATCGGCAAGCCGAATGTGGGAAAATCCTCCCTGATCAACCGGCTTCTGGGAGAGAACCGGGTCATCGTTTCACCCATTGCGGGAACCACCAGGGACTCCATCGACACGCCCTTCCGCTTTGAGGGCGAGGATTACCTGCTGATCGATACCGCGGGGATCCGCCGGAAGAGCAAGGTGAACGAGAACATCGAACGGTTCAGCGTGCTCCGGGCCGTGGCGGCCATCGAACGCTGCGATGTCTGCGTGCTGATGATCGATGCCACAGAAGGGATCACCGAACAGGATAAGAAGATCGCCGGGATCGCCCATGAGGCGGGCAAGGGCATCATCATCTGCGTCAACAAATGGGATCTGGTGGACAAGGACACCAATACCATGAATGAGTTCCGCAAGGAGATCGCCAGGGAACTGACCTTCATGTCCTACGCGCCGGCGGTGTTCATTTCCGCCCTGACAGGACAGCGGACGGCCCAGGTCATCCGGACGGCGAAGGCGGTGGCGGAGAACCGCGCCATGCGGGTCCCCACAGGGCAGCTGAACACGGTCATCACGGATGCCACCATGATGAAGCAGCCCCCTGCGGACAAGGGCAAACGGCTGAAGATCTATTACGTGACCCAGGTGGGCGTGAAACCGCCTCTGTTCTCGTTCAAGATCAACTCCCGGCCCCTCATGCATTTCTCCTACTCCAGATATCTGGAGAACAAGATCCGGGAGGCCTTCGGATTTGAGGGAACATCCCTGAAATTTGTATTCCGGGAGAAGGGAGAGAAGGAAGATGCTTAAGCTGATCCTGGCATATCTGATCGCGTATTTTATCGGCAACATCTCGCCGTCCACCATCATCGGGCGGCGCAGCGGCATCGATATCAAACAGGAGGGCAGCGGCAACGCGGGAACCACCAACGCCCTGCGGGTCCTGGGGAAGAAGGCTGCGGTGATCACCCTGTGCGTGGACGTGCTCAAGGGCGTGGCGGCAGTGCTGATCGGAAGCTTCGCCGCGGGATCCCTGGGGGCCTATGGCTGCGCCCTGTGTGTCATCCTGGGGCATATCTGGCCGATGCTGTATAAGTTTAAGGGCGGCAAGGGGATCGCCACATCCTTCGGCGCGCTGATAGCACTGAATCCGCTGCTGGCGCTGATCGAACTGGGGATCGTCGCAGCAGTGACGCTGCTCAGCAAACGGATGTCGGCAGGATCCATCGCAGGTCTGATCTGCCTGCCGTTTATATGTATATTCATGGAACCGGGGTTCGTTGCGGCCGCAGCGGTGATCTCTGTTATAATGATCATCAAGCACCGGGCGAACATCGTTCGGCTGATCCACGGCGAGGAGCCGAAGCTGAGTTTTCTGGATAAAGACAAAAAGCAAAAGAATGAGGAGGACAACGTATGAAGACGATTGGCGTAATCGGCGCAGGAAGCTGGGGAACTGCGCTGGCAACTGTACTGGCAGGCAAAGGCTGGAATGTCCGCATTTATGATGTGGATGAGCAGCATCTTCGCAGAATGGAGGCCAGCAGGGAGAATACAGATTATCTCCCCGGCGTCGCTCTGGAAGATAATATTACCATCACATACAGCAATGAAGAAGCTCTGAAGGACGCGGACGTGGTGCTGTTCTCAGCGCCGGCGCAGCACTTCAGAAGCGCGGCGGAAGCGGCGAGACCTTTCATTACAGATGAGATGCTGATCATCAACGTGGCCAAGGGCATCGAGCGGGGGACCCATAAGCGGCTGTCCCAGATCGCGGAGGAGTTCTTTGACATGAACAGATATGTGGTGCTCTCCGGACCGTCTCACGCAGAGGAAGTGGGCCGCCGTATGCCCACCACAGTCTCTGTGGCATCCAGAAACCAGGAAGCTGCCGAGGCCATTCAGGACCTCTTCATGACAGACCGGTTCCGTGTATATACCACGGAAGACGTGATCGGCGTGGAACTGGGCGGCGCGCTGAAGAACATCATCGCTCTGGGCGCCGGCATTGCTGACGGCATGGGATTCGGCGACAACGCCAAGGCTGCCCTGATGACCAGAGGCCTTGCGGAGATCATGCGGCTTGGGGAGAAGCTGGGCGCGCATCGTGAGACCTTTGCCGGCCTGACAGGAACAGGTGACCTGATCGTGACCTGCACCAGCATGCACTCCAGAAACCGTCGCTGCGGACTGCTGATCGGTGAAGGCATGAATCCGGAAGACGCTGTCAAAGAAGTCGGTATGGTGGTCGAAGGGATGTATACGGCGGAAGCTGCCTATGAACTGGCCAGGGAAGTGGGTGTGGAGATGCCCATCACCAATGTGATCTACCATGTTACCAGAGGAGAACTGTCCGCTTCGGATGCCATCGAGCAGCTGATGGGCAGAGAGAAGAAGCACGAGCGTGCGTAAGCCCGGAGCATCAATGAAGGAACTGAAAGGGAAAAAATATCATATCATTACCTTCGGCTGTCAGATGAATGAGCACGATTCCGAGACCATCGCGGGTCTGCTGCAGACAGAAGGCTGCAGCGAGGCCGAAGACAGGTCTGACGCGGACATTGTGATCATCAACACCTGCAGCGTCCGGGAAAACGCCGACAAGCGGTTTTTCGGCACCCTGGGACAGCTGAAGAAGCAGAAGGCCATCAATCCAGGCTTCACGGCATGTGTCTGCGGCTGCATGATGCAGCAGGAGCACATCGTGTCGGCCATCCGACGCCAGTATCCCTGGGTGGATGTGATCTTCGGGACCCACAACATCGATGAGTTCCCGGACATGCTCCTGCAGCTCTACCAGTCCAGGGCAGCTGCTCTGGAGGATGCCGGGAAGACGGCGGGCAATGAAGATCTGATCCCGCTGTCAGACCGGGATTACACCCGGGCCAAGCATGAGATCCGCAGCGCCAGGGAAAGCCGTGTGGAGAGGATCTACGAAGACCGGAAAGAGATCGTGGAGGGCCTTCCGGCCAGACGCCTCTACCGGCACAAGGCATTTGTCAACATCATGTACGGCTGCAACAACTTCTGCACTTACTGTATCGTCCCGTATACCAGAGGCAGGGAAAAGAGCCGTCACCCGGAGGACATCCTGCGGGAGGTGCGGCAGCTGGTGAGCGATGGTGTGAAGGAAGTGACCCTGCTGGGCCAGAACGTGAATTCCTACAGGGGTGTATCCCCGGAGGACGACAGGACCTGGGATTTCGCGGACCTGATCTACGCGCTGAACGAGATCGAAGACCTGGAGCGGATCCGGTTCATGACGTCCCATCCCAAGGATCTGTCAGACAAGCTGATCCAGGCTTTCCGGGACTGCGGGAAACTGTGTCACTACATCCACCTGCCGGTACAGTGCGGGAGCACGGAGATCCTGGGCCGCATGAACCGCAGATATACCCGCGAACACTATCTGGCTCTGGTGAAGAAACTGAGAGAGGCGGTGCCGGACATCACCATCAGTACGGACATCATCGTGGGGTTCCCGGGGGAAACGGAAGAAGACTTCTGTCAGACCCTGGACCTGGTAAAGGAAGTAGAATACGATTCGGCATTTACCTTCCTCTATTCGAAGCGGCATGGCACCCCCGCTGCAGAATATGAGGATCAGATCCCGGAAGAGGTGAAGCACCAGCGGTTCGACCGCCTGGTGGATGCGCTGAACGGGATCAGCCTGCGGAAGAATCAGGCGTATATCGGCCGTACGGAGAAGGTACTGGTGGACAGCATCAGCCGCAAGGGAACCGGAACCCTGAGCGGCAGGACCGACGGATTCAAGCTGGTGGATTTTCCCGGCAGCGAGGATCTGATCGGGAGCACCGTGGACGTGGAGATCACCGAAGGGAAGACCTTCAGCCTGCGCGGCAGACGGAAGTGATCGAAGCGGACAGGTGAGGGGGACAGGATCATGAACATCAAACAAATCGCAAAAACCGCGGGAGTATCCGTCGCCACAGTATCCCGGGTCATGAATCATCCTGAAACAGTGGCCCCGGCGACAAAGGAAAAAATCGAAAAGGTCATGCAGGAAGCCGGTTACACGCCCAACTGGTTTGCGCAGGGACTGAACTTCAACACGACAAAAACCATCGGCCTCGTCATTCCCCACATGCTCAATCCATCCTACATGGAGATCGCCAACGGCGTGGAGGAGGTGGCCCGCATGCGGGGCTATATCACCTTCATGTGCAATGTACAGAAGGACGTCCAGACGGAACGGGAATATATCTCCCAGCTGATCAACCGGCGGGTGGACGGGATCATCCTGATGTTCTCATCCATGGAGAGAGAGTATATGAAGCGGATCCAGAAGGAGAAGATCCCCCTGGTATTCATCGGTGAACACAAGAGCATGCCCAAGATCAGTTCGGTGCAGGTGGACTGCCGGGCAGGCGCTGCCGAGATGATAGCCCATCTGATCGAAGTGGGGCACAGATCCATCGGCTTCCTGCAGGGCCACGATCCGGAGCAGGAATGCCTGCAGCAGCTCACCGGTTACAGGAACCTGCTCAAGGCAAACGGCATCAGGGCGGATGAACAGCTGATCGTGAAAACGGAGAATTCCATCGAGGGCGGATATATCGGCGTGAAGCGTCTCATGGCCGCTGGCAGACCGGACGCAGTCTATGCCACCAGTGATGAGATCGCCTACGGCGCCATGGACGCGCTGAAGGACAGCGGTCTCAGCATTCCCCAGGATATCGCGGTGGTGGGATTCGGCGATGACCGGATGTCCAATCTCATCGAGCCGAAGCTGACCACGGTGGAACTGCCCCTCAGGAAGATGGGGATCTACGGCGCCCGTATCCTGTTCGATATGATCAGCGGCGAGGCAAAGGAAGAACGGCAGATCATTCTTCGCACCAGGATGCGGATCAGGAAATCCTGCGGACACAAGGAGCGGATCGGAGAAATGTTCTAATGGAGCTGCCACGGCGATCCCGAAGGGAGGAGAGACCCATGTTGAGAACCAATTTTCTGGGATTAGAACTGAAAAACCCCGTCATCGTCGCAGCGGGTCCCTGGAACAGGGACGGCGTCAGACTGCGGGAATCCATCGCTGCAGGCGCCGGCGCAGTGGTTACGGAAAGCATCGTCAGTGATACCATGCTGGATGTGGGCCCCAGGATCGCCTGTGACGATAAAGGGGCGCAGAACATCCGTCTGTATAGTGACATCCAGATCGAAGGCTGGGAGCGGGAGATGAAGATCGCCAAATCAGATGGCGGCATCGTCATCGCCAGCATTTCCGCCCATTCTCCCTCGGAACTGGCCTATCTTGCCAGCAAGCTGGAGAAATTCGGGGCGGACGCCATCGAACTGTCCGTGTCCAATCCCATGCTGGAATCCCTGGAGGTGGTGGCGTCCCACGCGGACGTGATCTATGAGATGACAAAGGCCGTCTCGGAAGCGATCCATATCCCGCTGATCGTCAAGCTGTCACAGAACACCACCAACATTTCCAAGGTGGCCAAGGCGGTGCGGGAAGCCGGCGGCTCCGGCGTCAGCGCCATCAATACCGTGCGCGGCATTCTGGATGTGGATCTGGAAGAAGCCAGGCCGACCCTCTCCACCTATGGAGGTATTTCCGGGGACTATATCCGTCCCATGGCGCTGTCATCGGTCGCTACCATTGCCCAGACGGTAGACATCCCCATCTCAGGGATCGGCGGCATCAGTTCTGCCCGTCATGCCCTGGAGTTCCTCATGCTGGGGGCTTCCACGGTCCAGATCGGAACCGCGGTCATGATGCAGGGGAAGCATGTGGTGTCGCAGATCGTGAAGGATATGGATGCCTGGGTCGTAAGCCACGGGATCTCCCGGATCGACGAGATCAGGGGCAGGGCACTGGAGAACCTCAAGTCATTCGATGAGATGCGTTATGAGCCCTTTGTCAGTACCGTGACCGGCGTTCCCTGCAAGGAAAACTGCAGCAGATGCGTGGAGACCTGCATGTACGGAGCCATCACAAAGGCTGGCAATACGGTGCATGTGGACCGGACCAGCTGTACGGGGTGCGGACTCTGCACCTCCATCTGTCCGGAGAAAAAACTGTCCCTGGAACTGTAGGAAGAGACAGACTGAAACCGGTACCGCCATTTCCGGCGGCGGGGGATCAGGCCGGGGCGGATCCGGACCGGAAGGGCATCATAAGTACAAAAGAAATGCAAAAAAAAGAAAGAATAAAAGTGGAAGAAGGACGAAAGTCCTTCTTTTTTTGAAAAAACCGCAAATTTCTATGAAAAGGTCTTGAAATATTCAGAATAATGTTTATAATGAAAGTATGTAATGTAACCGGTTTCACGCCGGGAGAGATAAAATGATTTTCATAATCAAATGAAAAAAGGAGGCTAATGTTATGTATCAGTGTAGTTTAGAGAGAATGTCCGACAAGATCAGAACCTTTGCTAAGTATGGTGACGCAGGTCACGGCGGCATCACAAGATACTCCCTGTCAAAAGAAGCTGACATGGCTAGAGAAGAGTTCAAGAAGAGAATGGAAGCCATCGGCGCTAAGGTCGAGTGCGATGACGTTGCCTGCATGTACGCAACACTGGAAGGCTCCGATCCCAATGCGAAGAGAATCGTTATGGGTTCCCACGTCGACTCCGTTAAGAACGGCGGCAACTACGATGGTATCGAAGGCGTTATGACCGGTATGGAAGTACTGGAGACCATCGCTGCTGAGAACATTCCGCACAAGCACCCGATCACAGCAATGATCTGGACAAACGAAGAAGGATCCCTGTATCCGCCGGCTATGATGGTTTCCGGAATCATCTGCTATGATTATCTGCCGGATTCCCTGAAGCCCAACTTCGAATATGACAAAATGATGGCATCCAAGCCAATGGATGAATCCCCGTTCGCGAACTTCGGTGAAGCGCTGGCAGCAAGCAAGTGGAAAGGCCCGAAGGAAAACAGACTGAGCCCGGACAAGTACTGCGCTATGTTCGAAACTCACCTGGAGCAGGGCCCGATCCTCGAGGACGCCGGCAATGAGATCGGCGCTGTACAGCTGGTTATGGGTATGTTCAACTATGCGATCAGATTCTATGGATTCTCCGCTCACGCAGGTACATTCCCGATGGCGAAGAGACATGATGCTCTGCACGCATGCGCAGACTTCCTGTGCGAGCTGCACAAGAAGTACGATGAGTACAACAAGGAAGTCGTAGCTCAGGGCATGCCGGAATTCGTATTCACCACAGGCGAGATCCAGGCGCATCCCTGCATCCACACAGTAATTCCTGATGAAGTCTATATGTCCCTGGATGTAAGACATCCTGATGACGGTGTCAGAAAACACTGCATGGAGATCCTGAAAGAGCTGGCTGCGAAGGAATGGCAGCAGTGCAAGTGCGAGATCAAGGAACAGTGGGTAAGAGACACCGTTTACTTCGACAAGAGACTGGTCGGCTTCGTAGAAGAATCCATGGATGAGATGAACAAGGAACTCGGAACCAAGTGGCAGAAGATCCTGTCCGGCGCTGGCCACGATGCACAGTTCTGCGCATATGTCATCCCGACAACAATGATCTTCTCCAGAACAGAGAAGGGCCTGTCCCACTGCGAACCGGAGCATGTATCCGATGAGGACTGCACCGCAGCTGCTACAGCAACACTGAACGCAGTACTGAAGTGCGACGCTTCTGACGAGTTTTAATCGCCGGGATCGGCATGGTAATCAAGATCACATCAGAACCTGATCCGTTCTGACAATGTTATTTCCACTGATTTAGAGCGTTATTGCGGACGATGAAGAAGGAGGAAGTAAATTGAGTAAGATTGCAAAAGGAAAATACACTGCGGAGGCTGTAGCGGGCTTCACTCACAGAACCGCTATGGAAGAAGCAGCGAGATGCCTTCTCTGTCACGATGCACCGTGCAGTAAAGGCTGCCCCGCAGGGACGGATCCGGCGAAATTCATCCGGTCGATTCGTTTCAGAAATGTGAGAGGCGCAGCTGAAACCATCAGAAGCGCCAATGTCCTGGGAGGCAGCTGCGCGAGAGTTTGCCCGTATGACAACCTCTGCGAGGAAGCATGTTCCAGATGCGGCATCGACAGACCGATCGAGATCGGCAAGCTGCAGAGATACGCGATCGAACAGGAAAAGATTTTCAAGATGAAGACGCTGGAAGCGCCGAAGGAAAAGAAACCCGGCAAGATCGCATGCGTGGGAGCCGGTCCGGCATCCCTGGCCTGTGCAGCGGAACTGGCGAAGGCCGGTTACAAAGTTACAATTTATGAAAGAGAAGCAAAAGCAGGCGGCGTTCTGACTTACGGCATCACACCGTCCAGACTGCCCCAGGCTGTCGTGGATCACGACATCGCTCAGGTCAAGGGCCTCGGCGTCAAGTTCGTGTTCAACACAGAAGTGAAGGCGGCGGATCTGGAAGGATTCGATGCAGTCTTCATCGGCACCGGTCTCTGGAAGTCCAAGCTGGACATGCATGAGTTCCCGGGCGCTGAGCTGAAGGGCGTCATGTCAGCCATCGACTTCCTGAAGGAAGCCAGAACAAAGAAAAAAGACTTTGATCCCGGCAAGCGGGTCATCGTGGTCGGCGGCGGTGACGTTGCAGTAGACTGCGCTGTAACTGCCAAGCTTCTGGGCGCGGAAGACGTTCGGATCCTCTACAGAAGAACCATCGAAGAAGCGCCTGCGAATATCAATGAATTCCACTATGCACTGTCCCTGGGCATCGGCATCACCACAGGTCTTTATCCGGTGGCTGCCATAGGCACCAAGACAAAGATCAAGAAGGTTGAGGCTGCAGGATTCTATGACAAGGCCGCGAAGGCGGAATTCAGCGCCGACACCCTGGTGTTCGCAACAGGACAGAGCCCTGAAGACATGACAGAGGTCGCTCCGGTGACACTGGATGGACGCAAGGGTCTGATCAAGGCGCCGAAGGGCAAGGCCGGCGGCAAGTTCTTCGCTGCAGGCGATATCGTCAACGGCGGCAAGACTGTCGTCGAAGCGGTTGCCGGAGGCAAGGAGGCTGCAGCAGCCATGATCGAGTATCTTGAGAAGAAGGGGGTGAAATAGAATGGCTAAGAAAGATCTTTCCATCAAATATCTGGGCGTAGATTGCCTGAACCCGTTCTTCCTTTCCTCATCACCGGTCGGCGGCAATTACGACATGGTCGCCAAGTGCTACGAAACAGGATGGGGCGGATGCTTCTTCAAGACGGTCGGTGTATTCGTAGCGGATGAATGTTCGCCGCGTTTCGACCAGACCAACAAGGAAGGTCTTCCCTGGGTCGGCTTCAAGAACATGGAGCAGATCTCCGACAAACCGACGGAGCTGAACTTCGAATACATCTACAGACTGTGCAGAGACTATCCGGATCACATCACGGTGGCCTCCATCATGGGTTCCAATGTGGATGAGTGGAAACAGCTGGCGAAGATGGCTGAACAGGCCGGCGTGAAGTTGATCGAAGGAAACTTCTCCTGCCCGCAGATGACATCCCATGACATGGGTTCTGATGTCGGCACCAACAACGAGCTGGTCGAGAGCTATTCCAGAGCAGTCACCGAGGTGACGGACATCCCGTTCATCGCCAAGATGACACCAAACTGCAAGAACATGGAAGAACACGCGATGGCAGCGATCAGAGGCGGCGCGGCAGCGGTATCCGCCATCAATACCATCAAATCCATCACCAACGTGGACTTCGAGAATCTGACCGGTATGCCGGTCGTTGACGGCAAGTCTTCGATCTCCGGTTATTCCGGCGCTGCGGTCAAGCCCATCGCGCTGCGGTTCTGTACGCAGGTACAGCAGTGCCAGGAGCTCCAGGATATGGTCAAGGGCGGCAAGTTCGATTTCGGTCACGGACATGAAATGTCCGGTATCGGCGGAATCGAAACCTGGCGTGACGCGGCAGAATTCCTGGCTGTAGGCTGCAGAAATATTCAGGTCACCACTGCGATCATGCAGTACGGCTATCGTATCGTAGAAGATATGATCTCCGGCATGCAGTACTTCATGGATGAGAGAGGCTACAACAGCCTGGACGAATTCATCGGCTGCGCGCTCCCGAAGATCATCCCTGCGGAAGACCTGAACAGAGAATACAAAGTGCTGCCGAAATTCGATGACAAGAAGTGCATCGGCTGCGGAAGATGCTACATCTCCTGCTATGACGCTGCGCATCAGGCCATCGACTGGAACGAGAAGAAACGTCGTCCGGAACTGAACGACAACTGCGTCGGCTGCCACCTCTGCCTGAATGTCTGCCCGGTTGCGGAATGCATCACACCGGGAGAGATCAAGTGGAAGATCCGCGACAAGGACGGCCTGCCTGTTCGTGACGAGAAGGATCCGGCGAAGATCCAGTTCAAGAACGATGCTCAGAAGGACGGCACACTTTCACTGAAGGCGCATTACGAATAATGTGTCCGAAGGAACCGGCCAGCTTTTGCAAAGGCTGGCGGAACACGATGACAGAATCCAGACTACACTGAATTCTTATAAGAGGAGGAGAGCTGCTTCGGCAGCTCTTTTCCTTTTGGGAAATCTTTGCAAGTGCATCTGCTTTAAGGTATACTATAGTCGGATTTAAAAAGCCTGAATATTCAAAGTAAAGTTATCTGGAGGAGAAAATATGAAGATACAATTTTGCGGTGC
>ODAI011125534.1_pt1 | contig 15495 bp, 13 predicted proteins | sample 1539321 | NCBI WGS metagenome assembly ODAI01 (sample SAMN02144231, study PRJEB22623) | gut metagenome | biome: sheep rumen | host: Ovis aries | place: New Zealand
CGGCTGTCTGTATGACAGCCTGCACGGAACAGAAACATTATAAATCTACGGTGGAGATCATTACGATCGATACAAAAGACGGAGAAGATGTCCGTATTCCGAAATTTTCCACGGATCATGAGTCAGAAATGAAAGAACTGATGTCTCTCAATGACCAGGTTCGGGATCTGGAGAATCAGTATCTTGCCCTGCGGTCCGACCCTGACAGCAGCATGATGCTCTGGACTCAGGTGATTGGCAGCAACACTGATTATCTGCAGGCGACCGTTTCATGGTATCTGGAGAAAAGCGGGGTCCGGGATTACAATATCGTCTCCCTGGTATATGATAAGAAGAACAACAGGATCTTTAATAACAATGACGCCCTGCAGAACGCGGGCCTGACAGGCGTGGAGCTCTCCACCTCTGTGGGAAAGAAATTCCTTTCCATCCATTCCCTGCCGGAAGACGAATATATCAAATCCACCGAGATGCAGGGATTTGCCTTAGATGAAAAGGGGGATACCGCTCTGATCTACATGAAGGTAATCCTGAAAAAAGCAAATCGGGAAGAAGAGCAGTTCTTCTATGTATATCATGTGGACAGTCAGTCCCTGACGCCTGCTTCCGAATCCGGTTTTTCTCTTCCGTGAATCATAGACAGGATACTTCGTAAGACAACAGCAGATCCGGACGCATTACAGAAAGAAAAAATCCAAATACCTCTGCCGGCAGACAGATGCCGGCAGAGGTATTTTTATGCTCAGTATTTACGGATTCTGGAATTTTCCGCCGCGTCCGTAATCTCGACTTTTCGGATTTCGACCGCATAGCTGTAGTCTTTATTTACGTGCACGGTGGAGGTATCGCCGGCTCTTTTTCCCAGCAGGGCTTTGCCCATGGGAGATTCCACACTGATCAGGCCTTTCATGGGATCCTCCCGCATGGTACTGACCAGGGTATAGACTTCTTCCACATCATCTTCCGGTATATAGATGGTAATGGTCTTATTTACGCCGGCCCTGTCATCAGATGTATCTTCCTCCATGATTTCGGAAGTCTTCAGCATCCTTTCCAGATAGCGGATCCGCCCGTCATTCCGGTTCTTGACTTTTTTTGCTTCATGATATTCGAAATTTTCACTGAGATCTCCATGGGCCCTGGTCTCTTTTACTTCCTCCAGTGCCTGCGGACGTACGACCAGTTTCCTGTAGTCCAGTTCCTCCTGGATTTCTTTTATATCCTGCTGTGTCAGCTTATGTTTCATATAGAATACTCCTGTTCCACATCATTATAATTTGTAAAAAGTAACATCTACCATGATAGCACAAATTGCCGGCTTACCGGTATCCGGATTGACGGAGGAATTGTCCCGAATCTTGAAATGGTATGGGAGAAAAGATATAATCTGATATTGAGTATGATCCGCACAGACCCTTCGGTCTGACCTGCGGTTCGCTGGATCGTCCTGATGAAACGATCCATTCTATAAAGCAGATAAAAAAATAAATATAAAGGAAACAGAATATGTCAGGAAATAACAGAAACCGGATTACCGCGGCCATACTGGCAGTGATCCTGATTGCCGCGATCATAGCTCCTTTACTTGCGGCTGCCATGAAAGGAGTCTGATCATATTGAGAAAAGAAAAAATTGTTTCTGTAAGGAACAGTCTTCTTTTTACAGGGATTCTCTTCATATTGTGTATTGCATTTCATATGGCGGTCCCGGTCTTTGCGGAAGAAACAGAAGAGAAGGATTCCCCCAGCCATCCGGATTATGTCCTGGAGGAAGGGATTACCGTAGACGGAGTTGATGTCTCCGGTCTGACGGAACAGGAAGCCCTGGAAAAGGTCCGGGAAATCACAGATGCCAAAAGGGCCAGAAAGATCACTCTGACCGGTCCGGAAGAGCAGCAGAGAACGGAAGTAAAGGCCTCTGAACTGGGTATGACATGGACCAATACAGAGATCATAGACAGAGCCGGCAGTTATGGCCATGGGACCAACATCCTGCGCAGATATAAAGAAATCCGTGATCTGCAGGAGCAGGGCGTGTCATTTACTACGGAATACAGTTTCAGCCGGGACAAGATCAAAAAGGTCATTGAAAAAAAATGTGATTCCTTTAATCAGGAGACCATAGACGGTTCTCTGCGGAAGACAGAGGATGGCCTGGAATATGTAAAGGGTCAGACAGGCTATAAAGTCAATGTAGGCAAATCCGTGGATCAGGTCTACACTTATCTGGCAGATCAGTGGGACCGGGATTCTGAACAGGAGATCGCCCTGGATATCACCGCCTATCCTTATAAAGGAACCGAAGAGGATCTTGGCAAATGTACTGATCTTTTAGGAAGGTATACGACGACCTATTATGATTCCAGCTGGGAAAGGTGTCTGAATATAGAGAACGGCTGCAGGCTGATCAGTGAGACCCTGCTGCAGCCGGATGAAGAATTTTCCGTCCTGGACCATCTGACGCCATTTAACGCTGATAATGGATATTACCTGGCCGGCAGCTACCTGAACAACAAGGTGGTGGAGAGCTTCGGCGGCGGAATCTGTCAGGTATCCACGACCCTCTATAACGCCGTGATCCGGGCAGAGCTGGAGATTAAGGAAAGATCCAATCATTCCCTGATCGTCACCTATGTGGAACCTTCCATGGACGCTGCCATAGCGGAAGACGCGGACATGGACATGAAATTTGTGAATAATACAGAATATCCTGTCTATATCTGGGGAACGGCCGGGGACGGAGAGATTACCTTCGAAGTATACGGATGTGAAACAAGGGATCCGGACAGATCCATTGCTTTTATCAGCGAGACCCTCAGTGTAACGGATTGCTCCAAAAAATTCTCCGCGGATCCTTCCGCTTCCCTGGGTACCATGACCGTTACGGAAGCAGGACATCAGGGGCGCAGTGCCAGGCTGATCAAAGTCGTCTACATGGGAGATGAAGAGGTCAGCAGCGAAATCTTCAACAAAAGCCGTTACTCGATGACACCGGACCTGATTTCGGTCGGGACAGGCGGCGTAACATCCGGTCCCCTGATCGACGCCATCGAAAAGGATGATGAAAGCGCCATTAACAGTGAAATTGAGAAGATAAAGGCGGAGAAGAAAAAAGCGGAAGAGGAAGCCAAAAAGAAGGCGGAAGAAGAAGCCAGAAAGAAGGCTGAGGAAGAGGCAAAAAAGCAGGCGGAAGAGGAAGAAAAACAAAAAGTAGAATAAAAAGATCTTCCTGTCAATAAGGAAAGAAGAGCAGCGGCAGTTATGGAGCTCAGGAACGGTAAAATCGGACCGAATGTCTTTGACCGGTCCGTAAAAAAAAGAATAGAGCAGCTGGACGCAGCTTATGACAGTGCAGTCCTGGATCAGATGGCAGTCACAGCGGATCCGATCACCCTGCGGACGTCCCTGGGCGGTATACTGTCCGTTTACGCGGCTGTGAATGATCTTTCCGCCGCGGGCGCTGTACCGGAAATCTACAGCCCCGTTCTGCTCCTGCCGCCCGGCAGCGCGGAGCAGGAGCTGCGGGACCTGTCCGATCAGATTTCGGAGACAGCCCGGAAAGTAAATGTCCAGGTATCCGGCGGCCATACGGAAGTAACATCGGCAGTCACCCGTCCCGTGGTCATCGGAACGGCGGCCGGCCGGCGCAGGCCCGGGGCAGAGACCGGTCCTCAGAGCTGGAGACCGGGCGCGGCTGTGATCATGACCAAGTGGATCGGCCTGGAAGGGACCTGGCTCCTTTCCAGAGAAAAGCGGCAATTCCTGGAAGAGCGTTTTCCGGCAGCCATGCTGGAAAGGACTTCTGCTTACGACAGATGGCTGAGCACCGTACCCGAATCGGCTGCCGCCCTCAGGTCCGGGCCATGTCTGCTGCATGATGTATCGGAGGGAGGCATTTTTGCCGCTCTGTGGACACTGGCGCAAATGACCGGTACCGGACTGGAAATTGATTTAAAGAGTATTCCTGTCAGGCAGGAGACCATAGAATATACAGACTGCTTTCAGATCAACCCCTACCAGATGGAATCCGGCGGGGCCCTTCTGATCGTTACGGACCGGCCGGAGGATGTCCTGCGGGAAATGGCTGCGGACGGGATTCCGGCTGCCCGGATCGGCAGGCTGACGGCAGGCAATGATAAGATCATCCGGAACAGGGAGGAAATCCGGTATCTGGATCTGCCGCAGCCGGAGGCGCTTTTGCAGGTTCTGGGGTGAAAGAAAGATAATAAAGATTTTTAATAAAGGGAAAGGTAAAAGACATGAACGCACTGGATGAGAGAATATTAGCCATTATCGAGAAGAACAGCCGTGTGGGAATCAAGGAACTGGCCGTTCTTCTGGGGACCAATGAAGAGGAAGTGATCAATTCCATGGAGAGGCTGGAAAATAACGGCATCATCTGCGGATACCATACCATGATCGACTGGGAAAAGACCGGTATTGAAAAGGTCACGGCCCTGATCGAGGTCAGAGTCACGCCTCAGCGGGGCAAGGGATTTGATGAGATCGCGGAACGGATCTATAAATATCCCGAAGTCAATTCCGTATATCTGATTTCCGGCGGCTATGATCTGATGGTCACCCTGGAAGGCAAGACCCTCCGGGAGGTATCCAGCTTCGTGACCAACAAGCTGTCCACCCTGGATACAGTGATCGGTACAACGACCCACTTTATCCTGAAGAAATACAAAGACCACGGAACCATTATGAATAAAAAACATGAAGACCAGAGGGAGATTGTTACAGCGTGAACGAGAAGAATAAAAAAGTACTGTCAGATAAATGTACAGGCCTGAAGCCCTCCGGGATCCGGAAGTTTTTTGATATCGTCAGTGAAATGAAAGACGCCATTTCCCTGGGCGTGGGTGAACCTGATTTTGATACCCCCTGGCATATCCGGGATGAGGGCATTTATTCCCTGGAAAAGGGAAGGACTTTCTATACTTCCAATTCAGGTCTGAAAGAGCTGAAAATGGAAATAGCTTCCTATATGAAGCGGACCCAGAATATCTATTATGACTATAATCAGGAGATTTTTATCACGGTCGGCGGTTCCGAAGCCATCGATCTGACCTTCCGCGCCATGATCAATGAAGGTGATGAAGTCCTGATTCCCCAGCCCTCTTATGTTTCCTATGAGCCCTGCGCGATCCTGGCTGACGCGGTGCCCGTGATTATCAACCTCAAGGAGGAGAATGAGTTCCGCTTAAAACCGGAGGAACTGGAAGCGGCCATTACCGACAGGTCCAAGATTCTGGTCCTGCCTTTCCCCAACAATCCGACAGGCTCCATCATGACCCGGGAGGATCTCAAAGCCATCGCGGATATCGTGATCAAACATGATCTTTACGTACTTTCCGATGAGATCTACGGAGAACTGACCTATGAAGGCAGACATACCTCCATCGCTTCCCTGCCCGGCATGAAAGAGCGGACCATTGTCGTCAACGGATTTTCCAAAGCTTATGCCATGACCGGATGGCGTCTGGGCTATGCCTGCGGACCTAAGGAAATCATCGGCCAGATGATCAAGATTCATCAGTACGCCATCATGTGCGCCCCCACCACCAGTCAGTATGCGGCGGTGGAAGCCCTCCGCAACGGTGATGATGATGTCAGCATGATGCGGGAATCCTATAATGAACGCCGCAGATTTGTCGTATATACCCTGCGGAGCATGGGCCTGTCCTGTTTTGAGCCCAAAGGCGCCTTTTATGTATTTCCCTGCATCCGGGAATTCGGCATGTCCAGTGAAGAATTTGCCACCCGCCTGCTGCAGGAGGAAAAGGTGGCCATTGTGCCCGGAACTGCCTTTGGTGACAGCGGGGAAGGCTTCCTGCGGATTTCCTATGCCTATTCCCTGGACAATTTAAAAAAGGCCCTGACGCGCCTTGAAAAATTTGTTAACAGGCTGCGCAGGAACCGGGAAGAGCAGATATGAATATTGTCCTTCACCAGCCGGAAATTGCCGGCAACACCGGCAATATAGGCCGGACCTGCGCGGCGACAGGGACCGGCCTCCATCTGATTGAGCCCCTGGGCTTTAAACTGACCCGGCGGGAGATCAAAAGGGCCGGCATGGATTACTGGGATATGCTGGATGTGCGGCGGTATATGAATTATCGGGAGTTCCGGGAAAAGAACCCGGACGCCCGGATCTGGTACGCGACGACAAAAGCGGCCAGATCTTATACCGAAGTTTCATACCGACCGGATGACTTTATCATGTTCGGCAGGGAAAGCGCCGGGATCCCGGAAGAGATCCTTATTGAAAATGAACCGTATTGTATCCGTATTCCCATGGGATTCGGCATACGTTCCCTGAACCTGTCCAATTCCGCGGCTGTCATTTTGTATGAGGCCCTGCGGCAGAACGGGTTCAGGGATCTGGAAACAGAGGGACATCTGCACAGGCTGCAGTGGACAGACCGGCAGAGCAGTTCCTGAAATCGGGAGACTATTCTTCCAGATCCAGATCGTCGTTGAGTTCAGAGCGTTTCAGCGTAAAGATGAACTCACTGCCGATTCCTTCCGTACTGACAAGATTGATATTTTCCTCGTGAGCCCGGATGATCTCACGTACGATGGACAGGCCCAGGCCTGTCCCTTTTTTGTCTTTTCCTCTGGACAGGTCACTCTTATAAAAGCGCTCCCAGATCATTTTCTGGTCATCTCTGGGAATACCGATTCCGCTGTCCTTGACAGAGACCATGACTTTATTCCCTTTTTCCGTTGTCTCGATCCGGATTTCGGACCTGCTGCCGCTGAACTTGATGGCGTTATCAATCAGATTGTACAGGACCTGCTGGATCCTTTCCTTGTCGGCGTTGACATACAGGATCCTGCCGGACAGGACCAGACGGAAAGAGATCTCCTTTTCACGGCAGGCGTGCTCAAAGGAGGCAGCCACATTACGGATGGTCTCATTGATATCAAAATCCGATCTTGTCAGCAGCATGCCCCTGGTGCCCAGATTATTCAGGGTCAGCAGGCCGTTGGTCAGCTTGGTCAGCCGGTCTGTCTCATTCAGTACGATCCCTATATAATGCTCGTGTCTTTCAGGAGGAATGGTCCCGTCCAGCATGGCTTCCAGGAAGCCCCGGATCGAAGTAAGGGGGGAACGGAAATCGTGGGAAACGTTGGCAATGAATTTCCGCTGGTCCTCCTCCGCGTTTTCAATCTGACTGGTCATATATTTGAGGGAGGCGGACAGATAGCCCAGTTCGTCATTACTTTCGATATTGAGCTCATAATGATAGTTGCCGGCCGCGAACTGCTCCGTGGCCCGGATGATCTTGCGCAGGGGACGGTAGACAAGCTCTGTAAAGAAAATCAGGATGATCAGCGAGAGAAGAAAGATCAGAAGCAGCATGATGTAGATAATATTCAGGATCGAATCCGATTCTTCCAGAATGGCTTCCACCGGATAATGGATGGTCACATAGCCGCGGATCGTATAGCCCCGGGTAATGGGGGCGAAAACACTGAGCATTTCCCCGGAAAAAGAATCAAAAAAGGTGCCCTGTGTATAATAGGTACCGTTGGTCACGGTCGGGTCAAAATTCTCTACATAGATTTCCTCATCCGGCGCCGGCTCATCGGAGGAATTGACGATCATTCGTCCGGAGGGGTTGATGATCCAGATTTCCGCATGCAGATAGGAGGCCAGAGTCTCCATCTGACGCTGTACGGATTCCAGGGTAACATCGGAATTATACAGATCGGACGCGTAGGTCCCGGCGATCTCTGTGGCCTCCTGATACAGATTTCTGGCAACTCTCCGGCGTACGTTTTCTGTCGTCAGCGAGGAGCCGACCGTAGCAACCGCTATAAAGCCGAAAAGACCAAAAATAATATATGCGAGAATAAATTTAAGATACAGTGTTTTACGCATGGGTGATAAAAAACCGCTTATCTTTTTACATCAAATTTATAACCGACGCCCCAGATCGTGGAAATCTTCCAGTTCTGGTGATCCCGGATCTTTTCCCGGATTCTCTTGATATGGACATCAACGGTACGGGTATCCCCCATATATTCATAGCCCCAGATCTGATCCAGCAGCTGTTCTCTGGTAAAGACCCGGTTGGGGGAAGAGGAAAGAAAGTAGAGAAGTTCCAGTTCCTTGGGCGGCATATCGATTTCCCGGCCCATATACGTGACGGAATAATTGGTCAGATTGATGACCAGATCCGGCAGGGTCACGATCTTTTCATCCGGCGTGGGAGCTTCCGCCGCGGGCTGGACATTTTTGTGGTAGCGGCGCAGGACGGCCTTGACTCTGGCGACCAGTTCCTTGGAATCAAAAGGCTTTTCCATGTAGTCATCGGCGCCCAGCTCCAGCCCCAGTACCTTGTCAAAAATTTCCCCTTTGGCAGACAGCATGATTATGGGGATATCCTGCTTTGCCCGGACCTCTCTGCATACCTGATATCCGTCGATTCCGGGCAGCATCAGATCCAGCAGGATCAGATCAGGTTTATAGGTATTGATCGTATAGAGGGCGGCCTCTCCATCTCCTACGATCAGGGTTTCATAGCATTCCTTGGTCAGATACAGGCTGATCAGCTCCGCGATATTGCTGTCATCATCTACGATCAGTATTTTCTGTTTCACTGCGCTCATATATTTCTTATGGACCGGTCTTTCCTGGGAAAGACCGGTCCTTCCTTTCTCCCGGCTGCTTCCGGGACGTGTCTGTCCGGAATATCCGGAAACACGTAGTAACCTTATTATTTCAGCCGGACAATGGTAACGCCCGCGTCGCCTTCTCCGAAATCGCCCAGGCGGAAGGATTTGACCCATTTCTGCCGGCGCAGATACTGATGGACAGCATTGCGCAGAGCACCGGTCCCCTTGCCGTGTACGATCCGGACACTCTCCAGATGGGATACCCGGGCATCATCCAGATATTTATCCAGTTCCCGGACCGCGTCATCCGTGGTCATGCCCAGAAGGTTGAGTTCGGGGCTGACGCTCTGGACCTGGCTGAAGTCCAGCTGCCGGGCGGTCCTGCCTTCCGAAGCGGCAAAAGCCTTCTTCATGCTGCTGCGGCTGCTCTGGATGGCTGTGGGATTGCCGAAAGCGTCTTCATGGATCAGGAGCAGGTCATCGATCCGGACCTGGGAATTCATGATGCCGCACTGGACTTTGACTTTGCCGTCCCTGGGCTCTCCCGTGACGGTACCGGTAAGACCCATGGATATTACACGGACTTTATCACCGATGTGCAGATCCTCCGGACGCAGTTTTCCTCTGGCAGGCGCCTGTTCTTTCTTTTTCTGCAGCTTCTTCTCCTTTTTGGAGACCTTGTCCCGCAGGCCCGACCGGGTCTTTTCCAGTTCGGCCATATTGCCCCGGCTGCCGCTCTTTCGCAGATCGGAAATGGCCTGATCTGCGGTATCCTTGGCTTCCTGCAGGATATCGCGGGCCTGTTCATGGGCCTTCTGCAGGATTTTTTCCTTTTTCTCTTCCAGCTGCCGCTCCCTGTTCTTCAGGGCCTCTTCCTGGCGGCGAAGGGAATCCCGCAGGGCGGCTGCCTCTTCATGTTCCTTCTGCGCCTGTCTGCGGTTATCTTCCAGATCGCTGAGCAGATCCTCAAAATTCTTTGTTTCCTGGCTGAGCTGTTCCCGGGCGGTCTCGATGATATAGCCGGGCAGGCCCAGTTTTTTGGAGATCGCGAAGGCATTGCTCTTGCCGGCGACGCCGATGGTCAGGCGGTAAGTGGGCTGCAGGGTCTCCACATCGAATTCGCAGGAGGCGTTTTCGATGCCGTCCGTACGCAGGGCATAGACCTTGAGTTCACTGTAATGTGTAGTCGCCAGAGTGCGGATCCCGCGGACATGCATGAAATTGAGGATACTGATGGCCAGGGCCGCGCCTTCCGTGGGATCGGTGCCGGCGCCCAGCTCGTCGAACAGGCACAGGCAGTCTTTATCTACCCGGCGGAGAATATCCACGATCGTTGTCATATGGGCCGAGAAGGTGGACAGGCTCTGTTCAATGCTCTGCTCATCTCCAATATCCGCGAAGACTTCCCGGAAGAGGGAAAGCTCACTGCGGTCCCCGGCCGGAATATGGAGGCCGGACATCCCCATCAGCTCAAAGAGGCCGACCGTCTTTAAGGTGACCGTCTTGCCGCCGGTATTGGGGCCGGTAATAATGATCATGTCATAGTCGTCACCCAGTTCCAGATCGATGGGGACGACCTTCTTTTTATCAATCAGAGGATGCCGCCCCCTGCGGATATTGATATAATGCCTGTCATTAAAGACCGGGCGGGACCCGTTCTGCTCCAGGGCCAGATCCGCCCGGGCAAAAATGAAATCCAGCTCCGTCATATTGACAGCGTTGTCTTTCAGCTCTGTCAGATGATCCGCGGCTTCTTGGGAAAGCAGGGCCAGGATTTTTTCTATTTCTTTTTTCTCCCGGATCAGGAGTTCCCGGAGTTCATTATTCAGATTGACAACGGCGGTAGGCTCTATGAAAAGAGTCGCGCCGCTGGAGGACTGGTCATGGACGATTCCGGGCACATGTCCCTTATGCTCCGCTTTAACGGGGATACAGTATCTGTCGCCCCGCATGGTCACCACACTGTCCTGCAGATAGGAAGCGTAGGTGACATTGACCATTTTGTTGAGGGCCGCGTGGATCCTGCCGTTGATGCCGCCCATTTCCCGGCGGATCTTTCGCAGCTCGCTGCTGGCTTCGTCCGCGATTTCTTCCTCTGACAGGATACAGCGGTGGATGGAGGAGACCAGTCCCGGCAGCGGGCAGAGACAGTCAAAAAGATCGAAGAGGACATTGTTCTCCTCCTCTTCCCTGACAGCGGCCGCGGCTTTCTCCGCCTGCTCTTTCCAGTTGCTTTTGTCCTGGTCCCGGCGCCGGTTGACGGGAACCGCGGACCGTTCTTTCACGCTCAGGCCGTAGGTCCTGACCCGTGCCACATTTTCCAGGAAAGAAGACAGGTGCAGGAGTTCCGCGGCGGACAGGGAAGAGCCGATGGAAAGGGCCCCGAAGGTATAACTGAAATCACGCACACTGCCGAAAGAGACAGATCCCTGCCGGAAAATATAAGAAAGGGCCTCTTCTGTTTCCTCCTGGGCCCTGTTGATAGCAAAGAGACTGTCCATGGGCAGCAGCGCTCTGCATTTAGCTTTGCCGGGAGCTGAATCCGCGTGGGATACCAGCTGCTCTATGATTTTGTCAAATTCAGTGATATGGAGTACTTTTTCATTCATGAGTACAGTATAACATAGAAAAAAGACCCTGCAAAAGGTATACTGGAACAGTAGAAATGACAGGACCACAGGGCGGATGAAAAATGGATAAAGAAACATTACAGCATAAAAAAGAACAGAATGACGCTGATACACAGGATAAGAACAGATATGATCTGACAGATACCATAGAAGAGGAAGCCAGGATCAAGACTTCGGTCCAGATTTCCGACTTTATGCAGGAACAGATCAAAAAAAGACCGCTGAGCCGGAAAAAGCTGACAGAACGGTTCCTGCTCACCGGCGGCTTTGCCGCTGTATTCGGAATCGTGGCCTGCCTGTTCTTTGTGCTGCTGGAGCCGGTCTTTTCCAACGCCCTTTTTTCCCAGGATTCCGGGCAGGGCGTGACCATTCCGGCAGATGTCAGAGAGGTCGAGATCACGCCTGATGAAATGAAATCGGAGGATGAAGTCGCGGCGGAAGAAGCTTCCCGGACAGAGCGGCAGATTGAAAATGAAGTCAATAAGGCCCTCAGCGAAAAGGAAAACAGCCCGGAGCAGTATGACAGGATCTATCATTCCCTGCAGCAGCTGGCCCGGGAAAATATGAATTCCATCGTGACGGTTTCCGTGATATCGGAAGACGCCGACTGGTGGGGACAGACCGAGGAGAACAGTCAGAATATCTTTCCGGGTCTGATCGTTGCCCAGACGGACGCCAGAGTTCTGATTCTCTGCCCGGCCAATACTCTGAAGGAGGAAGGGGCGCTCCGGATCACCTTTTATGACAAAAGCGAATACGCCGCGGAAATCATCGCTTCAGATACTGTAACAGGTTATACGGTGGTCGCTGTAGCCAAGAACAATTTTTCAGAGGAGACCAGGGAAAGCATCAGGACAGCCTCCCTGTCTTCCGAAGCGCCGGAGGAATTGACAGGAAGGCCGGTCATCGCCATCGGCAGTCCCACCGGCAGCCCCGGATCGATCTGCTACGGGGCCGTGACAGGCACAGAACTGCTGGATCTGCCTGACGCCTGTTACCAGAGGATCACGACTGATATTTACGGCAGCCCTTCCGCTTCCGGAATCCTGCTGGATATGTACGGACGGACCGTGGGCATCATTGACAGCCGCTATATACCCGAGGACCGGCCCAACTGTCTGACAGCGGTGGCGACAGATGAGCTTCGGGAGATGATCGAGAAGCTGTCCAACGGCAGCCGCAAAGCCGGACTGGGCATCCACGGGCTGGATATTACCGAAAACATCAGCGAAAACAACAATCTTCCGATGGGAATCTACGTGACTTCGGTCGAGATGGATTCTCCCGCCATGAACGCGGGCATCCAGGCCGGGGATATCATTGTCAGTACAAATGATACGGAGACACTGACCATGCATCAGCTGGCTTCCGTCCTGAATCAGGCAGAGCCCGGGGATACGGGAAATCTGAAGATCATGCGGCAGACCAGCGGGGCTTATGAAGAAATGGCCGTAGAGATCACATTCGGTTCTTGATGAAAGCGGGCCATTCCGTTACAATGATTGTTCGGTAAGGCACAGACCGGAAAAAGAAACAGACAGCATAGATTGGAGTAATCGGTACAAATGCGTTATATACAGGATTTAAAAGAAGGAATGAATGTAAACGATGTATACCTCTGCCGGAAAAAGCAGGCACTGGTGACCAGGAACGGCAAGTCCTATGATTCCCTGATTCTGCAGGACAAGACAGGATCCCTGGACGCCAAGATCTGGGAGCCCGGCAGTATGGGCATCGATGATTTTGAAGAGCTGGATTATATCCATGTCGTCGGGGATGTCACTTCTTTCCAGGGACGGCTCCAGCTGAATATCCGCAGGCTGCGCAAGAGCAGGAACGGGGAATACAGGCCGGAGGATTATCTGCCTGTCACCGACAAGGACATTGACCAGATGTACGCGGAGATCCTGAAATATATCAGTTCCGTCAAAAATGACTGCCTGCGGAAACTGCTGGAGATGTTTTTTATAGAGGATCCGGCTTTTATCGACGCATTCAAAAAGTCCTCCGCGGCCAAATCCGTCCATCATGGATTTATGGGCGGCCTGCTGGAGCATACCCTGGGCGTAACCAACCTCTGTCATTATTACTGTCAGGCTTACCCGGTCCTGAACCGGGACCTGCTGATCTCCGCGGCTATCCTGCATGATATCGGCAAAGTCAGTGAACTGTCCCTTTTCCCCCGTAACGACTATACGGACGAGGGACAGCTGATCGGCCATATCATCATAGGCGTCGAGATGATCGATGAAAAGATCCGACAGATTCCGGATTTCCCGGTCCTCTTATCCGGGGAGATCCGCCACTGCATCCTGGCCCACCACGGGGAACTGGAATACGGTTCTCCCAAAAAACCGGCCCTGATCGAAGCGGCGGCTTTGAATTTCGCGGACAATACGGATGCCAAACTGCAGACTTTTAAAGAGTTACTGGACAGGTCGGTCGACCAGGGCTGGCTGGGTTATCAGGCCCTGCTGGAATCCAATATCAGAAAGACCATCGTATGAAAAAAGTAAAAGCTCCCTACAATAAAAATGAGATCGTGACGGTCACAGTAACAGATATGGGAAGCGGCGGAGAAGGGATCGGCCGGACGCAGCAGGGCTATACCCTCTTTATCAAAGACGCTGTAATCGGAGATACCGTGACCGCCAGAATCATGAAAGCGAACAAAAGCTATGGCTTTGCCAGACTGGAAGAGGTCCTTGTGCCCTCTGCCGGCCGGGCAGAGCCTCTTTGTCCTTTATACAGAAAATGCGGCGGATGCCAGATCCAGGCCATGTCCTATACCGCCCAGCTGGACTATAAATACCGGAAAGTACGGGAGGACCTGATCCGGATCGGCGGTTTCCCGGAAGCGTCCGTGGACGCCTGCATGCGTCCGGCCGTGGGCATGGAAGATCCCTGGCGCTACAGGAACAAGGAACAGGTTCCGGTCGGGACAGATAAGGAAGGAAAGCTCGTGACCGGTTTCTACGCCGGCAGGACCCACAGCATTGTTCCCATGCGGGACTGCCTGCTGGGCCGGAAGGAGAACGCCCGGATCCTGGAGACGGTACTGACGTATATGGAACAATACCGGGTCCCTGCCTATGAGGAAAGCAGCGGCAGCGGGATGATCCGCCATATCCTGATCCGGAACGGAATCTACACGAATCAGGTTATGGTCTGCATCGTTGCCGCGGCAGACCGCCTGCCCCGGGAAGACGCCCTGATCAGTGCTCTGCGGGAGCTGCCGGGCATGGCCTCGGTTTCTCTCAATACCAATAAAGAGAAGACCAATGTGATCCTGGGCAGAAAAGTCCGGACCCTCTGGGGCAGCGATGTCATCGAGGATGACCTTTTTATTCAAGAGGTCCGTTATGAAATTCCCGCTCCGGGCGGCGGCAGAACGGCAGCCGCTTTTACAGGTACAGAGGAAAAGGTCCGTTTCCGGATCTCGCCTCTTTCCTTTTACCAGGTCAATCCCCGGCAGACAGAAAAACTCTATTCCCTGGTTCTGCATCTGGCGGAACTGACCGGAAAGGAAGTTGTCTGGGATCTCTACTGCGGTGTCGGGACTATCTCCCTCTTCCTGGCCGGCCGGGCGGGACAGGTCTACGGCGTAGAGGTCATTCCGGCCGCCATCGAAGACGCCCGCAGGAACGCGGCCCTCAATCATATTGACAATGCCCGCTTTTATGTGGGTAAAGCAGAGGAAGTCCTGCCAGCTTATGTAAAAGAACAGGAAGAGCGGGGACAGCTGAGCAAAGTGGACCTGATCGTTGTGGATCCGCCCCGTAAGGGCTGTGACCCGGTCTGCCTGGATACGATCCTGAAGATCCGTCCTGAAAAAGTCATCTACGTCAGCTGCGATCCGGCGACCCTGGCCAGAGACCTCAAGATCCTCTGTGAAGGCGGATACGGTCTGCGTACGGTACAGCCGGTAGATCAGTTCCCCCAGACCAGCCACGTCGAGACCGTAGTTTTGCTAACACATAATTGAGAAAACAGGCTGAAAATGCCTTAAAATCAAAGGATTCCCGTTACCCGGGTACGTGCTGCCCAGGGAGACGGGAATCCTTTTTCTCTTTATATCAGAACATATCGATGATAGAGGTTACGGCTACGATTTTGCTTTTTAGGATAGTTGTAGCTATGATTTTGCTGTTAAAGTGAGATTATCCGTGTAATCCCCAGACGCCTCGACTTAAATTTACAATCTTCCCTCTCTGTTTTAGTTCCGTTCTTGCCCA
>ODAI012340772.1_pt1 | contig 15491 bp, 13 predicted proteins | sample 1539321 | NCBI WGS metagenome assembly ODAI01 (sample SAMN02144231, study PRJEB22623) | gut metagenome | biome: sheep rumen | host: Ovis aries | place: New Zealand
AGTTCCAGAAGCTGATTGTCGGTGAGCAGTTCGATTGGATCTTCATCCGATTTTCCGGCAAATACAGCGAAGAGGCCCGACTCGCTGGTCATGCATAAAATATTGTCTATGCTCTTTGATCCTGACAGGTATTCTCCGAGTCCGTATATCATCTCCTGTCCTGTCTTCTCAGGATTAAGGATTCCGGTCAGCTTGTCCCTTCTCATGTCGGTATCAATAATCAGGACCTTATGTCCCGATTCAGCCAGAAAACGTGCCACCTCTACCGTCAGCGTTGATTTTTCAATGTTACGGCCGATCCCGGGGAATAAAATAACACGTGCATTTTCTCTGTTCGTGAGTACTTTTTTACAGACCTCTTCAACAGATGTTTTTCTGCGAGGACCGACTGAAATATTCGGTCGAATAATTACTTTTTCCATATCTCATCACTCCTCACTGGGCACTACCGCAAAAATTTCGAGACCGGCAGCTCTGATGTCACCGGGCACAAGTATCCTGTCATCACGAAACGCTCTGCACAAGCATACGAACACAGAGAGAATGAACCCTGCCAAAGCTCCTATGCCCGCAAGTTTTGCCGGGGAAATTGTAACCGTTCTTCCGCCTGTGAACCCATACGAAAGAACTCTTGCAGTGCCGATTCCCATCTTACGGGAAACATATGTAACAGTAGCATCCGCCACGGCATCGACCAGTTCTTTTGCACTTTTCGAACTTTTATCCGTAACCGTGATTTCTACGACATGCGTACCTTCAGGATATTCGACCTGTATTTTATCCGCCATCTCCTGATACGTATAGGAGAGAGTCTTATCGGAGATGACTTTGGAGAGCACCTCCTGACTTTTAACCGCATAAGCACAGTCCCCCGCAAGACTTGTCTCCAGCTGCCCTTCACTTAATTCAGCCGTATTACCGTTCAACGTATAAAGAACCGCCGTTGAAGTGAACTGTGGCGGCATGGCGAACTTTCCGTATGTAAAGAGCACAGAGGCACAAACTACAGTCGCAAGTAATATGACCGACCAGTTCTCTGCAACTCTTATAAATGTTCCAAGCGCATTATGAGTGCTTCTCTTACCTTGTACCATAAACCCTCTTTCTTCATGAACGTCAGACAATCGCTTCTTGAGATCCGATTCAACGCAAAAAGCTGATTGTTCATGTTAGTTTTTTAAGACCGCTCTGAAGCGGCACGCACGATTTCCGCAGGATTCTGAATGAATATCCTGTCAGCCTCATTCTTCCCGATTTTCCGCACAACGTGCGTATATGCTTTACCGATATGACAGGCACGGTCAGAAGTGTTGTGTGCATCACTGCCGACAAAATCGATCATTCCCTCCCTGAGGAGCTTTCCCGTAAACCGTTTATAGCCCCAGCCGTCCTTTCCGATCAGGGCATCCGCATTCACCTGAATATACGCTCCGATATCTCTCAATTCTTCGACCAGATCAATGTTCCTGGCAAGTGCGGGATATCTTTCTATGTGAGCGATTATCGGCTGATATCCTCTGGCCAGAAGCGCGTATGTTCTCTCTTTGATATAGGCTTTGTTATGGACCGACGAGAACTCAAGAAGTACATACTTGGTTCCGATCATCCGATATAGCGGATCGGAGGCGAGAATCTGTTCCATATCCATATTTGAATGGAACTCACACCCTATGTAAAGTCTCATATCGGGAAACACGGACCTCGCCTCCTTGCGGATAGCGAGAAAGCGCTCCAGCACGACAGTTCGATCCGTTTCGAACATTTCTCTTCTGAAATGCGGAGTTATGATAATATCGGTAACTCCGTTTTCTTTTTCTTCTTTCAGGATCGCCAGAGACATATTCATATCTCTCGCGCCATCATCCACTCCCGGGATAATATGACAGTGCATATCAAATAATCCCTGCATTTTGTCTCCTTCCGGCATCAGTTGACACCCATCCATTGCAGTTCGAGGCATGCATTTGCTGCAAATACCCCCTGCGGGACACGGTTCGCGAACTCTTCGATCGTAAGGGCAGGACTGTAATCCTGCTGATACTCCGATGAATCGACCGGTCCTATGTAGCGGATCACACGGCCTTCCCACAAATAGATGAGATGGACCTCAGTTCCCGCATCGTCGGACAGATAAATGAACGCCGGTTCTACACTTCCGTCTTCTTTCAGTCTGTAATAGTACTGTGCATTCAGAGTATGTTCAAAAGCATTCATATGGTCGGCATACGTCCCCGCCGGTGCCATAATACATGCGATGTGATTATCTGCATTGTCGTAATATATCGTCAGCGGACCGCTTGTCGCCACCGTGCTTGCGTCCGAAGAGGCCTGAAACGTGTTATAAACATCCGCCACAGCAAGAATCATTTCGGTCTGAGAAGGAAACGTTGACGGGTCACCCGCATAAGATGCCGCATTCATAGCTTCCTGATTGAAAACAACCTGATTTTCCTGTGCCGGGATTTGTGCCGGAATCGCTCCGTCTGTCTCGCCCGAAGCCGTACCCTGCCCTGTCGAAGTGTCCGAACTCGCATCGGGCATACTCTCATCGGCATCCGCCCTGCCGGTCTTATCGATCGCGTTCATCTCTGACAGCTTCTGTTCGACAGCACCTGCCATGTTCGCGTTTAATTCTTCCGCTCTGATATAGTCAAGACGGGCTTTCTGCGTCTCCCCCATGCCGGCATATGCATCTCCCCTGGCGAAGAAGGTAGTTGCATTCTTACTGTCGATATCCAGCGCACGTGTGAAGACGTCCACCGCTTTCTCATATTCCTGTTCAAGAAGCAGATCATTGCCCTGTTTTATGAGCCTTTTCATCCGGTTCTCAGGAAACTGACGAATCACCAGAACAACACTAACGATAAGAACCAAAATACTGATTGCCACTATCCGGATTCTGCCCCTTTTCATATGCTTCTCCCCCGATGATTCCATCAATACCCGCATTCGGGCACTTCATTTCCAACATGTTAGCAGACACTGACCAATTATAACATGTGCAATTCAAAGATGTACAGTATTCTTGAGCACCGCTTTCTGCATTTCCAGAAAGCCTTTATGCTGTTCACAGAAATACCGTTCCGGGACGAGCAGAGTCTCTCCCGGCGCAGCCGAAATGACCGCTCCTGCAAGGGCATCAGTGCATCGTACGTCGATTCCCAGTGTTTTTCCCCATATGTCGAGTCCTTCCTCGACGGAAGTATACCTTACCTCGCCTTCCGGGCTGACCCATATACATCGTTCACCGCTATTACAGGAACGCTCCGGTATTCTCTCCTCCACCGGGATGATATAATCGAACTGAGAAGCCGCAATTCTGGAAAATGCAATTACGACCGGTAGGATCCCGCCGAATCGCACACCCGCGGGTATGCCGTCAGACTGGATATCATAGACCGTCAGTCCCCTCATAAAAACGTTGCACCCCTTCGCACGCCCGTCCGAAAATGTGTGGTCGATATCCGGAAAAGAATCCCAGAAGAGATCAAAATTGTCTCCCCCTCTATACCTGACAAGTTCATAAAAAGCGGTCCTGTCGCTCCCGTAAGCTCTCTCGCAGGTAATCTCAACTTTCATATAAGATAAAACATTTCCCGCATTTGCTGTCTTGCCCCGTCCGCCTTTCCGGCAGGAAAAATCGTACTCGCTCCTTATCTCAAATGCGTTTACGGTCGCGAACCGCTCTCCGAAGATACGGCACAATTCACGAAAATCCATCGCATCACAGAGCCACCTGGCAGCCTTTGCATGTACATCTTTTTCACCTTCGTCACCTGCACTCCTGGATGAGGAATTCAGAATTCGGTGCGTGGTCTCAACGGTCAGAGAGTGCTTTCCACCCGTCATCTCTTCGAAGGATTCGTACGTCCTGTAATATGCGTCAGGCAAGAGATAATCCCGCACCCGCCGGTTCCAGATGCTCTGCCGCATACAAAGAAGCGCCAGTTCTCTTTTGTCTGAAAAGTTATCAACGTTATAATCCTTCAGCATTACTGTTCCGTCACTGTATAGCTGCGGATGCTGAACGTGATTTCATCGCCTTCATCCGCATGGGCATAGAGAAGATACACAACCGCGGGGGCTCTCGTACCGTCGCTGTTCTGTCTGGAGTAATCAAGGACGAACGCATCTCCGCCTCTTGTCTTCGGCGTCAGGTAGTACTTCTGTGTTCCTCCGACCCCGACCATCGGTTCCGATTCCGTACCCACAGGCTCGTCCTGAATATACTCGTCAGTTGTTGTTTCAAATGAGAGCTTTTCACCGAACTGTTCAAGCGTCCAGAAGTATCCGGTCGTCGGATTAGACTTCAGCATTATTTCCAGTCCTTTGCCGTCCCATCTGAACGATCCGTTCTCATCACTGTAGGAGTATGTCTCATAACAGACTTCTTTCTCCGTGAAACTTTCCCCGGTAAGCTCTTCTACCCTGGCGGCTGCCTCTTCGAAATCCTGGAGGACCGCTGACGGGACATTATCTGTCGAGATGCTGTTGTCCTGTGCAGGCACGGACTCTGCAGCATCGCTCTGAATTTTTTCTTCACTTTTTACACTGTCAGCTGCACTGACGTCGGAAGAATTCTCCGATAAGGATTCCGTTCCCGAGGGTTCGTTGCCTGCATTTTCATTTCCTGCAGTCTTTCCCTTTCCGCCTCCGCATGCTGCAAATAAGACTGACAAACCCATAATAGCTATAATGGCCAGCCTTCGCTTCATTGTCCTCATCTCCTCCTGTTTTTAATCATGCGGGTCCAAAATGACTCAGTCAAATTCGACTCCCATGTCAAATCTTCTCACATGGATCGTGACAGTCATATCTTCTGCCACCTGAATGTCTGCGACCTGTATTCTCGGCATAGGCGCGTCATCGCCGGTCCTGTATACGAAATATGCGCTCGTTCTTCCCGGTGAGACAGGTTCAATCGTGAATACATCCCATGCGTAATCCGCATAGTTCTCATGATAGAATGAACCTCCGTTGCCGGAGATACCGGCTATCGAAGAATCCATGACATACGCTTCCCAGTAAGCCCCTTCGACCATTTCCGCCGCTGCGCCGATCATATTATTGGTCCGCACACATGAATCAAATGTCTCGGCAGCACTCGCAGCGCGCTCCGCTGCCTGTTCAGCCGTAACAGTTGCTTCCGCTTCAGGAACTCCATCCGGAGCAGCAACACACTCCGAAAATGAATACCATACCAGGTCAAATGTCACTTGCAGATCCTCGTCCGCGTGGGCATACAGTATAAAGCCCGAATCAAGACTTGTATGGTTCTGCGTATACTCAAGGCAATATATAGATGTTCCGGCGGATGAAGCAGTGAATGTGAACTCCTTACGCCCCGGCGCATAGACATACGTATAATCACCCTGATCTGCCGTGCTGCCGACGCTTGCAGACATTGGCTGAATACCCCTGCTTATCCCTTTGGTTCCCGACAGGGCAGGGCTTGCAGACACTGGCTGAATACCCCTGCCTATCCCTTGGGTTCCCGACAGGGCAGGGCTTGCAGACATTGGCTGAATACCCCTGCTTATCCCTCCGGTTCCCGAAAAGGCAGGAATTGTCACAGAGACCGGCTCATAAGGTTCGCCGTTCTCATCCCAATAAACCTCTTCTTCCGTATACTCCTCGGGATACTCTTCGACATATTCTTCAGGATCCTCTTCATACCCATCATCATACTCTGTCACAACATACTCTTCAATCACATATTCTTCCGGCTGCTCATAAACAGACTCCTCCTGCTCCGGTTCGGGAACACCGGTCGGGATTGATTCCGCGGCAATACTGTCTTCGCTTCTGGACTCAGCCGCCCTGACTTCGCTTTTCGGGGTTTTTATCCCGCCGTACTTCCCGCTGGTATACGTATAGGGAACATGGTCAGCGTCGCGCTCTGTGTAACTGAAATTCTCGTCACCGCCGTTCTCGAGGCAATTCCATACATACCCGCCGTTTTCATCAGTCGGCAGAAGAACGACCAGCGAATTTTCGACCGTAATGAAAGAACCTCTCTCATCGGCATAAGCATTTTCACCTACTGCGACATTTGCAAAAGAAGGTCTCACATAAACCGGATCCGGAGTTGGTGTCGGTGTCGCTTCCGGAGAAGGCGTCGCAGTCGGCTCTGTCTCCTGAACAGCCGCCTCTTCCGGTCTGCTTCCGACTGCCTCTTCCGCAGGCTTTTCTGTCACACTCTGAGTCGGCTTTGATTTGCCGCAAGCTGCCAGAAGGAAGGCGCATACAGCTACTGCAAAAATCTTTTTTCCATTCATCATTCTCATTCTCCGCAATAAAGCTGAAATATTAACTTCGGGGTACAATTCATCGTTCGACTCTCGACTCGAGCATGGCATGTGTCATCTCACTCCAGCTGTATTGTGACATGTACTCTCCTCTGTACAGGCTTGAATCGCTCTCCAGAAAGTGGTAATAGTCACAATCTATTGCGTTCGGATAAATGCCGAGAGATCCATACTCCTGTATGAGAACATCTCCGCAGCCGATCGAATCAAGTGTGTTTCTCAGATCCCTGCGGATCTTCTTAAAATACGATTCGTGACTGATCCGATGACCGAATCCGCCGAAGTCGTCTTCCCACAGGACCGCGCTGATCGCACGGTTGCTCATGACAGCCCCGCGTCTGTCGACCAGATAAGCAAACAGTTCCTTGGTCTTTGCCATATGGAACTGTACCGGTTTTCCTTTGTAAAAGACCTCGAAATCTCCGAATGCCCTTACCGTCAGCTTTGCATTCTGTACCTCGTAGCGCAGGTTGGAAAGTTCCCGCTCAATCTCCTCCTCGGTCACCGGTTTCATTATATATCCGCTTGCATGCATTTCAAATGCTTCTTTCATATATTCTGAATAACCGGTCGTGAATATGATATTTACTTTCGGATTGAGCGAAATCAGTTTTTGTGCAAATGCCACGCCGTCCATATCTCTCATCTTAATATCGACGAAAGCAACATCGCACAGGAACTTCTCTGCGCATTCCAGAGCTTCCCTTGCAAATCTGAATCCCCTGACTTCAGCTTCGGGTCTCACTTGCCGGATTTTGTCAACAAGACCGTTCAAAGCTATCAGTTCATCTTCCACTGCATATATAGTCACTCGTCCCCCTCCAACTGCAACACTAAGCAGACTGATTCCCGATATTCAGGCAGCCTCATCTATATCTACCTCATCCCACTGTTCGGCTTCTTCCTCCGCCGGTGCCTCTTCCGTGTCGCCTTCCTCCATGTTCTCCTCACCGCCGGTATCCCCGTTTTCTTCAGCAGGGACTTCTTCCGGAACCGGCTCCGCAGCCGGCTGATCATCTATTTCCGCTTCCGTCCATGTATCCCGCTCGTAAACGGGTTCGTCGTCCTCAATATAGACCTCTTCGTATTCTTCTGTTACGGTATCGTTTGTATTTCCTTCCTGCGTATTCACTGCGGCAGGAGTCGGTGTGACAGACGCGGTAAGCTTTCCGTGTCCGCTGATAAGCGATTCTCCGCCCAGGTTGATCAGTCTGCTTCTAGACAGCAGAATGATGATTGTGACCAACGCTATTATGCTCACTGCAAAGAGAATCAGCCTACTTGGTTTTTCTATGAAATCATGCATCCTCTCACCTTCTTTCCCAGGACAGACATCAGATTCCTTAAAGGGTGATTATAACACTCTTTCTGTGAAAAGCAAATATTCAGACTTTGACAGTTTGCTTTACGGACCACGCCGAATAATAATACTTTGTCCCTATTTTTTTATAGCTCCTCACATATACTCTCCATGTCTGGTTCGGCGTAAGTCCCGAGATGGTTTTGGAGAGGTTCGAATTTCCGCCGATTGTGTAATTCTTGCTCACTTCACCTCTCGCGATCCTGATCTGATAGCCGCCGGCTGCATCGTATTTTTTCCATGTAATGCGCATAGAACCGGCTGCTTTTTTCACCACACCGGTCACTGTCGGTACCGCAAGGGCGATCTTGAATGTCAACTCCCTTGTCAGGCGGAAACGTCCTTTCCCTGTTATTGTGATCGTTGCTGTTCCCGGGTTTACATTATTCCTGTAAGCGACTGTGTAATCCGTTCCGGCCTTAAGTCTCGTACCGTTGAACGTGACGACCGCGACCGGCTTTCTCACGTGGCCGGTATAATCATATATCGAACTGCCTGTTTTCGCACTGACACGACCGCCGTAAATCGGATAAGGCGTAATAGTGAATGTAACGCTCTTGCTGTCTCCGTAGCTGCCTTTTCCGGTCACTTTGACAGTTGCCGTCCCTATATCAACATTGTAGGAATAGGAAACCGAATAATCAGTCCCGGCTTTCAATGTCAGGATGCCGTCCTTTACGGTCGGCACAGGTCGAATCGGGCTGCCGCTGTAATTATAGCTTGTATTAATTCCCGTAATACTGCAGGATGAGATAGATTTGCCGATCTTCTGAAAACTCATTTTATAACGGGACGCATATTTCGCGGCCGGTCCATCGGAACGAAAAGCCTTAACTATGAACGCCTGATTCGGCTTTAAATATTCACCTGCACCTGTCAGATCTTCCGCCTCGGATTCTTTCCACTCCTCCAGAAGCTGTTCGGTGTCGTCAGGCGTGATTTCCGCCGCTGAGAGTTCCTCTTTTGACGCGCCGACAAGGCTATCGGATTCCCACCCCCATGCACAGCCGATCGCACCGTCCTCTATCACCGTGACAGTGTTAGGAATCGTTATTGTAGAGATCTTCGGGCAATTTGCAAAGGCTATCCTGTTTATCCTGACCAGCCCCTCCCTCAGAGTAACCTTCGATAACTCCGGGCAGTCATGAAAAGCACCGACCCCGATTGACTCGCATGACGCGGGAATACTGAGTGCAGCAGGATCTGTAAAGGCAAATGCATAGTTCCCGATCGTCTTTACACTTCCGAGACTGATCGTAGCGAGCGCATCGCACTGTGCAAATGCATACATTTCCACCGTTTTAACACTTGCCGGGAGACTGATTGACAAAAGTTTGTCACAGAAGGCGAAAGCATACATTCCTATCCTTTCCACCTTGCTGCCGAGTTTTACCTTTTCAAGCCTGCTGCAGTCAAAAAAGGCATCATCATCGATCAGCGTGACAGAATCCGGAATTCGAACCGCCGCAAGCGAATTGCACAGTGAGAAAGCGCCCTCGCCGATCGTCTTCAGGCTCGGACAGCTTCCGAGATTTACGACTTCGAGGCTTTCGCAGCCGTAGAAACACTTTCTCCCAAGCGAAGTCAGGGTAGCCGGCAGCGTCACGCTGGTGACAGGCTTCTGCCGGAATGCCTCCTCCCCGATGGAGACGACAGTCTTGCCGTTGATGGAAGACGGAATCGTCACTTTTACTGCAGTTCCGTCATAGCCGGTCACGCTGATACCGCCGCTCACGCTCACATATCTGAATTCGGATGCACCGAGGGCTTCCTCCGCTGCCGCTTCATCCGCAAGGAGTTCCGCTTCGCTCTCGTCACGCGACATCTCCTGTCCCAAAGCATCTTCTTCCGGAAGAGCGGCTGTTGACTCAGGATCTTCTGCGGCTCCGTCAGACGTTGCAGTTTCTTCTGCCGCCGTGCCAGACTCCGCATCTTCCTCAGCCGCCGTGTCAGTCTCTGCATCTTCCTCAGCCGACGTGTCAGACTCTGCATCTTCCTTAGCCGCCGTGTCAGGCTTTTCATCTTCCGCAGCCGCTGCACCGGGTATTGCATTCCCCTCTGCAGCAGGCACGGAACCTTCTTCTGCCGCAGCAGTCATTGCATCTTTTTCTGCCGCAGAATCGGTCATAGTCTCTTCCCCTAACTCGCCCGTAAAGTCTGCACCTGTTACAATCGGCATATTAATTCGTTCCCCATACACTCCGTAACTTCCTTCGGCAGCTGTCACGCTGACGGGTGCAAGGAGACCCGATGCGCAGGCACATGCGGTCACTATCGTGATAATCAGTCTGATTCCTCTTCCCTTCTTATTATTCTTATTCATAGCCGATACCCTTTCGTTCACTGTCATAAACCAGACGGTTACAAAATCCTAAAGTCAATATTAAAAATGCAAAAAGGGGACTGCCGCACCCCCTGCGACGGCCCCCCTTGCCATACTTTGTTCACTGTCCTTTCATCTGAATAACCGTTACAATCGTCTTCCACAAAATCACAATATCATTTCCGATAGACCACTCTTTCATATACTGCAGATCAAGCGCAACCACTTCCTCAAAATCGGTAATTTCCGATCTTCCGCTGATCTGCCATAATCCCGTGATCCCGGGCTTGACCGCAAGCCTTGCCCTGTGATGTGCCTCATATTGTTTCCACTCATCCACCGTCGGCGGTCTCGTTCCGACCAGACTCATATCCCCTTTCAGAACATTCCAGAACTGCGGAAACTCATCGATGGAAGACTTGCGGATGAACCATCCTATACCGTGCTTTGTTCCGTCAGGACCGGACCCTATGATGCGGGGATCATCTTTCATCTTGAACATGAGACCCTGCATCTGATTCTGTTCCATGAGATCCGCTTTTCTCTCTTCCGCATCCATATACATGCTTCTGAACTTATAGAGCCTGAACCTCTTTCCGTTCTTTCCGACGCGTTCCTGGGAAAAAAAGATGGGACCCGGATCCATGATATAGATAATCGGACCGATTGTCACGGTAAATATCGCGCACAGGATCAGGCCGACAACGGATCCCGCAATATCCATCATGCGCTTTATGAAAAGCTGCTTTGTGGTCGCAACTCTGATTGCGCTAGTCAGGACGACATACCCTCCGATTTTCTCGACAGCCAGAGTCTGTCCCATTTTATCAACCGTCGACAGATTGGTATGCGTTGTGATACCCATTTCGAGACATCCGTCACTGAATTCCTGCGGCACATCATATTGTTTTGATACGTGAATGAACACTCCGTCCACCCATCGATTCTGCATAAAGTTGAAGATATCATTGAAAGTGCATACGACCGGAATACCTGCTATCTCGTAGGCATCGTCCGAAAGCATTTCCTTTTCACTGCCGTCAACGACCGGAATCTCCGTATCCGTTCCGGACAAGACAACATTATTATCCACATCCTCCGCACGAATGCCCGCGCCTTCCACAACGGCACCGCCTATTCCGTCGTCAACTATTTTTCGAGCGGCATAGGCATTGGCATATCTGTCTGTATCAATGAGGATTACTCCCTTGATCTCGTATTCATTATAAAGGTCGCTTTTCATTTTACCGACGACCTTTTCTGCAATATCGGAAGATGTTAAAATAAGAAGGGCTCTTTTTTCATTATTATGCTCACGAAGATACTGTTTCAGTAAAGTCCTGAGCAGATAATCGGTTGGGATTGTGATCAGCGTCACAAATATGAACACTGTCCTTGAAAATGCAGGACCGTAACCGCTAAAGTAGAGGTAAATACTCATAAAAGCAATGACAATCAGGACCTGAGTGGTGACTTTTTTGAGTTCCGAAAAATTATCCCGTCTCAGAATCCCGGAATATGCTTCCATAAAGAAAGCTATCGCTATATTTGAAAGGCCCATGACAAGGCCCACATTAAAATAAATATTGCCATATGCGTGAAATTTTATTCCGTTGCGAATAAAATGAGAAACATAAAAACATGCCTCATACACGAGCAGATCGAGCAATATGAAGTCCCAGTGCTTCAGCCACGAAGACTTTCTCCCTGAATACATAAGGAACCTACCTCTCGTTTGATGTGTTTTTTAACTATAGCAGAAACATCGTTCTCTTTCAATCATCTGCAATACTTTTATAACAATTCTGTCATTTTTCACCCCCCATCTGTTTCGCGTCTGTTTCGCACAGCAAACTTGCTGTAATTCGATGCTTTTCAAGAGACTTAAATTAACAATTTGACAATTCTCCGCGAGTATCTTTAAAATATCTATAAAAAAATGCACAAATCCGCTATTTTGTTTACTCAAATTCTTCACAATATGCTACAATACACTTAACGTGATAAATCTGTCATGGGAATTCCCAAATCGGCGGATTTCTGTCTGCACGCGCGCTGTTCCACGCGGCAGACAGTTCGGACAGACACGGGGTTTTCGCTAACGATTCCGTGTCTGCAGTCACAGACCAGGCTTTTATTATTATCAAATATAAAAGAAAGAGAGGTTTCACATTATGCAAAACTCAATGTTAGCAATGATTCTGGCCGGTGGACGTGGTAGCCGTCTGAAAGACCTTACAAACAAGGTTGCCAAGCCAGCAGTTTCATACGGTGGAAAGTACCGTATCGTTGACTTCCCGCTTTCCAACTGCGCGAACAGCGGAATCGACGTTGTCGGCGTTCTTACACAGTATGAGTCAGTTGAGCTTAACAGCTATGTTGCTCAGTCAGGCAACTGGGGTCTCGACAGCCGTGACAGCGGCGTCTATGTTCTTACACCGCGTGAAAAAGCTGATGCAGATCTCGATGTATATCGCGGAACAGCTGATGCTATTTCCCAGAACATTGACTTCATCGACAAGTATGATCCGGAATACCTTCTTGTTCTCTCCGGTGACCACATTTACAAGATGAACTATGACAAGATGCTGGATTACCACAAAGCGAAAGGCGCTGATGCAACAATCGCCGTCCGCGAGGTACCGTGGAAAGAAGCTCCGCGTTTCGGTATCATGAATACAGACGAAGATCTCAACATCGTTGAATTCGAAGAGAAGCCGAAGCAGCCTAAGAGCAACCTTGCTTCCATGGGTATTTACATGTTCTCCTGGAAGAAACTTCGCGCTATCCTTGTTGAAGATATGGTAAATCCGGATTCCAGCCACGACTTCGGTAACGATGTCATCCCCGCTTACCTTGCACAGGGCGACAAGCTCGTTGCTTACAGATTCAGCGGATACTGGAAAGATGTAGGAACAATTGATTCCCTCTGGGAAGCTAACATGGATCTTCTTGACAAGAAGAACGAGCTTGATCTCGGCGACACCACATGGAAGATCTACACGGATGATGCCCCGGCTCTTCCGCAGTACATCGGACCGGATGCTTGTGTCAGCAATGCTTACATCACCCAGGGCGTCGAGGTAGAAGGCGAAGTTACCAACTCCGTCCTCTTCACGAACTCCAAAGTTGCTGCAGGCGCTAAGATCATTGATACTGTCCTTATGCCGGGCGCTGTTGTCGAAGAAGGCGCTGTTGTCACTCGTGCACTCGTTGCAGATGGCGTCAAGATCGGCAAGAACGCTGTTGTCGGTTCCGCAGACAGCGATGAGATCGTACTTGTTGCAAAAAATGTGTAAAGGGGGATGAAATAAGATGGCAGTTAAAGCATTAGGTATTGTCACTTCCGGCAATCGCATTAAAGTTGAAGGCATGCAGGAATTCCGTCCTGTTTCCGCATTTACATTTGTTGGCCGCTATAGAATGATTGACTTCCCGATGTCAAACCTCAGCAATTCCAACATTGAGACAATTCAGATTTTCGCTGGCGAGAATCCTCGTTCACTTGCAGAGCATGTTGGCACAGGCCGTCATTACGGTATCAACAGCAAGCGCGGCAAAGTTTCCCTGCTCTTCTCGGATCAGGAAGAAGTAAACGAGATCTACAACACAGATATCGCTTCCTTCCTCTTCAATGAGAGCGTTATCGAGCGCGTAAAAGCTGACTATGTAGTAATCGTTCCGTCCTACATGGTATTCGCTCAGAATTATGCTACTCTTCTTGACGAGCATATCGCTTCCGGCGCAGACATCACTCTCCTTTATCATAAGGTAAGCAATGCTGATGTCGCATATCTGAACACAGAAGCACTTAAGCTTGACGATGAAAAGACTGTCCTCGGAATCGAGACAAACATCGGCGGCAAGAAGACAAAGAACATCTTTATGAACAGCTACATCATGAAGAAAGATCTCTTCCTTCAGCTGATCCATGAAGCTAAGAAGAAATCCTCCATGTACAACCTGTTCAATATCGTAAACGACAAGGCAGCTTCCGAAGAGCTCACAATCAAGGGCGTTCAGCACGAAGGTTTCTTCGCTGCAATCACAGACTTCAAGTCTTACTTCGATGCAAACCTCACGCTTACAGATATCAAGACAGCTTCCAGCCTGTTCAATAACAAGTGGCCGATCTACACCAGAACAAATGATGCTTGCCCGACACACTACTTTGAAGGCGCTTCTGTTAAGAAGTCTCTCATCTCCAACGGCTCTCTTATTGCCGGCACAGTTGAGAACTGCATCATCGGCCGCGGTGTTGTAATTGAGGAAGGCGCTGTTGTCAAGAACAGTGTCATCTGCTCAGAAGTATTCATCGCTAAAGATACTGTTATCGAGAACCAGGTAGTTGACAAGTATGCTAAGATCCTCCACGCAAGCGAAATTATCGCAAAACCGGAGAATCCGGGCTACGTCAAGAGAATGGATACTCTTTGATCCGAAGGTTCCAGGTAACGAAAGCATAATTTAAAGAAAGCCCCGGCTGTGTGCCGGGGCTTTTGAATTTCCTTTTATCGTCCTGTTATATTCAGCCGGCAGAGCTCACATACAATCCTGTGAACCGGTCTGCTGCCTCCTCAGTTTCGAACTTGATTCTTATTGTTCTTGCCGCTGTAAAACTGCCGAAATTATAATAGCGGGCTTCATCATACTCGGTATAATTAATTATATTCGTCTCTCCCAGGATCTCACCGTCTATCGCACAAGTGACAGGATGCTCACCTACAGGTGAATATACCTCAATTCCCAGCATGCCTGCAGCGCTGTCCAGAACTGCGCCTTCCGAATCCGTATACGGCAATGTCATCGTATAACGTATAGCATCGGTCCTTTCAAGCTGATCCGCAGGATAGAATGTGAGAACATCATACTCTGTCACATCCGCATTGACCGGGTCGGGAAGTTTGACGCTGTCCGCTGTTCCGATCTTAATTCCGTTACCGGCATCCGCAAGAGGATCGATGACATTCGCAATAGTCCTGAAGTACATCTCCTGACCTTCATCATTCGGGTAGAAACCGTTTGAAGACAAAGAGTCATAGTTTTTTGTGAATGCTGAGATCGTATCCGCTATCCCGGCATGATAATGCGCTGCAAGATCACGAATTGTCTCCATCCTGTCGGTCATACCTTTTTGCGTGCTCTCCAAAATGCAGATCACGGAACTTCGCGGAATTCCCGCATTGACGTTTCGAAGAAGCGCTTCGTAAATCTGTGAAAATCCGTCGTCCGAATCGTTTTGTCCGCAACATACTATGGTAAGATCGAAATTCGGATTTGTCTGCGTCAGTTCCTTCAGATGTACATATGTTCCGTAGCTTGTACAACCTCCAAAGCATTCGTTCTGTATGTTAACAGAAGCTTCGTATTTCCTCTGCAGATACGTCCGAAGCAAATTATCCCATCGGTTGGCTTCATCGCTGGCTCCGACCCCTGCCCCGATAGAATCACCGATGACCAGTATGTTGACGTCCTCATGTGCAGCCAGCTTCTGGAAGAA
>ODAI013471940.1_pt1 | contig 15489 bp, 17 predicted proteins | sample 1539321 | NCBI WGS metagenome assembly ODAI01 (sample SAMN02144231, study PRJEB22623) | gut metagenome | biome: sheep rumen | host: Ovis aries | place: New Zealand
GGAATTCAGGTTCCTCCCCTAAACAGGGGAGGTTAGGAGGGGTCTTGGAATCCAAGTCTTCTATCGAGTTCGCCCTGATGATGGCCGAGTACACGCTGGAGCAGCAGATTTCGGCTTTCGGCGAGGCTCTGATGACCCAATATGTAGACGCACGTAGCGAATGCCGGCGGTATGGAGTGAATCACTCCGTGTACGACCAACTGGCTCCAACCTTCTCACGTGATGACCTTCGGGCTTTGAAACAAGATAGTTCTGACGGCGCAATTCGTAACATAGTGATGCGATGGAAAAAGGATGGTTGGATAGAACCTATCGACCGCCATCATTGGAAGAAAGTGGTGGCTGATGATAAAAACGTCACACGTCACAACGTCACACGTCACATTAAGGTCGTTCAATAGTTTGGAATGATGGAAATGATTTTGAAAAGAATTGCAAAGCGCACAAACTATACGATAGGCAGGTTAAGCCTCATTCCCGACGTTCCGTCGCCTACCCGTAGCCTTTCCCCCGACCCCTCTCCCGTAGAGAGGGGAGAAATAAAAGCCTCCCCTACGGGGGGAAAGGCTACGGGTAGGCGAGCTAGCTCGGGAATGGCTTTGGAGGAGGCTTTTTGCGACACGTTGGAGCCGCCAGCCCTCGAAATGAAGTCTTCTGTCTCTATGGAAGCCGTTCTGCGTTCTCCCAAGAAGTGTGAAAGTTTAAAACCGTTTGCGATTCCGCCTGGGCGCTATGCGGTAGTAATTTCCTACTCGCCAAAGTTCAAACAGTGGTTGCCCATTCTGCTTGGCGTGCCGATGTTCAAAGGCATCAGGATTCATGCGGGAAACACGGCGGAGGACACCGCAGGTTGCATCCTCGTGGGTGAGAACAGAGTGAAAGGTAAGGTTCTCAACTCGCGCCTCTGGCTGAAACGACTGAAGGAGAAAATTGTAGAGGCGAAGGAGAGAGGAGAAGCCGTGTGGCTTTCAATCGAATAGCCCCCTCTTATCCCCCCGAAGGGGGAGGCTCAACTCTTTAAACAATCCGGTGGAGCACTGACTTCATCGGATTTGTTTTTTCAAGCAATTATGAAAAAAAATAAATGGATTGTTTGGAGGTTTCAAAGGAAAAAACTAAATTTGCGAAGTAAACCCAATTACATATGCATATCCATATACTAACCTAGAATAAATAGTTCTTATATCATCTTTTACTACAATGAAAATAGGCAATTACCCAAACTATCAAAATGTTATTCCTCTCAATATAGATACACTATATTGCAAGAAACATGTTTTTCATAAAAGAATTATTGTTCTTTTCCTATCTATTGTATGCTCAATTCTTCCTCTGATGGCATATGATTTTGAAGTTAATGGACTCTATTACATAAAGAATAAGACAAATGTTGATGAAGTTACATTGGTTGATAGACAATATCCTCGGAATCAAAATTTATGGGGGCCGCCTATTTCTCCAAGTAATTACAAAGGAGAGATTATTATACCAGACTCTGTTGAGTATGAAAATCAGAAATATGCAGTAACTGCTATTCAAAGTGGAACATTTTCTAGGTCAGAAGAGATAGTACGGGTTTCTATGCCCAATACAATTAAAAATATCGGAGAATGGACTTTTTATAGATGTTACAATCTGTCAGAGGTAGAACTCTCATCTTCGATTGAAGAGATTCCTTATTTTTGTTTTTCTGAAAGTAATATAGATTCAATTATCATTCCAGATGGTGTAAAAACGATTTCCGCATGTGCTTTTCAGGATTGTTATCAATTGGAGAATGTAGTGATTCCTTCTTCTGTGGAATATATTGGAAGAAATGCATTCGAGTGGACTTCTTGGCTACAAAAACAACCTAATGGACTATTATACATTAACAATATATTATATAGTTACATAGGTAATATGCCTGAGAATACTATTATAAATGTAAAAGAAGGAACAACACTCATTGTGAGTAATGCTTTTGCTAGGTGTGAAAACTTGAAAGAATTGCATATCCCAGCCTCTGTGACAGAGATACAATTTGACATGTTATATGACTCGCCACATGTGTCTGTCATAACAGTTTCCAAGGATAATCCAATATATGACTCGCGAGATAATTGTAATGCTATCATTGAAAGCAAATCTAATAAATTATTATATGGTTGTGCCTCAACTGTAATACCTAACAGTGTAACATCAATTGGCGAGAACGCTTTTTATGGAGCACACGACCTTGTTAGTATTACTATCCCTTCTTCAATTACAGAAATAGAAACAGGTGCTTTTGCTAATTGTGAAAGTTTGACTTCAATTACTATTCCTTCATCTTTGACTGAACTTCACAATGGCATCTTTTGTGGTTGTTGTTCATTAAAAGAAATAAATCTCCCAAATTCATTGAAGAGTGTTGGAGATTCTTGGTTAATCGTAGATGGAGCCTATTCTATTAATTTTCCATGGATGCTTTGGAGCGGGACGTTCGAGAATTGTTTTGCCCTTGAGAGAATAATAATTCCTGAAAATGTGACGACCCTTTATGGTTCTCTTTTTGAGGGATGCTATAATATAAATGAAATTACGATTCCAAGTACAATGGAAAGCATATCAGAAGCTGCTTTTGTATACGTTAGTCCTCAAAATGTTTATTGCTATGCTGATGAACCTCCTTTGCTCTGTGATAGTATTCAGCATCGCCCCAAAAATAAACTTCCTGTGTTTGAATACTTATCTGAAGATGCAACTTTATATGTACCAATAGAATCACTTGAAAAATATAAGAATAATGTATCATGGAATAATTTCCCAAACATCGTCGCTATACCCGAACGATGCGCTATCCCAACTATATATTACACTGATGGGAAACTGTCATATAAAAGCGAGACTGAGGGTGTGACATTCCATTATACAATTTCAGATACAGACATCAAGTCAGATATTGGAGATGAGGTGCAACTGACTGTAACCTACCACATTAGTGTTTATGCTTCAAAAGAAGGTTACGAAGATTCTTATGTTGCCGAGGCCACACTCTGCTGGATAGAGGTTGACCCACAGAAGGAAGGGATTTCGGAAGATACTCCCACGGAGGCTAAGCAGCTGCAGGCAATGCCCGTGCTGATTCAGACTGAGGATGGGCAATTCTGCGTGGAGGGTGCTCCCGAAGGCACGAAAGTTGTTGTATATGATGCTGGTGGCGTGGAATTGGGAGCAGCCGTCAGCAGAGGCGGAAAGACTCTGGTTCCCGCCCGTGTGCCACAGGGCAGCATCGCCATCGTGAAGATTGGAGAGAAGGCGGTGAAGATATCAATGAAACATTAAACTACAACAAAAAACGGACCACCGAAGTGATGGTCCGTTTTGTTTTTGCTTGTGCTATTGTTTCGGCAAGAAGACTATTTTTTCTTGGTTGTTGTCTTCTTGGCAGTTGTGGTTTTCTTGGCAGTCGTCTTTTTCGCCGTTGTGGATTTCTTTGTGGTTGTGGCCTTCTTTGTAGTAGTCGGCGTTGTAGCCACCACAGGCGGGGTGTAATACTTCAGAGCCTCGGGCAGGAATTTGTTCTTGATGTTGTTGATGCGTGTTGCATCGCTGGGGTGGTCGCTCAGGAACTCAGCCGTGCTGCTGCCGCCAGATGCTGCCATACGCTGCCAGAAGGAGACAGCCACGTAGGGGTCGTATCCGGCCATTGCGGCGAAGATGAGTCCCATGCGGTCGGCCTCGGTCTCGTGGTCGCGCGAGTTTGGTGGTCTTTTGTCGTCTTCTTCTGCATTTGATTGTGTTTTTTTTTTGCATTTTGCATTTTTATTTATAATTTTGTGCGGTAAAACAGAGAATACAAAAGGAAATGCATACACGCGAGGAACAAATGCGGGCGTTCGGGCGATTCTTGGATGTGCTCGACCAGCTGCGCGAGAAATGTCCTTGGGACAGAAAGCAGACGAACGAGAGCCTGCGGCCGAACACCATTGAGGAGACCTACGAGCTTTGTGATGCCCTGATGAAGGACGACGAGCATGAGGTTTGCAAGGAGCTGGGGGATGTGCTGCTGCACATTTGCTTCTATGCTAAGATTGGCGACGAGCAGGGAAAATTTGATATAGCGGATGTCTGTAACACGTTGACTGACAAGTTGATATTCCGCCATCCACATGTGTACCATCCCTCGCAGATAGGTCAACCTGAACCGAAGCCGCTGCCTTACGGTGAAGCGGGGGAGGGAGAGACGGAGACGGCTCAGTTTGCGAAGGCGAAGACAGTGGGTCAGGTGCTGGAGAACTGGGAGCAGATCAAGCTGAAGGAGAAGGACGGCAACAAGCGCGTGCTCTCGGGTGTCCCTGGTGCGCTGCCCTCGCTCATCAAGGCCTACCGCATTCAGGACAAGGCTCGGAACGTGGGCTTCGACTGGGAAGACCGCAAGGACGTGTGGGCGAAGGTGCGCGAGGAGTTGGGCGAGCTGGAGGCTGAGCTGGAGCGGGGCGACAAGGAGAAGTCGACTCAGGAGCTGGGCGATTTCCTGTTCAGCGTCATCAATGCGGCACGCCTCTACAAGCTGAATCCCGACAACGCCCTGGAGCATACCAACCAGAAGTTCATCCGCCGGTTCAACTATGTGGAGGAGCACTCCATCCGCGCTGGCAAACCCTTGACGGAGATGACTTTAGCCGAAATGGACGAGCTGTGGAATGAGGCGAAAATCGAGGAACGAGGAATGAGGAACGAGGAATGAGAATAGTTTTAGCTTTAGCGACAATTGACTCATGTTTCATATAGGCCACAGGCTGTTAGACTATCGTCCCATTAAGCCCATACACTCCTCTTTATGCACTTTATACCCAATATAAAATGAAATACAAAATTCAACGATAGATGAAGAAGCTTGTTTATTTAGCATGTCTGACATGCATCGTTTCGTTTTTCGCGACGGGTTGCCGTCCGACGCCTCCCACACCTGTGGACGTGAGTGTTGACTCGGACAGCGTTGCCGTGACACCGGAGGAGACAGAGGCAGACTCGACCATCTACGGCGTTTGCGGCGAGGGAACGGCCATGCACACCATCGAACTCATCACCGATGCCGGCGACTCCTTGTTCTTCGGTATGCGGATTGAGGAAGACGCTGACATTCAGGGCGGTATGATGGTTGGCGACCGCTTGGCCATCATCGGCCACGACTCTGACCAGGGGCTGGTGGCCACGCAAGTGATTAACCTGACAACGCTGTTGGGCAAGTGGACGAGCCTGGACAAGAACTTCGAGATTCTGGAGGGTGGCATCGTGCAATCGAGCGTTCAGGCGGAGAGCAATCCGTGGACGTCGTGGAAGCTGCTGAACGGGCGCCTGGTGCTGAATGCCGACACGTTCAAGGTGACTTGTCTGGGAGCCGACAGCCTCTATCTGGAGAACGAGAAAGGCATTTTCGTCTATAAGCGTCAATGATGGAGCCTTTCAGAGTTCATATCCTGGGATGCGGAAGTGCCCTGCCCACGCTGAAACATAATGCTACGGCCCAGATTATAGAGGTGCGCGGCAAGATGTTCATGGTGGATTGCGGCGAGGGTACGCAGATCAGTTTGCGCCGCTCTCACATCAACTTTACGAGGGTGCAGGCGGTGTTCATCTCCCATTTGCATGGCGACCATTGCTTCGGCTTGATGGGGATGATTTCCACCTTCGGCATGCTGGGCAGGACGGCCACCCTGAACATCTATGCTCCGGCAGCGTTCGAGCACATACTGAAAGAGCAGTTGGAGCTGTTTTGCTCGGGATTGGAGTTTGAGGTGGTCTTCAATGCCGTCGACACCACCCGCCAGCAGGTGATTTATGAAGACCGCAGCCTCAGCGTGGAGAGCATCCCGCTGGAGCACAGGGTACCGTGTTGCGGATTCCTGTTCAGGGAGAAGCCCACGCAACCGCACATCCGTCGCGAGATGATTGACTTCTACAAGATTCCCATCAGCCAGATTCAGAACATCAAGAATGGTGCCGACTGGGTGTTGGAAGATGGGACGGTGGTGGCCAACCAACGGCTCACGTCGCCCGCCGACCCGCCTCGCAGCTATGCTTTTTGTAGCGACACTCGCTATATGCCGCATTTGGCTGAAGTTGTGAAGGGTGTGGACCTGCTCTATCATGAGAGCACCTACGACAAAGCCAACGAGGCAAAGGCGGCAAAATACCATCATAGCACGGCAGCCCAGGCAGCCCAAGTGGCTCGCGATGCAGGGGTGGGGAAGTTGCTTTTGGGGCACTATAGCGCCCGTTATGAAAACGAGAAACTGATGTTGGCTGAAGCGCGCGAAATCTTCCCAAATAGCGAGTTGAGCAACGAAGGACTTGTTTTTGATGTTAAATAAACTTAAATTGACAATATTTGCGCTTCTTGCATGAACTAATCCCGCCAAAAAATCCTATCTTTGCATGAAGAATATAAAAATGTGTACGCATATGACAAGAAGCATACTTAAATTCACTTTAGCGGGCATGCTGCTCTTAGGAGCGCCTGTTGCAATACAGGCGAGCAACATGATAGAAATCGTGGAGAACGATTTCCAGAATGTTACGATTTCGGTGTCGGAGTCGACTGTGCATGTTACGAACGCCAGTGGCCAGATGCTTTATGTGTATAATGTGGCTGGTGTGCGTGTGATGAGTGTCAAGATTGAAGGTGCCGATAAGAAAATCGATTTGAATTTGCCAAAGGGATGCTATATCTTGAAAGTTGGCAAGACCGTCCGTAAAATCTCTATCAAGTAATTGTTTTCTTTGAGGCTGCATCGCGTTGCTTTTTTGTTACTTTTCGTGGCGTTTGTCGTTGTGGCTTGCCATGAAGAGCCGAGTATTCCGAATGAGAATTTGGAAATGTCGATGTTTGCCGAACTCCAAGATTCGACTTATGCCCTGAACTCCCGTGAGATTCGAGAGCAGATCCGTGTGCTTATGAAGAGCGACCGCGACTCGTTGCTCACCGACGGCAAAGTGCGTAGCTATTACAGACACGACGGCCGCTTCTTGTGGATTGAGCGCCACGGGGTGGATGCAAGGGCCGACAGCCTGTTGGCGGTGCTGGAAGAAGTGGGGAAGATGGGGTTCAAGCGCGAAAAGTTTTGCGTGGAGCAGTTGCAAGAGGACTTGAGGCGCGTGCGCGAGTTGGATTTCACCAGCGAGGGGCGCAACCAAATCAACCACGTGATGGCTCGGCTGGAGTACAATCTCTCGAAGGTTTTCCTCCGCTATACCACTGGCCAGCGATTCGGGTTCATCAACCCCACATACATGCTGAACCACTACGACGTGCAATACAAGGACTCGCAAAAGGTGGTGTTCAAGGGCATTTTCGATGTGGCGATGGATCATGCTGACGAAGGCTTCTATGCATCGGCATTCAGGAAGATATACAACGATAGCGTAGCCACATTCCTGCATGAGGTGCAACCCAAGGAGCCGTTGTTCTACAAGTTCCAGGAGATGCTCAACGACGAGTCGCTTCCGGCTTCGAAACGCCTGAAGGTGGCCGTCAACATGGAGCGTTGCCGCTGGCGCACGAAGGACGCTCCAAGGAAACATAAGAAATATGTGTTGGTGAATGTGCCAGCCTACCATCTCGATGCGGTGGATGGAGACAGCGTGCTGAACATGAGGGTGGTGTGCGGAACAACGAGCACGAAGACGCCCTTGCTCAATAGCGAGATCAAACGCATGGATATCAATCCGCAATGGGTCATCCCGCGTAGCATCATCGAGAAAGACATTGCCCGGCATGCGGGAAACAGGTCGTATTTCGATAGTCGGCGCTACACCATCCGTGACCGTAAGACCGGCAAGAAGGTGGATCCCTCGTATGTGTCGAGGAGTGGTTTGCTGAGCGGAAAATACTCGGTGGCTCAAGAGGGTGGAAAAGGAAACGCGTTGGGAAGAATCATCTTCCGCTTCGACAACAACTTCTCGGTTTACCTTCACGACACCTCGTCGCCTGGTGCTTTTGCCCGCGACAACCGGGGAGCGTCGCACGGATGTGTCAGGGTGGAGCGCCCGTTCGACTTGGCGGTATTTCTGCTCGACGACAAGGATGAGGACGTCATAGACAAAATCAAATATTCGATGACAGCCGATGTCAAGGCTTCCACCTTCAAGAACGAGGACGGAGAGGTGGTTCCCATCGACAAGAAACGGCTGCTTCACTCGTTGCCCGTTGAGCCGCATGTGCCTGTGTTCATTTCCTATTTCACGCTATATCCCGACAAGAACGGGAAGATGTGTGAATATCCGGATGTGTATGGATACGACCGCCAGATGGGCAATTTTCTAAATAAACTATGTGAATGAGTATCGACGATAAAGAAATAGTCAAACAACTGGAAGATCCGAAAACGCAACGAAAGGCTTTTTCGCTGATTGTCTCCCAATATACAGAGCCGTTGTATTGGAAGATTCGTCGTATCGTTCTCACGCACGACGACGCCAACGATGTGCTTCAGAACGTCTTTATCAAGGCGTGGACGAACATTGGGGATTTCCAGAACAAGTCGAAGCTCTCAACGTGGTTGTATCGAATTGCGATTAACGAGTCGCTGGACTTCCTCAGGAAGCAGAAAGCCGCTTCAGCCATTAGTGCCGACGAGGATATTTCGGTGGCTAACCGCCTGATGGCAGACGAGTATTTCGATGGCGACGAGACCGAGGCTCAGTTGCAGGAAGCTATCGCGAAATTGCCCGATGTGCAGCGCACGGTGTTCAATCTGCGCTACTTCGACGAGATGAAGTATTCGGAGATGAGCAAGCTTCTGGATACCAGCGAAGGAGCCCTGAAAGCCAGCTATCATCTGGCCGTGAAAAAAATAACTGAATTTTTTAAAAGCCATGATTAAACTTTTTGCATGTGCTTGCGTCAAATATACAAACAAGAAAAAAGAGTATGGAAAGAGATGAATTCTTATTAGAGCATGTGGGACGAAAGACGCCTTTCAAGGTCCCAGAAGGCTATTTTGAGGATTTTGCCGCTCAGATGATGGACAAATTACCGGAACAGGAGGCAAAAGTCATCAGAATGAAGCCACAGGGATGGAAGAAATTCCGTCCGTTTGCCTATGCGGCAGCTTGTGTGTGTGCCGCTATCTTCTGTGTAGGGACATACCTGCACCAGAACAACGCGAGCAGAAACGAATTATCGCAATCCGTAGCAACGGTGCAGCCGAAGTCAACGTATTCAGCTATCGACGAAGTGGCTGACTACACGATGATGGACAATGTCGACTTCTACGCTTATGTATCTGATTACTAATTAAATCCACAAGGAAATTGAAGAAGATTGTTGTTTTGTTCTCGATGCTGGTGTGCGTGCTTTCCGTTCATGCACAACAACCTCAACAGTTCGACCCTGCCAAGTTTGACGCCGAATTGGAGCAATATATCACCACAGAGGCTGGGCTCGCCCCGAAAGAGGCTGCGGCATTCTTCCCGCTCTACAGGGAGATGTTGCGCAAGCAGCGTCTGTGCTATGATGAACTGCGCCGTACGCGTCACATGGATAGCAAAAATGACAAGGCTTGCGCTGACATGATAGCGAAGAGAGACAAATTGGAAATCCAGATGAAGGAGATCCAGCAGCAGTACCACACCAAGTTCATGAGGGTGTTACCGGCTGGCAAGGTGTTCCGCATCATCAATGCGGAGGAGAATTTCCACCGCAACGCATTCCGTCGCGTGACCAGACCGATGGCGATGCCCAACATGGGCAGGCCTATGAACGGTATGCCTAACATGAATAGGCACAATGGCATGAACAGATCTTCTGGGCGTAAATAAATGCCGCGCTATTTTGTTTATTTTTCCTATGACGGAACCCGTTATCATGGTTGGCAAATCCAACCAAACGGGAATTCTGTGCAAGCAGAGTTGCAAAAAGCTCTTTCCACTCTTTTACGTACTCCGATTGAAGTGACTGGTGCGGGACGCACCGATGCAGGTGTGCACGCCCGACTGATGGTGGCACACTTCGATACCGACCAAGAATTCGACAACCGGCAATTGGCTTATAGGCTCAATCACCTTCTTCCCTTTGATATTGCCGTTTCCAAGATAGAAACCGTTGAGAGCGCGATGCACGCACGTTTTAGTGCTGTGTCGCGCACTTATCATTATTATATACATACTGTGAAGGACCCGTTCGCACGAGCTTACTCGTTGGAAGCCCACTACGATTTGGATTTCGAGGCGATGAACGAGGCGGCGGCTTATTTGCTGACCCAGCAGGATTTTGCGTCGTTTTGCAAGACGGGTGCCGATGTGAAGACCACCATTTGCCACGTATCCGAAGCACGCTGGGAGCGAATTGACGAGTTCAGGTGGCGTTTCGTGATTTCAGCCAACCGCTTTCTGAGGAATATGGTGCGAGCCGTTGTGGGCACGTTGGTCGATGTGGGTCGACACAGGCTTTCGATTGATGATTTCAAGGCCATTTTGGCCGAGAAGAAACGCACGTCGGCAGGCGAGAGTATGCCCGCTCATGCGTTGTTCCTGGTGGATATCCAATATTAATCCCCATCGTTTTTTCTTTCATACGAACATTTTCCATGTGGTGTTTGATGGAAAATGACAGAAAACGTTTGCTCATTTTCGCAAAATTATGTAACTTTGCACCCCGTTATGTGGTTAGTTTTGGCTTTTCTTTCAGCCGCTTTGCTGGGTTGTTATGATTCTTTCAAGAAAAAGGCGTTACAGGACAATGCTGTCATTCCCGTTTTGTTCTTAAACACTCTTTTCTCTTCCTTGATATTCCTACCTTTCATCGTGTTGTCGCATACGAGCGGATTGCTCGACGGCACCATCTTCCACGTTTCTTCAGGAGGATGGGAGGTGCACCGGTATGTGGTGCTGAAGAGCGTCATCGTCTTGTCGTCGTGGATATTCGGCTATTTCGGCATGAAGCATCTTCCGCTCACCATCGTGGGGCCTATCAATGCCACTCGTCCGGTGATGGTGCTGATAGGAGCTCTGCTGGTGTTTGGCGAGCGGCTGAACTTGTACCAATGGATTGGTGTGATTCTGGCTCTCGTCTCTTTCTTCATGCTCAGTCGTAGCGGTCGGAAGGAAGGCATCGACTTCAAGAACGACAAGTGGATTTACTTCGTTGTTCTTGCCGCCTTGCTGGGAGCCGTTAGCGGACTTTATGACAAATATCTGATGGCTCCTACGGCGGATGGAGGAGTGGGGCTGGACCGCATGTTGGTGCAAAGTTGGTATAACATCTACCAATGTTTCATGATGGGTGCAATGCTGTTGCTCTTGTGGTTTCCCACCCGAAAGAGCACCACGCCCTTCAAATGGCATTGGAGCATCGTCTTCATCAGCATCTTCCTGAGTGCTGCCGATTTCATGTATTTCTACTCGTTGAGTTTGCCCAGCTCGCTGATTAGTATTGTGAGCATGATTCGACGTGCGTCGGTGGTTGTGAGCTTCATGTTTGGAGCTGTTGTTTTCCACGAAAAGAATCTGAAAAGCAAGTCTCTGGACTTGGCATTAGTTCTTTTAGGAATGATTTTCTTGTATTTTGGTAGCAGATAGAAATTTTTTTAGTAACTTTGCAGACAATTTGTAAGTTATAGGATAATTGTATGGCGAATAACATTTTTAGGGGATTAGGTATTGCTCTTGTAACTCCTTTCTGTGCTGATGGTTCGGTTGACTACACTTCGTTGAAGCGTTTGGTGGAATATCAGCTTCAGAATGGTGCAGATTTTATGTGCATTCTTGCTACAACGGGTGAGACTCCCTGTTTAAATGCTGAGGAGAAACAGAATATCAAAAACTTGGTGGTTGACCTCGTGAACGGACGTGTCCCCATATTGATGGGATGCGGCGGAAACAACACGGCTGCTGTGGTCGAAGAGTTGAAGTCGGCCGACTGGAGTGGAATCGACGGTGTGTTGAGTGTCTGCCCATATTATAACAAGCCCTCTCAGGAAGGTCTTTACCAGCATTTCAAGGCTATTGCCCAAGCAAGTCCGCTCCCCGTGGTTCTCTATAACGTTCCGGGACGTACGGGCATCAACATGAAAGCTGAGACGACGGTTCGTCTGGCTAACGATTGTGAGAATATTGTGGCCATCAAAGAGGCGAGCGGAAGTCTAGAGCAGGTGGATGAGATCATCAAGAACAAGCCCGACCGTTTCGACGTCATCAGCGGAGACGATGCTTTGACATTCCCGATGATTGCGAGTGGAGCGGCTGGTGTGATTTCTGTTATCGGAAACGCCCTGCCTAAAGAGTTCTCGCGCATGATTCGTTTGGAATTCAAAGGCGAATTCGAACCCGCCCGAAAGATTCACCATCGTTTCACCGAACTTTACAGCCTCTTGTTCGTCGACGGAAATCCCGCAGGTGTGAAGGCGTTGCTTCATGAAATGGGATTCATCGAGAACGAGTTGCGCCTTCCCCTTGTTCCCACCCGCATCACCACGATGCAGAAAATGGCTGCCATCCTGAAAGAATTACGCATTTGACGATTCATTACCATTGTTCTGGTTTCTGAGATGAACGAAGAGCGGAAAGTGATTCATGAGATAACGCCCCTGATGGGAAAGGATGTGCTCTATATTGCCGACAGGCAGAAGAAAGAGTTCACATATCCCATTCACAATCATGCCGTCTACGAGCTGAACTACGTAGAGCATGCTGCTGGAGTGAGGCGTATTGTCGGCGATTCAACGGAGGTTATCGGCGACTTCGATTTGGTGTTGATTACAAGTGCCGACTTGGAGCACGTTTGGGAGCAGAACATTTGCCAAAGCGAGAACATCCGCGAGATAACCGTACAGTTCGACTTCAACATGTCTGAAGACGACCTCTTGGGCCGCAATCCTTTTGAGAGCATCCGTCGGATGATGAACGAGGCCAAGAAAGGCTTGTGCTTTCCGTTGAAAGCCATCATGAAGGTCTATCCGATGCTCGACAAGCTGAGTTCCATCAATGACGGTTTCTATGCCGTCACCCAATTCATGTCCATCCTCTACGAATTGTCGTTGTGCGAAGGTGCACGAACGCTGGCCACTTCATCCTACGCCAAGATTTCCGTTGAAGACGACAGCCGTCGCATCTTGAAGGTGAAAAACTTCATCAACAAGTACTATATGGACGAGATTCGGCTGGCAACGATGGCGGATATGGCAGGCATGAGCCCGAGCGCCTTCAGCCGTTTCTTCAAGTTGCACACGGGCCGCAATCTGATTGACTACATCATCGACATCCGCTTGGGATATGCCTCCAGAATGCTCGTGGATACAGCAGAGAGCATTTCGAAAATCAGTTTCGAATGCGGATTCAACAATCTCAGCAACTTCAATCGCGTTTTCAAACGCAAGAAAGGATGCTCGCCGAGCGAGTTCAGGGAGAACTACCGCAAGACGCGAGTCATCGTTTAGTGTGGAGGCGTAGGAAGATGAAGCAATTGAAGAATATGAAATGGAAACAACTGTCAACTGAGTATCTCATCAAGAGACCTTGGCTGACAGCCCGGCGCGATAAGGTGGAACTGCCCGACGGACGAGTCATCGATGAATATTATGTGTTGGAATATCCTTCGTGGATTAACGTGATAGCTGTCACGAAAGACAATCAGATGGTGCTTGTGCGCCAATATCGGCATGCGTTGGGTTGCACCAATTTCGAAGTTGTTGCCGGCGTGGTGGAAGAGGGCGAGATTCCTTTGCATGCCGCTCAACGCGAACTGCTCGAGGAAACGGGTTTCGGTGGAGGCGAATGGCAGGAAATCATGCAGCTGTCGGCCAATCCAGGCTCGATGAACAATCTCACCTATTGTTTTCTTGCGCAGGGTGTTGAGCGAATCTCAGGCCAACATTTGGATGCAGGCGAAGACATCGAGGTGCATTTATTCTCCAAAGAAGAGGTTCTTCAAAAGTTGAAAAATGGCGATTTCATTCAATCCTTGATGGTCGCTCCGCTTTGGAAGTTCTTCTTCGGCATGTAATGCAAATTCAATAAGGAAAGCATTTTTTTACGTACGTAAATTCAAAAATAACAAACGATAAATGACGAATAAAGAAACTCCCGTATTGCTGCTCACGGGTTATCTGGGCAGCGGAAAAACAACTCTTTTGAACCGAATACTCACCAACGAGCGCGGCATCAAGTTCGCGGTTATCGTCAACGACATCGGCGAGGTGAATATCGATGCCGACCTCATCGAGAAAGGTGGCATCGTCGGGCAGAAGGAGGAAAGCCTCGTGGCTTTGCAGAATGGTTGCATTTGTTGCACGTTGAAGATGGATTTGGTCGAACAGTTGCGCGACATCATCCGCCAGCAACGTTTCGACTATATCGTGATTGAGGCCAGCGGCATTTGCGAGCCTGCCCCAATTGCCCAAACCATCTGTTCAATCCCCACGATGGGTTACCAATATGTGTTGGACGGCGTTCCCTTCCTCGACAACATCGTGACCGTTGTCGACGCTCTCCGCATGCGCGACGAGTTTGGAAACGGCGAGAACCTGCTGGGGCAGAACATGGAGGAAGACGACATCGAGAACCTCGTCATCCAGCAAATAGAGTTCTGCAACATGATTCTTCTTAACAAGGCGGCAGAGGTGTCGAAAGAAGAGCTGGGACGCATCCGTCAGATTATCCGTGCCATCCAACCGAAAGCCGAAATCATAGAATGCAATTTCTGCGATGTTCCCCTCGAGAAACTCCTCAACACGGGCTTGTTCGACTTTGACAGCGTGGCCACATCTGCTGCGTGGATCAACGAGATAGAGAATCATCACGAAGACGAACACGATGATGATGATGATGACGACGACGATGATGACGACGAGCATGAAGAACATCATCATCACGACCACGACGAGCATGAACATCAGGACCACGACGAGCATCACCACCACCATCATCACCATCATCACGACGACGAAGGCGAAGCCGAGGAATATGGCATCGGCACGTTTGTCTATTATCGTCGCCCGGCGATGGATTTGGGACGCTTCGATGAGTTTGTTGCCCGTCGTTGGCCGAAGAGTGTCATTCGTGCCAAGGGAATATGCTGGTTCAGCGACGAGCGCGATGTTTGCTACGTTTTCGAGCAAGCCGGAAAGCAGGTGTCCATCCGTAATGCGGGACAATGGTATGCCACGATGCCCAAGAACGAGCTCAAGCAGTTCATGGCTCAGAATCCTGGACTTCAGCGCGATTGGGACGAGAAATATGGCGACCGCATGCAGAAACTGGTCTTCATCGGGCAGAATCTCGACCGCGAGGCTATTGCCAAAGAATTGGACAATTGCCTTGACGAATAGTCAAAAACGCCGTTGGCTTGACGAATTGTCAACCCGCCCGAATATACAGACAAACGGGAGTCGCTTCTTGATAGTGGCTCCCGCTTGTTGTTCTATGTGAAAGTGAGGATTATCGGGCTTGCAAGGCGATGGTGGCTTTGCGCAGATTGCTTTCCACACCCACCTTGATGTTTCCCTTTTTCTTCATGCTGCGCACCAC
>ODAI010825280.1_pt1 | contig 15488 bp, 12 predicted proteins | sample 1539321 | NCBI WGS metagenome assembly ODAI01 (sample SAMN02144231, study PRJEB22623) | gut metagenome | biome: sheep rumen | host: Ovis aries | place: New Zealand
AGACGTGAACGACATCGCCCAGCGAGGCATCGCGCTCCACAAGATGATACGCCTCGTGACCGCTGGCTGCATCAATGGCGGCTACCTGAACTTCATGGGCAACGAGTTCGGTCATCCCGAGTGGATCGACTTCCCCCGCGAGGGCAACGGCTGGAGCTACAAGTATGCACGCCGCCAGTGGAACCTGGTGGATAACAAGGACCTGTGCTACCACTGGCTAGGCGACTTCGACCAGAAAATGCTTGAGGTAATCAAGAGTCAGAAGAACTTCCAGGACACACCCGTCACCGAAATCTGGCACAACGAAGGCGACAAGGTGCTCTGCTTCATGAGGGGCGACCTGGTATTCGTGTTCAACTTCTCGCCCACGCAGTCGTACACCGACTACGGCTTCCTGGTGCCCACGGGCTCCTATGACGTGGTGCTGAACACCGACTCGAAAGATTTTGGCGGCAATGGCTTTGCCGATGACACCATGACCCATGTGACGAACTACGACCCGCTCTACGTGAACGACAAGAAGGAGTGGCTGAAACTCTACATTCCGGCACGTTCGGCCGTGGTTCTGAAGAAGAACTGATATGAACTATAATCATCCAGTGAAGAACAGTAGCACCATCGGCATCCGTCTGATGTGTGCTATTGTCTTTCTTGTGTTTACCACCCTCTGGATTACCCGCTTTCAGGCAGATGTTCTGGCAGCTGCCCAGCACGTATACAGTGGTGGTGTGACCAGCTATAATCGTGTGCTGGCACCAATTATCCTGATTGCCGGACTGCAATTGCTCCAGCTGGCAGTCTATGGCGTGGTGCGTCTGCGTAAGCGGAGCCATGCTCTGACCTATTTCCCCTCGATGCTGATATTGGGATTGCTCACAGATGTGAGTGCCGACTTCGACACAGGCTTCTCGCCAGGCGCCTGGTGGTGGGCATTCCCGTTGGCCATCCTCCTATGGATAGCAGTGGTATGGCTTGCCAATTCCTTGCAGGACGTGGAACCTGCCCAAGAGCCTTGTGGTATCTTTTCCATGGCGATGCTCAGCAATATGGTGCTGATGCTGTTGATGATTCTCGGCGTGGTGCTGCTGAGCAATACCAATGCAGTGTTCCACTACCGTCTGAGGGCTGAGGCTTGTCTGTTGGAGAAAGATTATCATGGAGCCTTGGAGGCTGGTAAGAAATCCCTGGAAAGCGATGCCAACCTGCAGATGGTGCGTATGTATGCGCTCTCATGTGAGAATCAGCTTGGCGAACGCCTGTTTACCTATCCGGTAGTAGCAGGAAGCAGTGCGATGCTGCCTACTGCCGGGGAGTCGCGTACCACGCTGTATCCCTTGGATAGTATCTATCGTTACTTCGGTGCCCGTCCTGCTGCAGCAATGCTTCCAGTGAACTATCTGAAGGCTGTTGCCCGTAGGGATTCCGCTGTCAGTCGTAAGATAGGTGATTACATGCTCTGCGGGATGCTCATCGACAAGCATCTCGACCTCTTCGTCAAGACGCTGCCTATGTATTACCCGGTGGCAGATGATCAGGAGATGGATCGTTTGCCGCGTCACTATCGTGAGGCACTGGTCTTGTACACTCATCTGCGCAAGAATCCGGTAGTTGTTTACCACAATGCCGTGATGGACGAGGATTTCGACAACCTTCAGGATCTCGAAAGCAAATATCCAGACTTGATGGAGCGAAAGGGAAAGGTGGATGAGCAGTACCATGGCACCTATTGGTACTACTTTGAATATCAATAAGAAAGCCTCCCATCGGGAGGCCTTCTTTGTTATTGGTAGAGATATCGTTTGATCGATCTCTTCGGAGTCTTTTCAAACTCCTCCTCATGGATCTCAATTTCTGAAATCTTCTCGTAGGCTGGCAGCATCTGGTTCAGTCCGTTGCGGTTCTGCTCCATCACGTTGCGGATGTCATCTGCAGAGAAATTCATATTCTTGGCTTCGTCGAGATCGGGATGTACAAGTGCCACGAGCTTGTTGTCGCGCTGTACAACGATACTCTCGACGACGAGTGTCATCGAATTGAGCTTGTCCTCTATTTCCTCTGGATAAATATTCTGTCCGTTGGGACCTAACAGCATGTTCTTCGAGCGTCCGTTGATATAGACGTTGCCGTCAGCATCCATCGTGCCGAGGTCGCCTGTGTGATACCAGCCATTGTGGTCGATGGTCTCTGCTGTTGCCTTAGGATTCTTGTAGTAGCCCAGCATCACATTGGGACCCTTGGCGAGGATTTCTCCAGGAATATTCTGTGGGTCTGGAGAATCAATCTTCACCTCCATGTGGTAGGCTGCCTGTCCGCAGGAACCCTGTGCGAAGGTGTGACAGTCGCGATAGCAGATGATGGGTGCGCACTCGGTAGCACCGTAGCCCACAGTATAGGGGAATTCGATGCGCTTGAGGAACTGCTCCACCTCCTGATTGAGTGCTGCGCCTCCGATGATGACCTCGTACATGTGTCCTCCGAAGGCCTTGAGCACCTCCTGGCAAATCATCTCGCGTACTTTCTTGGAGATGACAGGCATCTGGAGCAGCAGTCGCATACGGTTGTTCTGTATCTTTGGGAATACCTTCTTGCGGACAATCTTTTCGATAATGAGGGGCACGGCAATCACAATGACGGGCTTGATTTCTGCCAATGCCTGTGCAATGATGGCAGGCGAGGGGACACGGTTCAGGTAGTACACGTGACACCCATGGAGGAATTCAAAGATAAATTCGAATGCCATGCCGTACATGTGAGCCATGGGCAGCATCGAGATCACCTTGTCGCCGGCGTGAATCTGTTCGCCGAGCACGTGGCAAGCGAAGTCATAGTTAGACCACAGGGCGCGATAGGGAAGCATCACACCTTTGGAGAAGCCCGTTGTGCCGCTGGTGTAGTTGATCACTGCTAATTCGTCAGGGCTCTGTTCCATATAATAGCTGACGTGCTCCTTGCGGAAATACTTGGGGAATTTCTTGCCATAGAGTTCGTTGAGGTGCTCTCGGGCGTACGTCAGCTTGTCCGTGCGAGATATCATCAGCGAGTAGTCGGGATTGTTGATGATGCCTTCCAGGTTCGGCATTTGCTGTGGGTCGATGATGGTTGCTACATGGTCGCCCACAAAGAGCAGTCGGGCTTCGGAATGGTTCACGATGTTGTGTATCTGCTCTGCATTGAACTCGTGCAGGATAGGCACGGCAATGGCCCCGTAGGTGAGTGTGGCGATAAAAGCCACGGCCCACTGACTGGAGTTGCGCCCGCAGAGGGCAATCTTATCACCTTTCTGGATACCGCTGTTTTCAAACAAGATGTGAATCTTTTCAATCTTGCGCGCCACATCGTGGAATTGTAGCGTCTGTCCCTTGAAGTCGGTCAGTGCGTCCAGGTCCCAGTTATCGATGATGCTTTTCTGGATTAATGCGTTAAAACTAGGTATTTTTTCCATACTCTTTAGTAGTTCTTATATAAGTAGCGTTTGATGCTTTTCTTTGGGGTCTTGGCAAACTCTTCCTCGTGGAGCTCGATGGCGGCAAGACGGCTATAGGGTGGCAGCTGTTCATTGAGTTCCTTGCGGTTCTGTTCCATGATGCCTTCCATTTCTTCCTGACTGAAGTTCATCATCTCGTCCTTGTCCGGGTGTACGAGAGCGATGAGCTTGTCGCCGCGCTGTATGACGATGCTTTCCGAGACCATTGTCATCGAGTTGAGCTTGTCTTCAATCTCTTCGGGATAGACGTTCTGTCCGTTGGCACCAAGCAGCATATTCTTGATGCGTCCACGGATAAAGAGGTGATTGCTTGCAGAGAGGGTACCCAGATCGCCAGTGTGATACCAGCCGTCTTCGTCGATAGCCTCGTGGGTAGCCTCCTCGTTCTTGTAGTAGCCTAACATCACGTTGCAGCCTCGGGTGACAATCTCGCCTGGGATGTTCTCCGGGTCCTGTGAAAGAATCTTTACCTCCATCCTGTCAACAGGCTTGCCACAGCAACCTCTGACGAACTCTTTCCAGTCACAGTAGGTGATAAGCGGTGCACACTCGGTGGTGCCGTAACCTACGGTGAGGGGGAATCCGATGGAGAGCAGGAACTCTTCCACTTCCTTCGATAGGGCAGCTCCACCTACGATAATCTGGTAGAGACGGCCACCGAAAGCGTTGTATACTTCTTTGCAGATGCGTTCCTTCACTTTCTTGTTGACGACAGGCATGGCCATTAGCAGCCGGATCCGGTTGTCCTGTATCTTTGGGAACACCTTCTTGCGGATAATCTTCTCGATAATCAACGGCACGGTCACCACCAGTGTGGGCTGCACATCGGTGAAGGCTTTGGCGATAATGGCTGGACTCGGCAGACGCGTCAGGAAGAACAAGTGGCAGCCATGGCAGAATCCAAAGAGAAACTCCACGGCCATACCGTACATGTGGGCCATCGGCAGAATGCTCAACAAATTGTCCCCAGGGCGTACCTGATTGCCTAAACGATTGATAATGAACTCAATGTTTCCCCAAAGTGAGCGGTAGGGAAGCATGACGCCCTTCGAGAAACCTGTGGTGCCGCTGGTGTAGTTGATAAGCGCCAGTTCATCCGCCTCGTCTTGATGGTAGTTGACATGCTCGCGTCGGAAAGCCATCGGGTACTTGCTGCCGAACATTAGATTAAGATGTTCGCGCGCATAGGTCAGAGCTTCTGCACGACTGATGAGCAGTGAGAAGTCAGGGATGTTGATGATTCCTTCCAGAGCAGGCATCTCATCAGGATTGATGGTCTTCACGGCATAGTCGCCGATAAACAACAGTTTGGCGCCTGAGTGGTTGACAATGTTCTGCACCTGCTCACCGTTGAACTCGTGCAGGATGGGCACTGCCACTGCACCATAAGTCAGTGTAGCTAGGAAGGCAACGGCCCAGTGGGCGGAGTTGCGCCCGCAGATGGCTATCTTGTCGCCCTTCTTGACATTGCTGTTTTCGAAGTGGATATGCAGTTTCTCAATCTTGCGGGCCACGTCGTGGAATTGCAGCGTCGCTCCCTGATAGTCGGTAAGTGCGTCCTGATCCCAGTTGTCGATGATTGCCTTTTGGATATATGCGTTGAAGCTACTGAAAGTTTTCATCAAAATTGCACAATTTTCAAATTTTTGTGCAAAGGTAACGCCTTTTCTGCACATTTCCAAAAAAATTGTGCAATATTTTTGGGGAAAATGGAAGAAAATATTAATTATCCGACATTTCGGACAGAAAATTACTCATATCGCATAGATTTAGCGGGATGGATGTGTGAAATCAAGTAACTGGGGGCGATGAGTACGAAGACGCAAATGAGCAGTGTCGCAATGTTGAGAAGCACGAAGAGGGGGAGGTTCAGTTCCATTGGTGCCTCACTCACATAGTAGGTCTGCGGATCCAGTTTTACCAGTCCCGTGTACTTCTGTAGCAGTACGATGCCCAGTCCAATGATGTTGCCTAACAGCAGTCCGCGTCCGATGATGAATACCGAGAACCAAAGGAATGTGTGACGGATGGTTTTGTTGCGGGCTCCGATAGCCTTAAGCACACCTATCATCTGTGTGCGTTCGAGGATGATGATGAGCAGTCCGCTGATCATCGTGAAGCCGGCTACGGCTACCATCAGAGCCAGAATGATCCAAACGTTGATGTCGAGCAGCTCCAACCAGTTGAATACCTGCGGATAAGCCTCGTAGATGGTCTGCGAGGAGTAGGTGTTGTTGTACTCGTCCGTTTGACGGTTGATTTTGTCGATGAAAGCATCGGCTGTCACTTCGAGTTTGTCGAAGTCCTTCACTAAGACCTCTGCTCCTGTACAGAGTCCCGGTTCCCAGTTGTTCAGGCGCGTCACTGTGTGGAGATCGGTGAAGCACAGATTCTCGTCGAAGCGCGTCATGTTGGTCTGGTAGATAGCGCTGACGGTAAAGCGTCGTGCGCGTACATTATCATCTATGAAATAGGCATAGACACGGTCGCCTGCTTTCAACTGCAACTTGTCTGCGATCATTTTCGACAAGAGCAGTTTGTTGGTGCTTGCGGTATCGGAGAACTGTGGCATCTGCCCCTCCACGAGGTTATCGCTGAGGAATCGAAGATCGTATTCGGGCCCCACGCCCTTGAACAAGACACCAAGGAAATCATTGTCGGTCTTAAGTATGCCTTGTGTCAGTGCATATCGTTCCACATGCTCCACGCCTTCTATCTGCTTCATCACGCCCATTACGCTGTCGTTGATCGTCACAGGGTTGAGTGATGCCACGCTGAAGTTCATCAGGTTCTGTACCTGTATGTGGCTACCGAACCCAACCACCTTGTCGCGGATAGTATGCTTGAATCCCAAGACAACGCTCACGGTGACAATCATGACAGCGAGTCCTATCGCTACACCGAGTGTGGCAATATGTACGGCAGGACGACTCACCTTGTGCTTGTCGCCTTGGTCGCTGTAAATCCTTCTGGCTATGAAAAACGGAAGATTCAATTTCTCAATCTCTCAATCTCTCAATCTCTCAATCTCTCAATCTCTCAATTTCTCAATTTCTCAATTTCTCAATCATCAACCCTCCCCGGATAAGCCTCCAAGGCCTTGCGCAGCACGAAGAGGGCACGTTCCAGATCTTCCTTTTTCAACACGTAGGCAATACGTACCTGATTGATGCCTGCTCCGGGGGTCGTATAGAAGCCTGCGGCAGGTGCCATCATCACAGTCTCGCCCTCGTAATTGAATTCTGCCAGACACCAGCGACAGAATTTCTCAGCATCGTCTACAGGCAGTTTGGCTACAGTGTAGAAGGCTCCCATCGGAATAGGGGAGTAGACACCAGGTATGCGGTTCAAACCATCGATGAGACACTTGCGGCGCTCTACATATTCGTCGTAGACGTCGCGCAGATAATCTTCTGGTGTATCCAGCGAGGCTTCTGCCACGATTTGTCCTATCAGGGGAGGGGAGAGGCGCGCCTGACAGAACTTCATGACGGCCTTTCTCACTTCAGCATTCTTCGTGATAAGTGCTCCGATACGGATACCGCACTCTGAGTAGCGCTTCGACACCGAGTCAATGAGTATTACGTTCTGTTCGATGCCCTCCAGGTGACAGGCACTGATATAGGGCGAGCCGGTATAGATGTATTCGCGATACACCTCATCGGAGAAGAGATACAAGTCGTATTTCTTCACCAGATCGCGTATCTGGTTCATCTCGCGGCGTGTGTACAGATACCCCGTGGGGTTGTTGGGGTTGCACATCATAATGGCGCGGGTGCGCTCGTTGATGAGTTCCTCAAACGTCTCCACCTTCGGCAGCGAGAAGCCCTCCTCAATAGTGGTGGCGATGGTACGTATCTTCGCTCCTGCAGAAATGGCGAAGGCCATATAGTTGGCGTAGGCGGGCTCGGGTACGATGATTTCGTCGCCTGGGTTCAGACAGGAGAGGAAGGCGAAGAGCACAGCCTCTGAACCGCCAGAAGTGATGATGATATCGTCGGCAGTCACACGAATGTCGTATTTCGCGTAGTAACTTACCAGTTTCTCGCGGTAACTTTGATAACCTTGTGAGGGAGAGTATTCCAGGATGTTGCGGTCGATGGTCTTTAGTGCGTCGAGAGCCACCTGAGGCGTGGGCAGGTCTGGCTGTCCGATGTTCAGGTGATACACGTGGGTACCTCTTTTCTTTGCGGCTGCTGCTAGCGGGGCAAGTTTCCGGATAGGAGACTCTGGCATTTCCAGACCGCGGACTGATATTTCTGGCATCTTTTCTTATATTTTTGGATGCAAAGGTACAAATTTAGCGACAGAATACACAGAATTTCACCGAAATTTAACATAATTCTGTGTTAATCTGTGTAATCTATGGCCATTTTCAGATTTTATTATGTACTTTTGCACCGCAAACCCATAAATGATTAAGCAGTGAATTTCGAAGAAATGATTGAGTCGCGCGACAAGCGTAAGTCCAACAAGGTACGTCTGCCCTACGGTTACTTCCATAAGCGGCTGATAGACGACAAGTACAGCAATTTCGTTGAGTTCAACGACGAACTGTCTGATAACATTCTCTTCTCCGACTGTGTCAAGAAAGACAGTGAGGCCACCTCAGACATCAGCGACAGGCACCAGTTGCGCTTCGTGCCCAACGAGGCTGAGGATGGCTCTCAGAGTGTGTTCGCCGTTGCCGTGGAGCCGGGAAACTATCAGACACTCGAGCAGTTGCTCAACGACAACCCCTCCATTGTAGCTCGCAAAGACTTCCTCGACAATACTGTCAGTGATTTGGCCAATCTGTTGGTTGTGCTCAATGAGCATGGCATCTATCAGCTCTGCCTCTCGCCCTCAAACATCCTTGTGCGCAAGAACGACAACAGCATCCGTCTGTTGCTCCACGGTTCTTTCTACGAGCGGCTGGGTATGAATGCTGAACTGTACGAGGGCTTAGACAACTATGTGGCTCCAGAAGTCATGCGCGGAGAATCAGCAACAGCTGCCAGTGATGTTTACGCACTGGCCAAATTTATGGATTATCTCTACGCTTCATCAGGTATGCCTCTCGCCTTGAAATCTCCCGTCAGCAAGGCTGCTTCGGAAGACCCTGCTAAGCGTTATGCCACGGTGGCCGATTTCCAGAAAGCGATGGAGCAGCGCAAAGCCACCTTCCGTTCTGCCCTTATGGGAGCAGGTGCACTGCTTGTGGCCCTGATCTTGGCAGGACTCTTCTTCGGACTGACACCCGACACTGAAGATGTGGAGTTCGTCAATCCTGTCAAGGAGCAAATCAGCGACGAGTTGCTCGACGAAGGCTTCGATCCAGCCACCGAACTGGGAGCGGCTGCTGATTCAGCTTCTATCGCTGATGCTATCAAGGATTATCAGATGCGTGACTCCGACAAGATCGACGAGCGCAAAATCCGGGAGTTTGAAGCCAAGGGCGAGCAGATATTCCGTAAGCAGTATGCCAAGGAGGCTGAACGTATCCTTTCTGGTGTATATAACAACGATAAGATGGGTGGCGGACAGAAGAATTTCCAGGCAGCCAGTGACAAGGCTATGCAGGAGCTTATCGAGAAGCAGGTCGAGTTGGGTGAGCATTCCTCGCTTAGCAAGGAGAAGAGCCAGCGTATTGCATCCGAGATAATCGAACAGGTTACCGAGCGCAAGAAAGCTGAGATGGGCGAGAAACCCAAGTACGGAATACAGAAATAATTAAGGATAAATAATATAGATATAAATATGAGATCAAGAACAGCAGAATGGTTTGAATGCAAGATCGGCTATGAGAAGGTTATGGAAGACGGCTTGCAGAAGAAAGTATCAGAACAGTACGTCGTCGATGCCCTCAGTTTCTCTGAGGCTGAGGAGCGCATTATCGAGGAGATGTCGAGCTATATCAGTGGCGAATTCGACGTGAAGGATATCAAGAAGGCTGCTTACAAGGAGATATTCTTCTCTGACGATGATCTGGCAGACAAATTCTACAAAGCCAAACTCCAGTTTATCACTATCGATGAGAAGACGGAGAAAGAGAAGCGCTCTACGGTCAATTACCTCGTACAGGCAGGCTCTTTCAACGGTGCCGTGAAAAACATCGACGAGGTCATGGGGGGGACGATGATCGACTATGTGATTTACTCCGTCACCGAAACGACCCTTATGGATGTCTTTGAGTATAGCAAGAAACAGAAGGAAGTCGACGACAAACCTGAATACGAACAGTGATGGACTACGACGTTAAAGGAAACTTACACCGAGTACTCGATACATTGCCACAGGGCGTTCGCCTTGTGGCAATTTCCAAGTACCACCCGAATGAATATATTGAGGCCGCCTATGCCGAGGGCCAGCGTATCTTCGGTGAGAGCCACGAGCAGGAGTTGCGCCAGAAACACTCTACATTGCCTCAGGACATCGAATGGCACTTTATCGGTCACCTGCAGACCAATAAGGTGAAATATATCGCTCCCTACGTGTCGATGATCGAAGCGGTTGACTCACTGAAACTGCTCCGTGAGATTGACCGCCAGGCTGGTCGCTGTGGGAGGGTCATCAAGGTGCTGCTCGAACTCCACATCGCTGAGGAAGCCACTAAGTATGGTCTCACTCTCGATGACTGCAGGGAGCTGCTCGCCAACGGTGAGTGGCGCGAGATGCAGCATGTTCAGATCTGCGGCCTGATGATGATGGCCTCCTTTGTCGACAATCAGGAGCAGATACGTCGAGAGATGCAGACGGCCCGCAATTTCTTTGATGAAGTGAAGGCTGACTATTTCGCCGATGACAATGCCTTCTGCGAACGGTCTTGGGGGATGAGTGACGACTATCCCATCGCCCTCGAGACGGGCTCTACCATGGTGCGCATAGGCACTACCATTTTCGGCCCCCGCGTCTACTGATCACCCCTTTCCCCGCCTACAGGAGGGGTTAGGGGAGGTCTGAAATAGTATTGTCCTCGCGTCTTGGTGCGCTCCCCTTTGCTGATGGCGTGTACAGGACAGTAGTGGTAGCAGGCCAGGCATGAAGTACATTGCCCGTTGTGGAGCCATTTGGGTGGCGTTCCCTCGATGTCGTCTACTGGACACACATTGGCGCACTTGCCGCACTGGATGCATGCGGCTGTATCTACGGCAAACCCCTTGTCGTTTACCATCTGCCTGTTGAAGTAGCTCCCGATGACGTACGATAACAGCATCGGCACAGGTCCTTTCTCCAGTTCCACGACACCCTTCCGGCACTCCTTGATGGTGCTGATGATGTGTGACATCCGCCGACTGGCCTCGTCAACTTTCCGTTGCACCTTCTCTTCTGGGTCGGTATGCATCATGGGCAGACAAACGTAGGTCTCTGGCATGATGATTGAGAAGAGCGTCTCGGCTCTCATGCCCTTCTGGGCCAGTTCTTTGTTTAGGATGGCCATCGCCTCACCCATATTGTCACCACATGTTGTCAGTGCCCAACAGAAATGTCCGGAAACATTGGCTATGTGCAGGTGACTGATGAAGTCTCTGACAATTCTTGGCGGTTGCCAGCCATGCGTTGGAAAGCAGAAGCCGATGCGCTCCCCTTCCTTCAATGTGTACTCATACTGCCCGTGCTTGATGGCTTCGGGGATGTAGACTGCCTCTTCGCAAAGGGCCTCCGCTATCTGCTGGACTACCCATCGTGTATTGCCTGTTGCTGAAAAATATAAGATCATACTGCAAAGTTACGAAATTATTATGAATGATGCATAATGAATTATGATTTTTTTTCGTACCTTTGCAGTCAAAACTGATAGCAGATATGAAAATAGGAGATAAAGTAAGGTTTCTGAGTGAAGTGGGAGGTGGCCGTGTATCGGGTTTCCAGGGTAAGAATATCGTATTAGTGGAAGATGAGGACGGTTTCGACGTGCCTATGCGTATCAGCGAGGTGGTGGTGGTTGGCGAGGAAAACTACGACACGCGCCACGTGGTTGAGATGAAGTCAAAGGCCGCAGCGGCCTCTGTGGTGGAGCAAGAACCAGAGGAAGAGCCTGCTGACCGTCCGGTCACGTTCCGTCGTAAGCCTGAGGAACGCAGTGGAGGCGACAAGCTCAGTGCCTATCTCGCCTTCGTGCCCATCAACTTGAAAGAATTGACCGACACGCGCTTTGAATCCTATTTCGTCAACGATTCCAACTACTATATGCGCTACGTCTATATGACGGCTGAGGGTAATGCCTGGGAGGTGCGCTCAACGGGCGAGGTGGAACCCAATACGAAGGAGTTTATCGAGGAGTTCGGACGTGAAGAACTCAACACCCTCGAGCGGTCCTGCCTGCAGGTCATTGCCTACAAGCGCGACAAACACTTTATGCTCAAACCAGCCATCAATGCTCAGGTGCGACTTGACCCTGTCAAGTTTTATAAGCTGCACACCTTTCGCGAGAATGCCTTCTTTGAGCAGCCGGCCCTAATTTACACCATCATTGAGAATGATGTCCAGAAGGTTTCGCTGTAGTCAACGAGGTTAGGGGGAGACCTTAGTCCTTGTCGTCGATCTTCTTGATCTTATAACGCTCGTTGGAATTGTAGTCCCGGTCCTTGTCTTTGCCGAAGTATTCGAGCACGTAGTCAGCGTCATCATTCTTGGTGACCTTGATGAGTACTTCCCTGTAAGTCAGTTGACCATTTCTTACATAACTTTCGTAGGCGTTGAAGGTGGTGGTATTGTCGTTCTTCTTGTTCTTGACCAGTTTGAATGCCGAGACGTTCCGCTGGCTTTGAGCGATTTCGATATACAGGCTGTCGCCCTTGAATTCGAACATCAGCTCACCACTCTGCGACACATATTTCCCGTCGAAGTCTGTTGCATGCGACTCGAATGAGCAAAACATCACAAGAAACAAAAATAAAATCTTCCTCATAATTCTCTTTATTCAGTTAGCCACTTCTTTTTTGGAAAGAGGCTCCGTAGGAATTTACGGAGCCTCTTCGTATGGAATAGGTGGAAAGGGGGATTACTCGCCCTTCTCCATCTGAGCCTTCAGCTGAGCAAGTACGTCGATGTCGCCGAGCGTGGTGCTGGCAGCAACGTTCTCAATCTTCGGAGCATCCTCCTTCTTCTGACGGGGAGCCTTCTTGGCAGCAGCCTTCTTCTCCTCACGGGCGGGATCCTCGAAGGTACGGCTGTGAGAGAGGATGATACGCTTAGAGTCCTTGTTGAACTCAATCACCTTGAAGGGCAGCGTCTCACCGGCCTTAGCCTGAGAACCATCCTCCTTGACGAGGTGCTTGGGAGTAGCAAAGCCTTCCACATTCTCGTCGAGGGCCACAACGGCACCCTTGTCGAGCATCTCTGTGATCTTACCCTCGTGGATTGAACCAACGGTGTACTTGGCTTCGAACACATCCCAAGGATTGTCCTCCAGCTGCTTGTGGCCGAGGGAGAGACGACGGTTCTCCTTGTCGATGTCGAGCACGATCACGTCGATCTGAGCGCCCACCTGAGTGAACTCTGAGGGGTGCTTCACCTTCTTGGTCCATGAGAGGTCGCTGATGTGGATCAGACCATCGACACCCTCCTCCAGCTCTACGAATACACCGAAGTTGGTGAAGTTGCGAACCTTGGCAGTGTGCTTGCTTCCAACAGGATACTTGGTCTCGATAGCCTCCCAGGGATCCTCACGGAGCTGCTTGATGCCAAGCGACATCTTGCGCTCGTCGCGGTCGAGAGTCAGGATGACAGCCTCTACCTCTTCGCCTACCTTCAGGAACTCCTGAGCGCTGCGCAGGTGCTGGCTCCAAGACATCTCGCTGACGTGGATGAGGCCCTCAACACCGGGCTGAATTTCAACGAATGCACCGTAGTCAGCCAGCACGACAACCTTACCCTTCACGTGGTCGCCCACCTTGAGAGTCGGGTCGAGAGCATCCCAAGGATGCGGTGTGAGCTGCTTCAGACCCAGAGCAATGCGCTTCTTCTCGTCGTCGAAGTCGAGGATAACGACGTTGATCTTCTGGTCGAGCTCCACCACCTTGTGGGGATCGTCAACGCGGCCCCAAGAGAGGTCTGTGATGTGGATGAGTCCGTCTACACCTCCGAGGTCGACGAATACGCCGTAGCTCGTGATGTTCTTCACGGTACCCTCGAGGATCTGACCCTTCTCCAGCTTGCCGATAATCTCCTTCTTCTGTGCCTCGAGCTCGGCCTCGATGAGTGCCTTGTGAGAGACAACTACGTTGCGGAACTCCTGATTGATCTTCACGATCTTGAACTCCATCGTCTTACCCACGAACTGGTCGTAGTCACGTATGGGATGAACGTCAATCTGGCTACCAGGCAGGAAGGCCTCGATGCCGAATACGTCGACGATCATACCGCCCTTGGTGCGGCACTTGATGTAACCCTGAACGATCTCCTCGTTGTCGAGGGCTGCATTGACACGATCCCAAGACTTGGAGAGGCGTGCCTTCTTGTGAGAGAGGATGAGCTGACCCTTCTTGTCCTCGGCGCTCTCCACGTAGACCTCCACGGTGTCGCCCACCTTCAGGTCGGGGTTGTAGCGGAATTCTGAAGCGGGGATGATACCGTCGCTCTTGTAGCCGATGTTGACAACCACTTCCTTCTTGTCGACGGAAATCACTTTACCGTCAACTACCTGGTGGTCGGCAACCTTGTTAAGGGTCTCGTCGTACGCTTTGTCAAGTTCTTCCTTGTTGACACCAGCGGTCGTTCCATTCTCGAACTCATCCCAGTTGAAATCGTCGAGCGGCTTAACGTTCTTTGTTAATTCTGACATAAATATATTCTGTGCCCCTCGCTTGTGCTTGTCGGGGCTGGTCTGAACAGACGTTTCTCAGACCGTTTTTAAGGGTTAATATTCGGTAGGTGCCAGCGCCTGTTCTGACCCCTACGTCCCCCTTCGGGGACAAAAGTGGCTGCAAAGGTACGAAGATTATTGAAGATTGAAGATTGAAGATTGAAGATTTTTATCGTGATTTATGATTAATTAACAAAAAGGGCCGACTTCATCGAGTCAGCCCTTCTGTCTTTGCTATTGAAATCAATGAATTAATGTTCAATGTTCAATCTTCAATGTTCAATGAATCAAACGATTCCCTGAGCCATCATGGCCTTGGCCACCTTCATGAAGCCAGCCACGTTGGCACCCTTCACGTAGTTGATGTAGCCGTCCTTCTCAGTACCGTACTTCACGCAGTTCTCGTGAATGTCGTTCATGATGCGCTTCAGATAGTTGTCAACCTCCTCGGCAGTCCAGCTCAGGCGCTCAGAGTTCTGTGACATCTCAAGACCAGATACCGACACACCACCGGCGTTAGAAGCCTTACCCGGCGAGTAGAGGATCTTGGCATCCTGGAAGATCTTGATAGCCTCAGGCAGCGAAGGCATGTTGGCACCCTCAGCCACGGCAATCACGCCATTGTTGACCAGAGCCTGGGCCTCGTCGCCGTTGATCTCGTTCTGCGTAGCGCAGGGCAGGGCGATGTCGGCCTTCTCGTACCAGGGGCGCTTGCCCTCGTGGTAGACGGCTGTGGGATACTCCTCGACATACTCCTTGATACGTCCGCGCTCCACGTTCTTCAGCTCCATGATGTAGTCGAGCTTGGCGCGGTCGATACCATCGGGATCGTAGATATAACCGTCGGAGTCAGACATGGTCATGGGGATAGCACCCAGCTGCAGGCACTTCTCGGCAGCATACTGAGCCACGTTACCAGCACCAGAGATCAGCACCTTCTTACCCTTGATGTCAATGTTGCGGGTAGCCAGCATCGAGGTCAGGAAGTAAACGGTACCATAACCGGTTGCCTCGGGACGGATGAGTGAACCACCGAAGGGGATGCCCTTACCTGTGAGCACGCCCTGGAACTGGTGGGTGAGCTTCTTGTACTGTCCGAACAGATAGCCTACCTCGCGGCCACCTACGCCGATGTCACCAGCGGGGACGTCCTCATCGGGACCAATCACGCGGTAGAGCTCGTTCATGCATGCCTGGCAGAAGCGCATCACCCCCGGG
>ODAI011434725.1_pt1 | contig 15488 bp, 11 predicted proteins | sample 1539321 | NCBI WGS metagenome assembly ODAI01 (sample SAMN02144231, study PRJEB22623) | gut metagenome | biome: sheep rumen | host: Ovis aries | place: New Zealand
CACGGGAAGAGAGGCTGAGGACGGCCTCTTTTTTTTGTTATGCAATCAAAAGGTAGTGGGTTGTCGGCAGAGCCGACGGCGCGCCACGAGTCCCATCTACTCCACGGGAAGAGAGGCTGGGAACGGCCTCTTTTTTTGTTATTCAATCAAAAGGTAGTGGGTTGTCGGCAGAGCCGACGGCGCGCCACGAGTCGCATCTACTCCAGAGAGAAGATGCAGAGATGTTTTTTTTTGAATTTTTAACAATAATAGTGTCGTATTTGCGTTACCTCCCATATCTACAACCAAAAACTAAAAACATGATGAAAGGGTATTTTGAAAGTATGCTTCCTGCCGAAGAGTTGTCTCAAATCAGCTATATTCCTACCCTCGGCGAATTTGTGGAATGGATTGACAAAAAATGGCACGACCTGCCAGCCCTATCTGACACCGTGCGCCACATTACCTATGGCGAGATGTGCGATGCTGTGGCCCGCAAACGTGCCATGCTCAACGATATGGGTCTTCAGCACGGTGACCTTGTAGCTATCCTCGACGACAGCACGGTGGAGGCTGTGGAGATGTTTCTTGCCGTCACCTCGGCCGGTTATGTGGCCCTTAATCTGCCGTCGTCGTTGCCTTCCCAAGCGGTGGTGGGTTGCTGCATGAAGTTCCGGGTCAAGGTGCTTGCCGTGGGCCCCAATTACATGAAGGCCACGGAGGGTGCTCCTTGCCGGGTGATACCCATCGCCGATTGTGCCGACCATGCGGCACCGGTGGCCCAATGCGACAAGGAGGAGGCCGCGGCCATCTTCTTCACGGGCGGCACCACGGGAACTCCCAAGGGGGCGGTGCTTCCCCACCGGGCCTTGATGCGCGGAGCCCTGAACGGCTGCTATGCCCCCGGCCATCAGCTGGCATGTAACCGCTATGCCCATGTGCTGCCCTTAAGCCACGTCTTCGGCCTCATTCGCGGCACCTTGTCGGCTCTCTATACCGGTGCCGAATGGGTGTCGGCAGGCAACGTGAAAGAGACGGTCACCAAGATGCCCGCCATACGTCCTACCGCGATGGTGGCTGTGCCCGGTATCTGCGAGATTATGATGGGGCTGGTGAAGATGTACGGCAAGGAATTTCTTGGAGGCCAGCTGAAATATATCATCTCGGGTGCCGCCAATGTGCCACCGAAGCTTATCGCCGAATTCGACAAGCTGGGAATCCATCTCTTCGCCGGATACGGCATGACGGAAGGCGCCAACCTCACCACGGGCAATATCGACGTGAGGGAACGTCCCACCTCGGTGGGCAAGCTCTACACCGGCCAGGAGGTGAAGGTGGTGGATGGAGAGTTATGGTTCCGCGGCGACAACGTCTTCCTGGGCTACTATGGCGACCCCGAAAAAACTGCCGAAACGTTGGATGCCGAGGGATGGATACATACCGGAGACTTGGTGCGTTTCGACGAGGATGGCTATATGTACATTGTGGGACGTATCAAGAACCTTATCATACTTGACAACGGCGAGAACGTCAGTCCCGAGAGTATTGAGGAGCCTTTCTACAAAGATGCCAAGTTGCGCGACTGCCTGGTGCGAGAGGACACCCTCGACGGCCGTCAGGTGATAGCCATCGAGATACTGCCCCGCATGGAGGAATTCGACGGCAAGCCGTGGGACGAGGTAGAGCAATACTTCAACCGGTTGGTCGGCGAGGTGAATGCCACGCTTCCCACCACCCACCGGGTGGCCAAAGTGACGGTGCGCAAGGAAGACTTCAAACGCACCGGTGCCATGAAGGTGTCACGCAATCAAGCTTAAGTGATATTTTTAAGGCCTGCGCTCTATTTTAAGCCAATAAACATAAAACGCTAAACCTTATGGAAAGAACAGATATCTACAACAAGCTGAAAGAAATATTGGTCAAGATCAAGCCTTCGGCCGACTTGACTGCTATTGGCGACAACACACAGTTGGTGCGTGACCTGGGGCTTGACTCGCTGACCATTCTGCTGATGGCATTGGCGATGGAGAAAGACTTCGGTGTACGCTTTGAAGGCAACCCCCAGTTCACTACTGTGGGACAGGTGGTGGATTATGTGGAGAAGGCCTTATGAATACAATTGAGATTGTGCGGGTGGTGACCCGTCGGCAGAGGCGGCAATTCATCACCTTCCCCGAACGGCTCTACAAAGGTTGTGCCAACTGGGTGCCGCCGCTGGTGGGCGACGAATACGACACCTTCAATCCCCGCAAGAACGGGGCCTACGATTTTTGTGAAGCAGACAGTTTCCTTGCCATCAGGGATGGCAAGGTGGTGGGCCGCGTTGCCGCCATCATCAACCACAAAGCCGACGATGGCGACGGGTCGTTGCGGTTTGGATGGCTCGATTTCGTCGAAGATATCGAGGTGCTCCGAGCCCTCGTGGCGGCCGTCGAAGACTGGGGCCGTCAGCGTGGCCGAAAGATGCTGAAGGGCCCGTGGGGTTTTACCGATATGGACAAAGAAGGACTGTTGGTGGAAGGATACGAACACCTCAGCCCCTTTACCTGCCTGTATAACTATCCCTACTACGACTTGATGTTGCAGCAACTGGGGTTTGCGAAAGACGTTGACTGGACTCAGCGGATCATGGACGTAAGCACCGAACTGCCCCCCATGTTCCAGTATGCCCCATTGATAGAGGAACGTTTTGGGGTGCATGTGGTACGCCCCGACAGCACCCGCCAGATGGGTCGCCGCTACGGCAAGGCGATATTCCACATGTACAACGAGGCTTTCGCCCCCTTGGCGGGCTTCTCACCACTCACCGACAAGCAGATCGACAACTACCTGAAGACCTACGTCCCTATAATGGATAAAGACTTCGTGGCGGTGGCTGTCGATAAAGACGACCATCCAGTAGGATTCCTTTTCTGTGTGCCGTCGCTCTCGAAGGCGGTGAAGAAAGCCCGCGGACGGCTCTTCCCGTTGGGGTTTGCCCATGTCCTACGCGCCCTGAAGCACAACGATACCCTCGAGGCGTTGCTCATTGGCGTACGGCCCGAGTATCAGGCCTGCGGTGTGCCGGTGTTGCTGTTCAAGTATATCCACGAAAACTGTATCCGTCGGGGTATCCGCAGCATCATCTTCAACCCCCAACTGGAAGAGAACCACAAGGTGCAGAACCTCTTCGGAGACTACCATCCGGAGCCCTTCATGCGTCGTCGCGCCTACAAAAAACCACTCTGATAAGAACCAGGCGTTTTTATCTATTTACCACCTCTTCGAGACCTGTAAGACACCCATGTATCTCCTCATGGGTGTCTCTTTTTTGTATTAGGCGGCGAAGATGGCGGCGATGTTGCCGGCGAAGAGTTTCACGGCCATGGCCAGCAGGATGACCCCGAAGAATTTGCGCAGCACATAGATGAGGTCGGCCCCCAGCCAGTGGGTGATCTTGTCGAGGTAGCGCAGCACGAAGAAGTCGAGCACGATGTTCAGCAGCAGGCCGATCATGATGTTGACGGTGGCGTATTCGGCGCGCAGCGAGATGAGAGCCGTGATGGCACCGGGCCCGGCGATGAGGGGGAAGGCCACGGGCACGATGCTGGCACCCGACGAGGTGGGCTCGTTCTTGATGATGTCGCGACCCAGGATCATCTCGAAGGCGAGGATGAAGAGCACCACCGAGCCGGCCACAGCGAACGAGGGCATGTCGATGCCGAAGAGGCGCAGCAGCGCCTCGCCCACGATGAAGAAGCCCACGAAGAGCAGCAGCGCCGCGACGGTGGCGTGGAAGGGCTTGATCTGCGACCCTTTTTCGCGCATGGCGACGAAGATGGGGATGGATCCTGTGATGTCGATGATGGCGAACATCACCAGGAAGGTGCTGAAAATTTCTACAATATTGATGGATTGGAACATGGGCTGTGTATTTGTGTTTTGGGTTGTCAGTTCGTTTCGTCGATGCCGTCAATGATGTTGAGATAGTTCTGGTAGCGCTCCGCGCTGATGCGTCCCTCCTCGACGGCGGCTTTCACGGCGCAGCCGGGTTCGTGGCGGTGGGTGCAGTTGGCAAAGTGGCAGTCGTGCAGCACTGCCCGCATTTCGGGGAAGAAGTGGCCGAGCTCCTGTGCGTTGAAATCCACCATGCCGAATTCCTTGATGCCGGGGGTGTCGATCAAGTAAGTCAAGAGTTTGGAGTTAAGAGTTGAGAGTGGGACGGGGTGGATTTCGGCGAAGGTGGTGGTGTGCCTGCCTTTGAGGCTCCAGTCGGAGAGTTGTCCCACCTTGAGTCCGAGTCCGGGGCTGAGGGCGTTGAGCAGGGCGCTCTTTCCCACGCCGCTGTGGCCGCTGAAAAGCACCGTCTTGCCACCGATGAGGCGGTTCACCTCGTCGAGGCCGGTGCCGTCGAGGGCCGACACCTCGAGCACGGGGTATCCGGCTGCAGTATAGACGGCTTTCATCTCGTTGTGGATTTCCCAGAGTTCATCGTCGTAGAGATCGACCTTGTTGAAGAGGATGGCGGCGGGGATATGGTAGGCTTCGGCGGTGACCAGCAGGCGGTCGATGAAACCCGTCGAGGTGCGTGGCAGGCCGAGGGTGGCCACGATGCACAGCAGGTCTATGTTGGCGGCGATGACGTGGGTCTGTTTCGACAGTTTGGTGGCACGGCGCACGATGTAGTTGCGGCGGTCTTCCACCTCGTGGATGACCCCTGTGCCGTCGTCCTGCATCTCGAACAGCACGCGGTCGCCCACGGCCACGGGGTTGGTCTGTTTGTTGCCCCGCAGGCGGTAGTTGCCTCGCAGGCGGCAGTCGATGGCGGTGGTATCAGCCAGCACGCGGTACCAGCTGCCGGTGGTTCTTATGACCAGGCCTTCCTTCATGGCGTGTCGGGTTTGTAGTCGCCGCGGTCAACCACCGTCTCGTAGCCGATGCGTGCGAAGCGGGCTTCGGTGCAGGCGCGGCATTCGGCGGCCTCCTCGCCGGTGCATATCTTGTTGTCGTAGATGGCGTAGTCCTTGCGGTGGTCGCGAGGCGAGAGGTTGGGCATCACCACGTTGGCGCCGTGCAGGATGCCTTGTTCGCGTCCTTGGGGGTGCAGGGTGCCGAGGGCCGTGGTGGCCGGCAGCAGCACGTGGGGCTGCAGCAGGCGGATGATGGACAGCAGGCGCAGGGTGTAGGTCACCTTGCCGTTGGGCTGGTCGGCGAAGGGGGTGTCGTGGGCCGCGATGAAAGGCCCGATGCCCACCATCTGCGGTTCAAAGCGCCGGATGAACTGCAAGTCCTCGTAGAGGGTGTCGAAGGTCTGGTAGGGCGAGCCCACCATGAACCCGCAGCCCACCTGGTAGCCGATTTCCTTCAGCGCCTGCAGGCAATCCATGCGGTGCTGCCACGACATCTCGGCCGGGTGCAGCTGTGCGTAGTGCGTGGGCGAGGCGGTCTCGTGGCGCAGCAGGTAGCGGTTGGCGCCGGCATCGTAGAGGGTCTGGTAGCTCTCGCGGCTCCGTTCGCCGAGCGAGAGGGTGATGGCGCAGTCGGGATAGCGACGGCGCACGGTACTCACGATGCGGCACATGCGCTCGTCGGTGAACCATCCGTCCTCGCCGCCCTGCATCACGAAGGTGCGGAAGCCCAGGCGGTAGCCTGTCGCGCAGCAGTCGTAGATCTGCTCCTCGCTCAGGCGGTAGCGCACCGCCGAGCGGTTGCTGCGACGCAGGCCGCAGTAGAGGCAGTCGTTCTTGCAATGGCTTGAAATCTCGATGAGGCCGCGAATGAAAATCCGTTTGCCATACACCGCGTCGGCCACCTCGCGCGCCGTCCGTCGCAGCTGCTCGACGAGCTCCCGGTCGTCAGTGGTGAGCAGCAGCTCCAGCTCCTCGCGTGTGATGTTCCGCGTCTGGCTCAGGTGTTCTATCGTGTTCATAAACCGATGTCTTTAACGCCAAAAAGCAGAAAATATTGTATCTTATGTAAGTGGCTGGAAATCACCGACTAAGCGCTTTTCTTCGGGATTGTTTGCCAACTTGCTGATATTCAATGTTTCCAAGGGGGTTGGTCCGTAGTTGGTCCGTAGTTGCTCCGTGGTTGGTCCGTAGTCGGTCCGACGGCAGCCGGAGGAAGCCCGGCGGAAGGCCGGTGCTGTGCCGGAGGAGGTGGCCGGGCAGTAGCTGGCAGGAGAAACCTCGTTCCCCGGGGGCAATAAAAACACGAGGTCGGCGTTTTAGAGGGCGAGATGAGGAAACTGGTGTATATCCTGTGGTTGTTGGCGGCGGTTCCCGCATGGGGACAGCCGCATTGGAACAACCTGGAGGTCAACCGCGTCAACAAGCTGCAGCCCCATGACCGCGTCGTACCCGAGGGCGACTGGGTGCGGTGCCTCAACGGGGTATGGCGTTTCCGCTATTTCGACAATCCTTCGCGGGCCACCCTTGTGCCCGACCGGTGGGACAGCATCCGGGTGCCGGGCAACATCGAGCTCCAGGGCTACGGGGTGCCGGTGTATGTGAACATGAGGAATGAGTTTCCGAGCTGTCCTCCCAAGATACCTGCCGACTACAACCCCGTGGGGGTCTATGCCCGTGATTTCACGGTGCCGGCGCATTGGAACGGACGCCGGGTGATAGTGAAGTTCGGGGCGGTGAAATCGGCCATGTACCTTTATGTCAACGGCCACGAGGTGGGCTACAGCGAGGACTCGAAGACCCCGGCCGAATGGGACATCACGCGCTATCTGCACAGCGGACGCAACCGCATGGCGGTGAAGGTATTGCGCTGGTGCGACGGTAGCTATCTGGAGTGTCAGGACATGTGGCGCATGAGCGGCATCACACGCGACGTGGTGCTCTACAGCGTGCCGCGCAGCTATATCGCCGACATGCGGGTGGTGGCCGGTGTGGATACCCAAAGCTACAGCCGGGGTGCGTTGGAGGTGCTGATTGACTTCAACCACGAGGTGGCGGGAGGTAGCGTGGAGATGGCGTGCTGCGGTCGTACCATCCGCAAGAGGCTCGACCCCAACGACTGGTTTGTCGCGCTTGAGGCCGAGGTGGGGGAGGTGCAGGCGTGGAGCGACTCGACGCCGACGCTCTACGACCTCACCGTGCGCCTGTTCAACGCCGCGGGACGCGAGACCGAGCGGATTGTGAAGAAGATAGGCTTCCGCAGGGTGGAAATCAAGGACGGCCTGCTATGCCTCAACGGACGGCCGATGGAGATCCGCGGCGTGAACCGCCACGAGCATTCCATGTACGGAGGCCACTACATTACCCCCGACGAGATGCGTCAGGATATAGCCATGATGAAGGAACTGGGCATCAATGCCGTGCGCACCTCGCACTATCCCGACGACGAACTGTGGTACGACCTCTGCGACTCGGCCGGCATCTATGTCTGGGACGAGGCCAACGTGGAGAGCCACGCTCAGGGCTACGGCGAAGGGTCGCTGGCCAAGAAGCGCGAGTGGCTCACCCCGATACTGGACCGCATACACAACATGTACCGCCGCGACCGCAACCACCCCTGCGTCATCGCCTGGAGCCTGGGCAACGAGTGCGGCAACGGCATCTGCTTCGAGGAGGCCTACCGTCTGCTGAAAAGCAAGGACCCCACGCGGCCGGTGGTATATGAACGTGCCGAACTGGATGCCAACACCGACATCGTCGGCGTGATGTACCCCTCGGTGCAGTTCCTCTCCGACTATGCCCGCAATCCGCAGAACAAGCGCCCCTACATCATGGCCGAATACTGTCACGCCATGGGTAACTCGATGGGCGGTCTGAAGGACTATTGGGACACCATCGACAAGTACCCGCAGCTGCAGGGCGGCTTCATCTGGGACTGGGTGGATCAGGCTTTTTTGAAGAATGGATGCTGGGCCGCGGGCGGTGACTTGGGCGAACTCCCGGGGTTGAAGGATGACGATGCCTTCTGCGCCAACGGAATATTGTCTGCCGACCGCACGCCGCACCCACACGCCGCCGAGGTGGAGGCCGTCTATACCCGCGGTCGCAACTGCGTGCCCGCCAACCCCAATCGCAAGTATGAGACTTGGACGACAGGTCCGGCAAAGCACTATAAGTTCCAGCGTGACAAGCACAGCATCACCCTCAGTGGCAATGACTTCAGCATCACGCTGAGCACCGCTGACGGCAGCATGACTTCCTACCGGTACGAGGGCCGCGAGCTGCTGGCCCGTCCGTTGCGGTGGAACTTCTGGCGGCCGCCGACGGAGAACGACCGCGAGGATGTGAACGGAGCGCGGGCCTGGCAGGGCCTTGACCAGCTGAAGGCCCGTGTGCTGAGCGTCACCACCGGCGAGGCCGAGGTGCAGATGATGCTTCTCCTGAGTACGCCCGACGGCGCCGCCATGCGCCTGAAGCAGATCGTGGAGGCCGACGAATACGGCAGGTTGCAGCTGAGCTACCTGGTGTCGCCCGACGGCCAGTTCCGCACGTTGCCCAAGCTGGGCATCCAGTTTGGCCTCGACACCGCCTTCACATCCTGTACCTTCTACGGCAACATTTTCGAGACCTACCCCGACCGACACACAGCGCAGCGTATCAGCCGCTGGTACAAGAGCATGGAGGAGCTGGCCGCACCGCAATATGTGGTGCCGCAGGAGCAGGGCAACCGCGAGGCTGAATGGGTGCATTTCAAGGGAGAGGAGGTCGGACTGAGGGTGGTGGCTCCCGACGTGCCCCAAGTGCCGCTCAATTTCAGCGTGAGACGCTACAACGACAGCGTGATGACCGCTGCCCGTCGCTGGAAAGACCTTACCCCCGACCCCTACTATACCGTCAGCATCGACCACCGTCAGGCAGGCCTGGGGACCGCCACCTGCGGACCGGGAGTGGCCGACCGCTATACTCTCAGCGGCGACAGCACCTACTGCTACCGCTTCGACCTCCTGCCGGGTATGACCGACCGGATATACAGTTTCCTTACGCATAGGGACATGTCTCAGTTGATCACCCCGACATTGCCGTGCGAGAGGGTGGGGGTGGAGCGAGGGGAGGTGAACCGTCGTCCCGACAAGCAGTATTCGGAAGGGTTTCCTGGCCTGCTCACGGATGAGCGCCGTGGTGTCTGTGGCGACTGGCATCGCGGTTGGACGGGCTGGAGCGGCCCCGACACGGTGGCGCTGACGCTCACGCTGAAGGATTATGCCGATATTGACGAGGTGACAGTAGGCCCCAGCCACAGCCCCGCCGACTGGGTGGTGAAGCCGCTCGACGTGCAGGTTTCGTGGAGCATCGACGGACAGAGATGGAGTGCCTGGCAGAGTATGGAGCTGCTCAATCCTCCGACCGACCTATATGCCGACAGTAGGAGGCTGACCTATACCTTGCATCCGCGGCGGGCCCGCAGCATTCACTATGTACGGCTGCGGTTTGTCTGCCGTCCCGGCCTGCCTATATGGCACAGCCACGCCGGAGAGGCGGCGTGGCTGATGCTCGACGAAGTGGAACTCCGTCACAAATAGAGTGTTTCCTTATTTCTCGCGGATGACGTCGCCATGGTCGCGGACAATCATGCGCTGCCACTCCTCGCGGTAGTGAGGCTGGCTGGGAAATACGGCGTTGCCGGTCTTGGTGCGCTCGAACTTGCCGTCTTTCTCCTTCTTGATGTTGCCGTCCATGTATTTGACCAGCAGGTATCTGTCGAGCTTGTTCCACTCGGTCATCATGCGTGCTGCGGCGCGGTTGCTGAAGTCGTTGAGCAGGCGCTCCAGGGCCTCGCCCTCGTTCTGCTTGGCACGGTTGTCGAACTTCTCCACATCGTGGATGTAGGACTCTTCCAGCTGGTTCTGCACTTTCTGGAGATCGACGATCATGTCGCTGTAGCGGCTATAGACAAAGTTGCTCACGCGGTTGAAGAGCCAGAAGGCCGAGGTCTCGCTGTAGGTCAGCATGTCGCCGTTGCCCTGACGGAAGCAGAGGGGGATTTCGGTGATGCCACAGTACATGGGGCAATAGACGGTGCTGTAGGTATCATCGACGCCGAACCACAGGATGCCGCCGATCTTGGAGGGCAGCCATCCGCGGCACTGGGCCACGAAGGAGAAACCGGTCTGCTGGGTCGAGGTGGCGCGCTCATGCACATAGCTGTGGCCGTCGATTTCGAATCCCATGGGACGCCAGCGGTAGGGGCAGTTGAAGGGACCGCCACCGAGGTCTTTGCTCATGTCCATGGAGGTGCCCTCGTAGTGGTCGCGCATGAGGTTCATGGCTTCGTGCACGTCAATCTTGTGGTCGGGTTTGATCCAGAGGGGCAGGCGCTCGGCCGTGGCATCGCCCATGGCATATTTCTCGTAGCGCTGCATGCCGGGGGCCACGCGGTTGAACATGGCATAGACACGGGCGTCGCAGCCACGCATGCCGCTGAAGGTCAGCGGGGCATAGACATCGCAGAACGAAAAGTCGGCATCGGTGCCGTCGTACCATCCGCAGGCGCGTGCGTAGGTGATGACCTCGCTGCTATAGACACACTCTACTTCAGGTTCGAAGAGGTAGTCGAGGTGGGCGCTGCTGATGGTGGTGTGCAGACCTTTGCCCTTGGCTTTGTTGAACTTCTTGCCTTCCTGCGGGAACTGGGTGATGCGGGCCTGGTTGGCATGACCGCTCACATAGCCGTCGGGGATGCGGCGGGCCACCCACACGGCGCCGTCGGTGTATTTGTATTTCAGTTTCTTGGCAAGGTCAGCCTTCACAGTGCCGGGGCGCTTGCCGATGAGTTCGAGGATCCACACCTCGTTGGGGTCGGCGATGCTGAAGCTCTCGCCCTCGCTGTGGTAGGGGTAGTCCTTCATGAAGCCAGCGAGGACCTGGATGGCCTCGCGGGCGTTCTTGGCGCGCTGCAGGGTGAGGTAGATGTAGCTGCCGTAGTCGATGCCACCTTCAATCTCGCTGGCCAGCTCCTCGCGGCCACCGTAGGTGGTCTCGCCGATAGCCAGCGCATGTTCATTCATGTTCCCCACCACGCTGTAGGTGTGGGCCACTTGGGGGATCTTCATCAAGGGGGTGCCGCTGTCCCAGTCGATTACTTGGAACATGGTGCCCACAGGGTAGGAGGCTGCACGGCGGTAATACAGCTCGCCGTAGAGCGTGTGGCTGTCGGCGGCATAGGTAATCATTGTGGAGCCGTCTTTTGTGGCACCTTTGGTGAACAGGAAATTGGTGCAGGCTTCGGCACTGTCGGCCACCGACAGGGCAATAATTGCTGCAATGGTAAGAATTTTACTGATCTTCATGGTATTGTGATTATTGTTGTTGTTTGTGTCTAGTTGTTTTCAAGGTGCAAAGATACAAAAGTTTTTCCAATCTTTGTACAAAGAGACAAAAAAAGCCGCCGACAGGGTTTCACCTGTCGGCGGCGTTATAGATGTGTCTGTATTAAGATTATTCGGCTGAGTGAGCGTTGGCCTCGGGATCAACGCGCTTCACCATGCCTTGCAGGGCAGTGCCGGGTCCTACCTCGATGAATTCGGTGGCTCCGTCTGCCATCATGTGTTTCACTGTGGCAGTCCAGCGGACGGGCGAGGTGAGCTGCATGAGCAGGTTCTTTTTGATTTCGGCAGGATCGCTGTGCGGCAGGGCATCTACGTTCTGGTAGCAAGGGCAGATTGGTTTGTGGAACTCGGTGCGTTCGATGGCTTCGGCCAGTTCGATGCGGGCGGGTTCCATCAAGGGGCTGTGGAATGCGCCACCCACGGCCAACGGCAGGGCTTTGCCTTTCACTTCTTTCACTTTCTCGCAGGCACGGGCCACACCTTCGTTGGTGCCGCTGATGACCAGCTGGCCGGGGCAGTTGTAGTTGGCAGGTACGACTATTTCGCCGTCAATGCCGGCGCAGATGTCTTCGACGGTCTTGTCGTCGAGTTTGAGCACGGCGGCCATGGTCGAGGGGGTCTTTTCACAGCATTTCTGCATGGCGTTGGCACGGGCGATGACCAGTCGTAGGCCGTCCTCGAAACTCATGGCACCGGCGGCTACCAAGGCGGAGAACTCGCCAAGCGAGTGGCCACCCACCATGTCGGGATTGAAACTTTCGCCCATATATTTGGCCAGAATGACGCTGTGCAGGAAGATGGCGGGTTGCGTCACCTTGGTCTGCTTCAGGTCCTCAGGTGTACCGGCAAACATCAGGTCGGTGATGCGGAAGCCGATGATATCATTGGCTTTCTCGAACATGGCGCGGCACTCGGCGTTGCCATCGTAGAGGTTCTTTCCCATGCCCACAAACTGGGCACCCTGTCCGGGGAATACGTATGCTTTCATATTATTATTCTTTAGTTTGAATGTTTCAATAATAACGTTAAATTATTGCAAATATTGTGTGGTGACGGCGGGAGGAACGCCGTGGGTGGCAATCGGAATAGCCGGATGGCGAGCAGCAATTGTGCAATGGCCATAAAACTTTGTGCGGAGAGCGATGCCCATGCCGACCCTGTGGCCCCGAATTGAGGGATGAGCACAAGGTTCACGGCCACGTTGAGCACCAGACTTGTGGCGGCAAACAGATTGAGCTGACGCAAGTGGCCGCCGGCGGTCAGCAAAGTACCGAAGATATAGGTAAGGCTGATAGGGATGAAACCGAAGATAACTACGCGAAACACTGGTATATAGAGTGTGTACAACCCATGGTAGCGCCATCTCATCAGCGGCTCAGCAAAGACCGCGCAAAGCACCGCGGCAGTAACAGCTAAGGTCATCATAGGCCAGAAGACCAAACGGACAATATCCGTCACGCTCTTCCGTTCCTTGCATAGTCGTGAGAACACTGGTAATAGAGGAATGCTGACAAGGTAGGCTACCATGGTCAAAGCATCCAGCAGACGGAAGGCACCGGCATAGATTCCTGCCTCGACATCGCCCGTCAACCAGCGCAGTAGGATGGGGTCGATGCGGTTGTAGGAGGCCATCAGCAAGACCAGCAGTGCGAAAGGTGCGCTCTTTTTCAGTACAACCAAGAAGAACCGTCGATTCCAACGGAGTCTGTGGAAATGAACTTTGCGGGCGATGACCGCGAATGCCAGTGCTGCGGTGAGTCCATAGGCCAGCAGCTGGGCATAGACAAACCAATAGATGTTAAATTGCTCGCGCAACGGGCTCCACAACAAGCAACCACAGATGACGATCATCAGCATACGGTCGAACACCGAAAAGAAACTGTCCCATTTGAAGAGCAGCAATCCTTCGAAGTTGCTGCGTAAATAGAGAATGAGCGAGTTCAGTGCCTGACAAAGTGTCAGCAATGCTAGAAGGTGGAATTCATGGCTCCCGTATCCCATCAGCAGACCCACGCTGAAGGTTACAATCAGGTAGAAACCAAGCAGGCAGAGCTTGATGCCGAGGATCCCGCTCAGATGCTTCTCGATCAGCTGTGGGTGTTGCGCAATGTTGCGTATGTTGAAGTTTGTAATTCCTAGGTCAAGCAGAATGTTGAAGATGTAGCTGAAACTGTAGAGAGCGTAGTAGAAGCCGTAGGCCTCGTTGCCGACGGCGTTTTGTACTTCTACCTCGATGCCAAGAATCCAGAACGGCTTGACCAGCAAGTTGGCTAATAGTACCCAGAACAGGCCTGATAATAGCTTCTTCTGCATCTTCTGTTATTTGTCGGTTGTAACAGTCCAGCGCTCTTCTAGCTCCCATTTTTCGCGCAATTGGAGTTTCTTCTCGTACAAAATACATTCCTCAGGCTGGCGGCGCGATAGCCAGTCGCCGGTGGTCCAGCGCCCGTTGCCATCGCAATCAACGACAGCTCGCAGACGGTATTCTGCCGCTGGCAGGTGCAGGAACTTAAGGCTACCAGATGTCCGGATGGGTTTGTATTGTATTATGGTGTCGCGGCTATCGAGCACCTCGATTACCAGCGGATAACCAGTCTTGTTGTCGATGTGCAAGGTCAGTATTCCGTAGTCTTTGGGAGTGAGATTGAAGAGCAGACTGTCGCTAGGATGACCATATAGGTCGGTAAAGAGACTGTCGGCCAAGCGTATGCGGTAGTTCTCGCCCGAGTGCAACTTGGTGTTCAACCGTGCCTGTAGGCCATTGCTGTCAAGCAATATTGGGCAGAAGCTGACACTGCTGTCCTTCAGTGCCATCACCTCGGCTTGCATAGGGTTGCCTGTGGCTTTGACAGGCATGGTGAACCCCAGACGCAAGTCGTCATAGTAGGCGTTGCTTCCACTACACAGAGCTTTTATTAGGGGTTCCTGTTGTTGGGTAGTGCGGCGACCTTTGCGCACGGGTGCACGGTAGCGTAGCTTCAGGGTGTCGTTCAGCCCCTCGTCGGTCAGAATCAGTACCGTGGAATCACACGACTCGTTAAGGCACCACACGCTCATCGTGTCTCCCTTCGTATTAAGCCGCCATTCCAGTGGTTCACCTGTCAGTTGTGGATGCTGCATTGGTTTCAGTGTGATGATGCTGATGCGTCCACGGGCCGTGAATTCGGCCTTCAGCAAGCGTTGGCGGCTCCGGTCGGGGGCCGAAACGCGTAGGTGTGCCATGGCGGTGCTGTCGATACTGTCGGCGGCGTTGTAGGTCAGGTCGTCCCATGCCGCCGCTTCGGTGCTATCCACCTGCAGGTCGCGGTTCTTGTCCTCGAAAGCCACAATATGGAAACTGCCCTGAGGGATATAGTGGAACGCGAAATTGCCGTTCTTGTCAGTACGAGTCACCAAAGCGGGTACCGTGTCCTCCACATTGCGATAAGCAGCCACAGTCAATATTTCGCTCCAAGGTTTGTCAGTGCGGGCGTCGAGCACCCTGCCGGCTATCATCATGGTGTCCATGTCGTCGCCGGTAGAGAAAACATACTCATAGGTCGGCAACACATTTCCTTCGGTGTAGTCGGCAATGGCCTCCTTGAACTGGAACAGGTAGGTGGTGTTCTCCTGCAAGATGTCGTTCAGTGTCACCTGGACCCCTTTGCCTTTGACTGAGTATTCGGGCTTGTTCTTTAGCGGCGGTGACACCAACACGTTCTGTTCTGCACTCTTCAGCACCACGTATTCGTCGAATTCCACGTAGAATTTCCGTGCATTGAAGTGGCGGCTTTCGTTTGCCGGCTTGCATCCCACGGCAACCGGTGGAGCCACGTCCGTAGGGCCTCCCGAGGGGTAGCCTTGACGGGCACAGGCCGAAATCAGGATCGTCGCCGAAAGCAATAGGAGAATCTTCTTCATCCAAACAGTTCGTTGGTTTCTTTGTGCAGTGCAGCCAAGGCCTCATCCACTGGCATGCGGTCGGCAGCCGAGGCGAAGATGGAAGCCGCCAGACGGGTGGGATCGTCGGTGTCGGTCAGTTGCACGGCGGCCGAGTTCACCAGGTTGATCATCTCGTCCTTGGCCTCGCGAATGCGTGCCCACAGAGCCGCTCCGAGATATACTTGCTGCGAGAGATTATGCTCCCACTCGTCGCGTATGTTCTTGGTCATCACCCCCTGCAGCAAACGCAAGTCCATGCCGGGTTGGTAGCAGCGCAGCACCAGCGAGTTGGGACTGATGCGCTCCAAGAAGAGGG
>ODAI011223664.1_pt1 | contig 15487 bp, 7 predicted proteins | sample 1539321 | NCBI WGS metagenome assembly ODAI01 (sample SAMN02144231, study PRJEB22623) | gut metagenome | biome: sheep rumen | host: Ovis aries | place: New Zealand
GGAATAGAAGGCCCAGCAGACGCAAGCGGTGAAAGCAAGCAGGTCGCCCACAGGTGAGAGGTGCAGCACGAAGTGTCCGTTGAGCACCACTGTGGCCATCCCCAGGCAGGCGGTGAGAGAGCCTGCCAATTGTCTTCTCGTGATTCTCTCAGTTCGATAGAACAGGCGGAACACCAGCATGGTGACTAATGGACAGGTGCATACGATGAGCGATGTGTTGGTGGCTGTGGTATGCAGCATGGCGGCATTCTCTGAGAGGAAATACAGAGATCCACCGGTCAGTCCCAGTGCGGCCATGATGAGTTCGTCGCGCCATGAGCGGCTGAGGAGTGTTAGCCGTGTGCCTTTTCTTCGGGCGTTGACCATCTCGAGAAAGAGGAGCATGACGTAGGCGATGATGAACCGCAAAGTGAAAATCTGTGCTGGTGAGATGCCGTTGTTGAGCAGCAGTTTGGTGAACACAAACGTGCTTCCCCAAATGGCCACCACAGTCAGTGCCACCAGGTGGGCGGTGAGTCGGCTGCCGGTTGTCAGCATAGAGGTTTTTGTCGCTTAGCGATGGTCAGTTTCGTCCAAGGATGATGTTGACAATTTGCATAATGTCGGTCACGGTGATGGTTTCGTTCTCATCGCAATCGGCATTGCGGAAGATGAAAACTTTATTTTCCCTACTGAGGAGATAGTTTACCACCACCATGATGTCGGTGACGTTAACGCTCTTGTCGCCGTTGGCATCACCTCTGAGATAGTCGGAATCGTCGTCACCGGCCTTGACGAATCCTATCTCGTCGGCAGGGGCATCCAGGCCGCTGACATCCAGATAGCAGGTGTTGTTGACGATATAGGGCAATGGCTGGTCGCCTTCGCTGTAGTTCTTGTTGACGAAATTACCTTTGTCGTCGCTGAGGATTCTCATGGTGCCGGCATCGAAGGCGGTGCGGATTTGTTCGATGGTCTGAGATTCGTTGTTCAGCCAGATTTCACCCTTGAGCAGGTTGGGAGAAATGGGCTCCAAATCATCGAAGATAGGCATGAGGCGGTTCTGCGCGGGATGAGTGGAGTTGCACTCAAGCACCACGGCAGTATAGGCCGGCACTTTGTTGTCGGGGACAGGTTTGAAATGTGCCAGGCCTTCCTCCGTCATCTTATCGATGGTATAGGCTTTGACACCGTCGCGGCACTCATAGGGGAAGGCGGTGTACATGGTGGTGTAGTATTTGCCGTTTTTGAGGGTGCCGGCCGACGGTTGTGCCCCGAAATAGTTCTCGCTGAAATTCTCCTCATCGATGATGCGGAAGTTCCATACATAGTCTTGGTTGTAGTTCCAGCGGTTCCAGATGCCTGGATGGTGGATTTCTCCAATTTTCTCCATGTGCTCCCGGCCAGTCTCAGCATATCCGTGGTCTTTCAGGTATCCGGTGAATCCGCGATGGTTGGCAAAGATGAAATACCCCTTGTCGAGATAATGCTCCACAGTGAAATAGCGGCTTCCGATATTCATCGTGTTCGCCCCCTGGGCCTCGATGATCCCGTCGTTGAGTCCTCCTGTGCCATTGCTCTGGCCCGTCACTTTCAGGATGAAGGCCGGAGATGAGCAGGTACGCTCGGTTTTGTCGGTCAGCATCATCGAGTTTTTGAAATAGCGCTGGTCAGTGCCAAAGGTGGTCTCCGTGTTGCCGATGACGCCGAACATGCGCCCCGTACCCACATTCTCCATGAGGATATAGATACCTTTTGTGTCGGTCTGCTTGGGTTCGAAGACGGCGGTGTAGGTGCCCTTTGTGGCGTTGGAGGCTTCCAACGTCAGCGGGTTGGTGGTGATGAGTTTGGTGGCATTGTTGCGCCGCCAGCCCTTGAATGAGCCGGAGAGTTTGTCGGCGGTGGCGGTGAGTGTCACCACATCTCCGGCAACATTGCTCGGCAAGTCGTTCGACACGGTGCCTAAAGTCTCGTCGGAGGATACAGCGTAAATCAATCCAATAGGTGCGAAATGGGCGATATAGTTGCAGATTTTCGGATTCTGCATGTCGGTGTTGTTGACTGTCACCAGGTCGGTGGTGTTTCTGGCATGGCTGAAGGTGACCTCGTTGTTGCCTTCTTTCCGTGTCCAATGGGTGAAGGTGTATCCTTCTTCTGCCTTGGCATAGAGATGAGCTGTCGCAGAGACGGTGACCACATTGACGAGCGCACCTTGCGAAATGACTGACGTGCCAAAGTGACTGCTGTATTTGATTTTCTCAACGTCTACCTCCTTGTCGGAAGCGTACACTTTGCCTTGCCCTGTGGGAGAGGCATCGGCGACGAACTTATAATAGAACGTGGGACCTCCGGTATTGGCGGAAACATGGAGTAAAAGAATCCAGAGAAAGGATGATATCAGTAATAGTTTCTTCATAATCTTTGTTTCAGAGTTGCTTGTTCATTGCTTCGGAGTTGCTTCTTTATAGCTTCGGAGATGCTTCTTTATAGCTTCGGAGATGCTTGGCTTTTCGCATTTGGTGGCAAAGTTACGAAAAATCGAGCGAAGAACAAAATGAACTTGTTCATTTTTTATTCCGAGATGGAGTAACTTCGCCGAAGGCAGAGTACGAAAAATCGAGTAATGGATTGGGGTGACATACAAAAAAGCTCTCCTACGGATATGATTTCGTAAAAAAAGAGTATTTTTGCATAAAAAGAAATAGTAACCTACTCCCTAAGTTGATGAAGAAAAAGACTTTTGAGCAGCAGAAAGCTTTTGCAGGGAAAAAGATTCAGTCAATGTCACGCCGAAAGGTAGGGCATGACTATCAGCAAAGGCAGATATATATGATAACGATGGTCACAGAAGGACGGAAGTCTTTGCTGGGTAAGGTTATTGGTAAGAGTGATGGTGAAAAGGGCACACCCAATGAACCTCGTGTCAAACTGACAGAGTTAGGAAAGCAAGTAGAGCATAATTGGTATGAGATAGCCATGCGTCATCCTCAGATAGAGGTGCTCGCTTTACAGATTATGCCAGATCATTTCCATGGCATCCTTTTTGTGAAGGAGTATCTTGACAAACCTTTGGGCAAGGTGCTCCTCGGTTTTAAGCAAGGCTGCAACAAAGCCTATCGCGCTCTTTTCCTCCATTCTCCTTCTTCCGTCCCGTATGTTGCTGTAATACAGCAACATACAAAACAAGGTGAGCCAACAAGGCAACTGGGGCAAAAGACTGATGACCGCAAGCATGGCCTGCTTTTTGAACGCAGTTACAATGACAAAATATTAGTGCAAGCCGGACAGCTGAAGAGATGGTATGACTATCTTTCAGACAATCCCCGCCGACTATTGATGAAACGCGAGCACCCCGACTTGTTCCGGGTACAAAGAGGCCTTACTGTGGGAACACTCTCTTTCTCTGCTATTGGAAACCGCTTTTTACTGCAAAAGCCTGTACTTATGCAGGTGCAGTGCTCACGCAGCTTGACCGAAGAGGAATTAAAAGCAAAAGTGGATGGCTGTTTGAGAGCGGCCTCGCAAGGTGCAGTATTGGTTTCTCCCTCCATCTCACCTGGAGAAAAGGCGGTGATGCGTGCCGCCTTCGATAGGGGATTCCCGCTGATTATTCTGCAGGAGAACGGCTTCTCTGATTTGGCTAAGCCTGGAGGTAAACGTATGGAAGCTTGCGCCGAGGGGCGGTTGCTTATTCTGGCACCATGGCAGCATCACAATGAGCATATTGCCATCCGAAGGAATCAATGTCTATCGCTAAATGAAATGGCCCGGCAGATATGTTCGTTTGGAACCATTAGTCCTTCAAATAAGTCCTTCTAATTTGCATGAACCATCGTTTTAGGGTTGTCAATTGGATGATTTGGACACAGACAAGGAATTTGCTGTAGCTGATGAGGCAAAGCCGGACCGACTTAGAAAAAGTGTCATCGGATGCAGTGAAAAGTGATAGCCATCACCTAAAAAATATGTTGTCAACGGCTAAAATATAAAAAAAATGATTAATTTTGCAATCAGATAGACTAATCGCTATACACAGCCGACAAATCAGCTACTTATAAACATTCAATAATAACCTAAATGACAAACAAAACAACTCTACTGACATTGCTTTGCATGTTCTATGCAAGCATGTTTGTCGTGTCTTGCCGTGACATCGCCGACGACGACCATTACAAGTCGCCCGACTGGCTCAAGGGCAATGCATGGCAAGTGATGGAGGACGAGGGAAACCACACGATGTTTCTCAAGGCGATAGAGCTGACAGGGTTCAAACCCATCGTCAGTGGCCAGAGCGTCCTCACCGTCATGGCTCCCAACGACGAGGCATGGCAGCGGTTCCTGCAAGAGAAAGGCTACGCTTCGGTGGAAGACTTTTATGCCAAGGATCCCGCATATTTGAAAAAGACCGTGGGCTACCATCTGATGTACTACGCCTATGATTGGCAGAAGATGGTCAATTTCCGCCCGAATGAGGGTGACGGAGCCACCGATGAGCAGAAGCAGGTCGCAGCAGGTCTCTATTACAAGCACCGCACCCGTAGTGCTGACGACATGGAGCAGATGCGCGGCAAGCTCAACGGTGTGGACACCACCGTCACCGTCTATCACTATGAGCGCTACCTACCTGTGCTCAGTCACATGATGTTCAGCACGAAAGGTATCGATGCGAAGGCCAACTATGAGTACTTCTTCCCCAAGAGTACGTGGACGGGCGGCAGCAATGGTTTCAACGTGTCGAATGCCAGTGTGACCGATGAGAATGCCGTGGTGACCGATAATGGCTATCTCTATCACGTCAACCAGGTGATTTCCCCGCTGGAGACCATTTACACCACCCTGAAAAGCAATCCCAACTACAGCGACTTCATCGGTCTTTACGACACCTACGCTGAGTTTGCCGAGGCCGACCAAGAGACCAGCACCAGTATCGGACGTGTGGTCTACACGCTCACCCATGGCGCACTTCCCAATATCGCCTGTGAGTGGCCGGTGACCAATTTCCGGCAGATGTCGATGCTGGAGCGGGTAGGGTATACCATTCTCGCTCCCTCCAACCAGGCCATCAACCATTTCTTCTCCAACTATTGGAAACCCGAGAGGGGCTACCGCTCACTCAACGACCTCGACCCGCTTATTCTGCAATATTTCATCATGCAGTCGTTTGCCGATGAGGAGGATCCCGTGTTTCCCGAGGAGATTGACAAAGGGCTGGTCAAGACCGCTTACGGCACCCCTGTCAATATCAATACTGCACAGGTGGACGACCGGCTGTTCTGTGAGAACGGCGTGGTCTACGGCATGAACAACATGAGTGCGCCGGCCATCTTCTCGTCGGTAGTGGGACCCGCTTTCTGCGACACCACCTATCAGTGTTTCATGTATGCCCTCGACAAGAGCGAGCTTGTGCTCTCCCTGGCATCCGACAAGTCGGAGTTTGTCACTCTTATGCCGAGCAATATGCAGTTCAACCATAATGAGCCTGAGATGAGACTCAATACCACCACTGCAGGGCGCAATCTTGAGGTCTACAGCGACGTGGACGGCAACTTTGCCAACATGGGTTCGGGGCAGGCTCGCAGTATTGTCAATATGCACACTGCATCCAACATCTCCGAACTGAGTACCAGTGGAATCCAGGTGGTGGAGACAAATACTGCCTTCAACTATTGGTTTGTCAGCGACGGGAAAATCACAACCAGCGCCCTCTTCAACGAGCAGTTGAGCCCAGTCTATCAAGGCAATCCCTTCGTGAGCTTCCATGAGATTGGCAATGACGGGCAGCGCTGGAGCAACGGCCGCGCCTATGCCTACGACTACGACAAACTGTTCGCCGAGGCTTCGGGCGACGGGTTGACCCACCGTCTGGCTGTGGGCAACGACCGTAACTATGAATACTATCTCTTCGCCCAGCTGCTGCAGAAGGCAGGTCTGGTGCAGAACGGCGGCATGCCAACGCTCACCAGCGACGACACCCGCTATTTGGTCTTCGTGCCCACCAACGAGGCCATCAAAAACAATATCTCGCAGATACCAGGATGCTCGGCACTGAAAGTGGCCGACGACTACACCCTCTCTGGCAACGTCTCTTCGACCAACAAGACGCTGCTGGCCAACTATCTGCGCAACTACTTCGTTTCCTCGCTGATGAACACCATCACGAGCTATCCCTATCCCGGTTCGTCGTGCCAGGGCACTTTCTACACGATGGGTACTGAGCAGATGGTCATCACCGAACGCTCTGGACGCCTCATGGTTGGCTTCGGCGCAGACTCCCTGGTGGCTGTCAGCGACAAGTATCATTGTCTGCCTTTCGCTTTCGCCGACGGATGCATGCACTTCATCGATGGCTTGCTGGATACGAATCTCGAAGGAACCCATTAATCTTTGAACGCCATGAAGCAGAATAGAATATATATCATCCTTGCCTTGCTGTTGTGCTCGATAGGCATGACAGCTCAGGAGAAAGTGCTGACGGGTAAGGTGACAGAGCGACTTGAAAATGGTACCGAAGACCCCATTATCGGTGCCAACGTGGTGCTCGTCAACAACCAGAACCGATATATCAAAGGTGCCGTCACCGACATCGACGGCAATTATATGCTGCAAGTGCCTGCCGATGCAAAGAACATCAAGGTGAGAGCCACCTACATCGGCATGAAGACCAAGACAGTGAACTATACCGGTCAGACCGAAATCAATTTCTCTATGGAGAGTGAGACAGTGCTGCAGGAAGTCGTCGTCACCGGCGCACGCGGAGGACGCGACGGCATGGGCATCTCACGACTCGAGCAGACCTCTGCTGTGCAGAAGGTCGACCTCTCGGCCATCGTCGAGACTTCGCCCGTCACATCCGTCGAGGAGGCCCTGCAGGGTCAGATTGCCGGTCTCGATATCAACCTTGGTGGCGACCCGGGCGCACGCAGCAGTATCCGTATCCGCGGTACCAGTTCGCTGAGCGCTTCCAATGAGCCGCTCATCGTCATCGACGGAGTGCCTCAGGATGTCGACATCACCGACGATTTCAACTTCTCTACCGCCAATGAGGAAGACTTCGGAGCGCTGCTCAACATCGCCCCGGCCAACATCGAGAGCATCGAGGTGCTCAAGGATGCCTCTGCCACTGCCATCTACGGTACCAAGGGCGCCAACGGCGTGCTCCTCATCAATACCAAGCGCGGTTCGACGGGTAAGACCAAGTTCTCCTTCTCGTCGAAGTTCACTGCGAAGAAAGAGCCTGAGAGCATCCCTCTGCTCAACGGCGCGCAGTATGTCTCGCTCATGCAGGACGCCATCTGGAACGCCGCCAACGCCAAGGGCATCAGCAATGCCAGCAATGAGATGAACATGCTGTTCAACAACCCAGAAATCAACTACGACCCCAGCTACCGTTACTATGACGAGTACAACGTAGACACCGACTGGCTTGAGGCCGTCAAGCAGGATGCCATCATCACCGACAACAACTTCTCGATGACCGGTGGGGGGGAGAAAGCCGTCTACAAGTTCAACCTCGGCTACTACGACGAGCAGGGCACCACCGTGGGGACGGGCGTGCAGCGCCTCTCTACTGGCTTGAAGGTGACCTACAACTTCAGCGACCGTCTTCGCGTGCGTACCGATTTCTCTTTCTCCAACACCAACAAGGACGCCAACGCGCTCAGTTCGGTGCGCAGTATCGCCATGCAGAAGATGCCCAACATGAGTCCCTATTGGATTGATGACGTGACAAAGAAACCCACCGATGTCTATTTCTCACGCGACGAGGATTTCCAGGGAGCCTTCACAAGTACGGGCAGTTCGAGCATCGGCTCGGCCAACTACAATCCAGTGGCCATGGTGAAGGAAGGCTACAACAAGACGACGCAGCGCGATGAGAAGATGACCATCACCCTGCAGTACGACTTCCCCTTCCATCTGCAATATCAGGGATGGGTGTCGCTCAACATGCGTACGACCAAGAACAAGCAGTTCCTCCCGCAGGAAGCCACCGGCGTGCTTTGGACCAGCAGTCTGGCCAACATGAGTGTGGATGCCACCACCGATGCCTTCGCCCTGCAGTCGGAGAACAAACTCATCTACAACAATACCTTTGCTGAGAAGCACAAGATTATCGCTACCGGACTGATCAAGACCTCCGATAACGAGAGCTTCAGTTACTCGAGCAGCACCTACGGCAACGCCTCGGCCAATCTGAGCGACCCTGTGGTGGGCAGTGTGGTGCGTTCGTCGGGATCTGGCAACTCCGAGCGCCGCTCCATCTCAATGATTGGGCAGGCTGTCTATTCTTTCGACAACCGCTATGTGATCCGCGGCACCATCAACCATGAAGGCAACTCCACCATGGGTAAGGAGAAAAGATGGGGCACATTCCCCGCTTTCGGTGCCTCATGGAATATTGAGCAAGAGCACTTCTGGAGTGACAGTTTCAAGAAATGGTTCAATGAGGGCAAGGTGCGTTTCGGCTACGGTTGGTCGGGCACGTCACCCTCGGGTGCTTCCATCTATCTCGGTGCCTACAAGAGTCTGGGCCAGTATATGAACATGGCTGCTATCACCCCCGACCGTATGCAGCTCGACAACCTGAAGTGGGAGACCACCCGTGAAATGGACTTCGGTATCGACCTCAGGCTTTTCAATAAACTCACCTTCACGTTCGACTACTATGACAAGCAGACAAGCGACATGCTCCTCAAGGACACCAAGTTGCCTGCCTCTACCGGCTACAGTTCGGTGAAGTACATCAACTCCGGTAAGATGAGCAACAAGGGTGTGGAGCTGAGGTTTGAGTATCAGATTTTCCGCAACAAGGACTGGACCATCTCGGCCAACGCCAACGTGAGCCGTAATATAAATAAGGTAAAAGAGTTGCCAAGCACATGGGTGATGGACAACTACTCCTTCGGCAACGGCAACTATGCGCTGCGCATCGTGGAGAATGCTCCCGTGGGCTCCTTCTATGGCTATAAGTATCTCGGCGTCTACCAGAATACCACCGACACCTATGCCCACGACGCACAGGGCAACGTGATGTATGACTGGCAAGGCAATGTCATCACCATGAAAAACGGTACGGTTCAGACATATCCCGGCGATGCCAAATACGAGGATGTGAACCACGATGGTGTCATCAACGAGAACGACATCGTGTATCTGGGCAACTCCAACCCGAAATTCTTCGGTGGCGGCGGTTTCCAGGTGAGATGGAAAGACCTCACTCTCACCACCTTCTTTTACGGACGCTACGGACAGAAGGTCATCAATGGCGCCCGAATCTCTCTCGAGAACATGTATGGGAAGAACAACCAGAGTACCGCCGTGCTTCACCGCTGGCGTGCTGAGGGCGACCATACCGATATCCCCCGCGCCCTCTATGGTATGGGCTACAACTACCTGGGCAGCGACCGCTTCGTGGAGGACGCTTCGTTCCTTCGCCTCAAGACGCTCTCGCTCAGCTACAATGTGCCTAAGAAATGGCTGAAGAACTATGGCATCAGCAAACTCAACGTATTCGTCACAGGATACGACCTCTTCACTTGGACAGGCTACAAGGGACAGGATCCCGAGGTTTCCATGCCGTCGGCCACCTCGTTGGTGAGAGACAATGCCACCACCCCGGTGTCGCGTCGTTTCGCTGTAGGTCTTAATCTCGACTTTTAATCCCTAAGAAAATGAAGAAGAATCTATTATCCATCATCATACTCTCGGCCGTCACCCTCACGACCACCACATCGTGCAACGACTGGCTCGACATCCTGCCCAACAATGAGCAGGTGACCGACGACTACTGGAAGTCGAAAGAGGACGTGGAGGCCGTCATCGCCTCCGGATATTACTATATGCGCCAATGTGTGCCCACCTTCATCAAATGGGGTGAACTCAGGGGCGGTTCAATCTACACCATCAACACGTCAGAGGCCAAGTTGCAAGACTTCAATATGACCCCCAGCCATTCACTCTGCGACTGGTCGACAGTCTACAAGGTGATCGGCATGGCCAACTCTGTCATTCTCTACGCCCCCGACGTGAAGGACGACACCTATTATGACGCCATCCTCAACTCGCACTTGGCAGAGGCCTACTTCCTCAGGGCCTACTGCTATCTGCTCCTGGTGAAAAACTTCAAGGAGGTGCCGCTGGTGATGCAAGCCTACGTCAACGACAACGCCAGCTTCGACCTGGCCAAGTCGACAGAGAATGAGATTATCGCACAAATCAAGGAGGATGTCAAGACTGCCCTCGCCACCGGTGCCGCCAAAGGCACCTACGAGGAAGAGTGGCAGACGAAGGGCCGCGTGACCAAGTGGGCACTCTACGCCCTCATGGCCGATGCCTGCCTCTGGAGTGAGGACTACGACCAGTGCATCGAGTACTGCGACATGATTCTCCACGCCACCGATGCTTTCCGTCCGGTGTTCATGACCAATACCAACGACTGGTATACCATGTTCTATCCAGGCAACAGCAATGAGTCAATCCTTGAGCTCAACTGGGACTACTCCCAGAATCAGACCAACAATTTCAATTCACTCTTCACGCTCACTGTCTCGACACCTCTCAGGCCTACCACGAGAGCCACGGAGAAGATGAAGGAAGAGACACAGGCGCTCAAGGACGGCGGACTGACCGAAGACGGTCGTATGGGCCGTATGTTGCTGGCCACCTATGTGCCCGACAACGGTCAGGCAATAGGATGGCCCTCTTCCAATCAGTATTACATCTGGAAATACTACGGCACCGACGTGCCCGATATCACCGGCGGCGCACGCGCCCATCAGGACGCCAACTTCATCATCTACCGCGTGGCCGAGATTATGCTCATGAAGGCGCAGGCACTCACGATGAAGGGCCAGGGCTCCTGGACGGAGGCCGTCAGCCTGATCAACCGTGTGCGCAAGCGCGCCGCCCTGTCCAACTTCAAGGACATCGACACGCAGTCGGCCGAGGCTCCTGCACAGATTTCCCAACTCGACGAGTTGACGCTCCTCGACGAGATCCTCGACCAGAAGGAGCTCGAGCTGATGGGCGAGGCCAAGCGCTGGTACGATATCCTGTGGCTGGGCAGAATCGGCGGTGGCAAATACAAGACACAGTTCATCAACAAGGTGGTGGAGGGCAACCAGACCACCAACCAACAGTGGATCCGTTCGGTGCTTCAAGACCCGAATGCCTGGTATATGCCTATCCCGCAGGCTGATATCGAGCACAACAAGTTGCTGGAGCAGAACCCCTATTATTCTTCAACAAAGTAAGGAAAGGAGACGAAAGAATGAATATCATCAGCAATATCACAAGAAAAACAATCGGCGTGGCTGCCATTGCCATGCTCTTTGCCGCCTGCGACAAGGACGTGTTCGACATCAACACTGATCCCTTCAAGGACGAGGTCTACTCCACCACGTTGCTGTCGCCTATCGCCTCTTTCCTTGCTGAGCAAGAGGGGTATGGGGAGTACGTGAAACTGCTCAACTATTCCAATATGTTCAACGCGCTCAACCAGTCGTCGTCGGGCACCAGCTTCACGGCTTTCGTCCCCAACGACGAGGCTATGCGCGAGTTCTACAGGCGCCGCGGTGTCGACAGCCTTGAGCAACTGTCCAAGGAATATGCCCGCCAGTTCGTGCTCTATCACACCGTCAAGGATTCCATCCTGCCCGAGTCGTTCGTGCAGAAAAAGTCGGTGCAGAACCTCAGTGGTGACGTTATCAATATCCGTATCGACTCCCTCAATGCCGGACAGGCCATCCTCAATGATGAGGGTAGGGTAGTGGAGATGGGCCTGAGTGCCTACAACGGCAAAGTGTATGTGTTGTCGTCAGCCATGACGCCCCTCGTGGAGACCGTCTACGACAGGGTGATGGAGGGAGGACAGTCGACCATTATGGCCGAGGCTCTCCGCCAGACCGGATGGAGCGACAAACTGAGCGTGGTGGTGGATACCACGATCAACGAGAGTCGCGAGAAGGTGATCACACACTATTACTACACCCTGCTTAACGTGACTGACGCCACCTTTGCCAAGGCTGGCATCGGCTCCTTCGACCAACTCAAGTCTACGCTGCGCAGTAATGACAACAACGGACTGAGCGAGGACTCTCTCCTGCGTGAGTATGTGGGCTACCACATCCTCGCCAACCAATACTCCACCGATGACTTGGGAGCCATGATGGGGTCGGACGTGACTCGCATCTGGAGTTCGTCGGCCATGAACCAGGTGTTCACCGTCAGTTATGATAGCCTCGCCACACAGGTGGCCGACAAGTATGTGCTCAATGCTTCGGGTGTCTCTGCCAAGTTTGTGCCGTCGGCCTCCAACGTGCTCGCCAAGAACGGTTATATCCACCAGCTCGACGGCTGGCTACCTGTATGGGAGCCTGAGCAGACTGCCGTGCTGTGGGACCTGGCCGACTATACCGAGGTGAAGAACCTTGTGGATGCAGAGTTTTATCAGCCGTCCGAGCCCACTGCCTCGGAACAGCGCTTCCGCATCGCCACTGCCTCATGCTTTGAGTATGAGATGGGCGAGGCGGGATCGAAAAACCGCAACTACAGCGACATCGACTATGTGACCTGCCGCAGCAATATGAAGAATGCCCACAACAACGACCGTGTGGTGTTCAATATCGGATATATGGGCAAGGCCTCGATGCGCACACCCACCATCGTCCGCGGCAAGTACAAGGTGGAACTCACCATCATCTTCATGACAGGCAACAACTTCATGAGGCAGCAGTCCGACGGCAATGGAGGCATGCTGAAGATGGCTTTCGACGACAAAGAAGAATACACCATCTTCACGGCACCCTACACCAAGGTGACCAGTGCCCTGCCAGGTGTCTATACCAGTACGCTCTACGAGGAAATCGAGTTCCCCGAGACCGCCTCTCACAACTTCAGTTTTATCGTGCTCGACCCCGCCGCCAGCACCAACAGCAACTTCAGCTTGCAGTTTGACTGCATCAAGTTTACTCCGATCGATTAAAACAGCATCAAGTTATGAAGACTATCAATCAATCATACATCCTGCTCATGGCGCTGGGCATGCTCGTGTCGTGCTCAGAACTCGAGGATAACGACCATTACGGCAACTCGGAGACGACCATCTCCAACAACGAGTTGAAAATCGTCGACATGACGTCGCAGCAATATATCGACAGCCGCAGCGACCTGTCGAGCATGAACAGTCTTTTCGCCAGTCAGGGCATCTATAAGGAACTCGAAGAGAAAGGGCAGTTGAGCACCATGCTTGTGGTGACCAACGACCATTTCCGCCAGCCAGAGGAGAAGGTGGAGTTCGTCACCAGATCGCATGTGAGCGATATCTCCATCTCGCCTGCCAACCTCGAGGACGGCACACGTCTCATGATGTGGCACGGCAAATATGTCAATGTCAGCATCGACGCTCTCGGACAGGAAGGCAATATCGTAGACCATATCCTTTTCAATAACGGTGCTGTCAAGGAAGTGATCAAGACAAAGAGCGGATACATCTATGTCATCTCCGACATGATAGAGACACCCACGTCGCTCTACGACTATATCAACGACCTGCCCGACGACTACTCCATCTTCCGCGAGATGGTGCTCGCTTCCGGAGGCAAGGAGTTCGACCGTGCCAACAGCAAGGCCATCGGCATCAACGACCAAGGCAATACGGTCTACGACTCCGTGTTCATCTATCGCAACACCTTCTTCGAGGCGGTCAATTTCGACATGAACTCCGAGTCGCTCACCGCCACCATGCTCCTTCCTTCCAACAAAGTCATCAATGATGCCTTGGAGGATGCCCATCAGCGGTTGGCTGAATGGGAAATGGAGAGGAGCGACAGCATTATGAAAGACTGGATCCTCAAGTCGTCGTTCTTTAATAAGAAATATGCACCCACCGAGATCCAGACTACCGAGCAGCAGGACCTGAAGAGCATCTTCAGCACCCAGTGGCGTACCAATGTGCAGCAGGTGGACACCTCCGACCCCATGGAACTGTCCAACGGCGTCGTCTATAAGGTCACCAAACTGCATCTGCCCAACAACCTGCTCATGTATCGGTTGAAAGACTATTTCTACTATTACGAGAACTGTACCGACGAGCAGAAAGCCGCTTATTTCAAGACTGTCAACCTCAACTTCAAGGAGTGTGCCACCGAGGTGGCGGCATGGACTCCGCTGGCAGGTGTCTGGCCCTATCATGAGAACCGCATCATCCGCTTCGACAAGCCCTCAGAGATTGCCGATGCCGACGGATTCCAACTCGATTTCACACCCATCAAGCTCAATGCCGACGGCACTGTGAAGCCCTATCTCTTCCCACCGGGAGCCTATCGTTTCGCCATGGGTTCGGTGCAGAACCAGGGTCTCGACATCGTGGCCATCGTCTTTGCCGAAGGACAGGAGATAGCCCGCTCACGCGCCATCACATGGGGCACCACCACGGAGTTCCACTACGACCGCGGCACTACGCTCTCCAACACACATCCCGAGGGCTATGACGCCACCTATGTGCGCGAGGTGGGCGGCAACAGCAAGGCTGCCAACTATGACACCGACGGCGGACAGATGATCGACGAACTGGTCATCCCCGACGTGAAGGGTGACGGCTCTCCCGTGCAAATCGTCATGCGTCTCTCCTGCGCCACATGGGCGGGCAAGACCAATGTGAAGATTCATCACTGGTGCCTGAGGCCGACCATCAACAATTATTAACCCTTTGAACATTTTCCAATATGACCAATAATATGAAGAAACTGATATGGTGCATGGTGCTCATGGTGCTTGCCACTACTGGCGCCTATGCTCAGAAGTTGAGCGGACACGTCTATTCGTCGACCAGTCAGCCCATCGTCGACGCTGTCATCTCCAGTCAGGGATGCAAGACGGTGCGCACCGAGGGCGACGGCAGCTTCACCATCGAAGGAGTGACAAAGGGCAATGCTCTGACGGTGTGGCACGACGGCTTTTTCCAACGCAACGTCTATATAGACAATCCTTCCGCCACAGACCTGGTGATTTATATGACAGAGGAGACGAAGAGCCGCTACAATGAGACACTCGTCACCCCCTTCGAAACCTCACAGGGTAATATGTCGGCCAGCAGTATGGTGAATGTGAACCGCAAGGACTTCGCACTCGGCTCTCTCTCGGTGGAGAATGCCATCAAGGGCGAAGTGCCTGGTCTGCAGGTGGTCAACAAGAGCGGTATGACGGGCGAGGGTGCCTTCCTGCAACTCAGGGGTGTGCGCTCGCTGGTGGCAGACAATTCGCCGCTTATCGTCATCAATGGTGTGCCCTATATGCCCGACGCCAACCTCTCGCAGATCATCGGAGGGTACTCGCGCTCCTTCTTCCAGGCACTCAACAATCTTGACGTGCGCAACATCGCCGTCCTCAAGGGGGCCGAGGCGGCCGCCTACGGGTCGATGGGTTCCAATGGCGTCATCATGATAGAGACCGATCAGGCCAGTTCCTCCGACATGATCTCACGTATCTCCTTCCCTGCCATCGCCGGCATGAA
>ODAI012198955.1_pt1 | contig 15487 bp, 11 predicted proteins | sample 1539321 | NCBI WGS metagenome assembly ODAI01 (sample SAMN02144231, study PRJEB22623) | gut metagenome | biome: sheep rumen | host: Ovis aries | place: New Zealand
GAAGAAGCCAAAGCGGAACACCCAAGCGAACATAGACATGAGCATCACCACCTTGATGCCATAACGCTTCAGGAAGAACGGAATCATCAAGATACAGAGCGCCTCGCTAATCTGCGAGATAGAGGTGAGCAAAGTGGCATTGTTGGCGGCAAACGAAGAAGCTATGGCCGCATCAGCACTGCCCTTGAAGCTTGTGATGAACGGTCCTGCATAGCCATTGGTTACCTGCAGACACATACCCAGCAGAGCCGAGAAGATGAAGAAAAGTGCCATCTTCTTGGTCTTGAACAACTTGAAGGCATTTAAGCCCAACGCCTCCACCAGCGATGTCTTGCCCTTCTTCTCACCCACTTTGCATTCGGGCAAAGTGAAGCAATAGGCGCAAAGCACGAAGCTCAGGAAGCCCGACACGAAGAACTGCATGTAAGTGTATTGGAACTTGTGAGAATTCTCGGCCAAAGTGAACGAGAAGGCTCCGTCTTCCCATACAGCACAGTTAACAAACCACATGGTGGCGATGAATCCAACAGTACCCAGCACACGGATGGGCGGGAAATCCTTCACGGTATCCATACCGTTGTTCTTCAAGATGGTGAACGCCGTGGTGTTGGCCAAGGCGATGGTAGGCATGAAGAACGCCACGCTAAGCGTATATAAGGCTATGAATAGCGACTTGTTAGGCAGTTCGTTGCCGAAACCTGCCTGCACGCCCATCCACCAGCAGCCGAGCATGAAAGCGCCAGCCACCAAATGGCAAAGGCCCAGCAGCCGTTGCGGTTGGATATACTTGTCGGCTACAATACCCATCAGCGTGGGCATGAAAATCGACACAATGCCCTGAATGGCGTAGAACCAAGCAATCTGCTCACCCAGTCCGGCCTTTCCGAGATAATTGCCCATACACGTCAGATACGCTCCCCAGACGGCAAACTCCAGGAAGTTCATGACTGCTAAACGTACTTTTAGATTCATATCGATACTTTTTTTAGTGTTTGTGCTTTTGTTGGAACAAAGAGTTCATTCAAACGGGATTCTCATCGGTGTTGTTGTTATCGAAAATGTCATTGACATTCTCGATTTCATCCATATCGAACCACATGGCCAACTTGGCTTTGGCTTTCGCCTTCACCTCTTCCGAAACATCGCCCCACACCTTGTGCAGAACGTAGATGAGAACCGCCAAGTCGTCGCTTAAGCCAGCAATGGGGATAGCATCGGGAATGACGTCGAGCGGACTGATGAGATAGCCCAAAGCGCCAATGATGACTGCCTTGTCTTTCCTTGAAACCTTGTCGCTCTCGAGCGTATAGTAGAGAATCAAAGCAGCATAGACGAGTTTCACTCCTGCACGTTTGGCAATACGCGAAATTTTCTCCACAAACTTCCCATTTGTGAACTTGTCTTTGTAAGACATGAAATCAGGCAAATTCGATTTATCCATTTTTACTTCAATTGGTCATTTTTTTTTAACGCCGAAAACACAATTTTATTGTGTTACCCAACGGCAAAGCGCATCAAACGCTCAAATCCGTGATACGCATGCCTCGCATCTGCTGGAGATAGTCTTTGCGCAGTTCGATGGCCTTGCGCCAGTTGTCGCCTTCCATGTTGCTGTGCAGATCCAGTTCCAACCGCCATTGTCCTATTGCCTCCAAACGGTCGATCATGGTGCCAAGCGTGAGCTGTTCCGAAGCCAATGCGGGATAATATACGGGGTCTTTATCTTTGTCGTTGGCACCCGAACGCATCAGCAGTTTCACGTCAACCAAGTCGTTCAGCAAGTCGTTGGTGATGCGGATGGGGATGCCTGTCTCCATCTTCAACTTGAACGCCGTGTAGGGTTTCTGGTCGTTCTCCTGACGCTTGCAAATGCAATTCATCAGCATAGCGCTGAGCAACAGCCTGTAGCGATGGCTGATGTCGTCGGTCTTGGCCAGGAAAGCAAACTCCTCGAGATTCTGGTTGGTATAGCACAGCTGGGCTCCGAAAAGGCAGATGGTCCACGAGAACTGCACCCAAAGCATGAACAACGGAAGCGCGGCAAACGAGCCGTAAATGGCGTTATAGCTCGAGAGAAGTATCTGTCCCTTGATATAGAACAACTGCAGCATCTGCATCGCCACACCCGCCAAGATGCCGGGCACGATGGCATACTTCAAGCGCACCCTCGTGTTGGGCATCAGCACGTAAAGCCCGATGAACACACACGACATGATGACGTAGGGCATCAAGCCAATCAAAAACCTCACCACAGGCCCCAGCAGCAGGTATTCCTCGGTTTGTTTGGCCACCGTGGTGATGAAAATGGAGATACCTGAGGTCAGCACGATGATGATGGGGGCAAGGAAGAAAAACGAGATGTAATCGGTGACGGTTCGGATGAGTGAGCGCTGCTGCTGAACTTGCCAAATGCGGTTGAAAGCCAATTCGATGTTGTGTATCAGCATCAAAACCGTCCATAGCATGAAAACCATACCAATTCCCAAAATCACGCCGCTACGGGCATGAACCAGATAGGAATTCACGAATCCAACGATGATTTCAGCCGCCTGAGGTTGGCTCGAGAGCGTGTCAAGGAACCATTGCTCAATATACTTGTTGAAGCCGAATCCGCGGGCAATGGCAAACACAACAGCCACGATGGGAACAATGGCCAGAAGCGTGGAATAAGTCAGCGCCGAAGCGGTGTCAAGCACGCCCTTGTTCACGAAGAAACGAACGGCCAAAATCAGCTTTTTCACCACATCGATGGCGAAAAAGGCCAATGGCGACACATCCTCTTTCTTGACGTGCCAGATGTCAACCTTCAAGAATCGCAAAATCTTGTCCAAGCTCATCTTTCTGCTTCTTTTGTTACCGCCCTTCCCCCGCCCTTTTCAGGGTTGGTTCGAGACTTTGTGGGTGTTTATTCACCCTCGCTATTTTAGCCCCTTTCAAGCGAAAATAAAGGCCGTTCAGCCATATATTCAATTTCCGAAAAGGGCTTTTCTTCGCCCCTCAGGGGAATGTTTTTCCGAAAAGATAGCAGTGCCCCTATAAGCCGGGTTCTGTCTCCTCACTCAAATGCAAAGTGCCTGTCATTTATCTAGACCCAAAGTCACCCTTGGGCTCAAGCGTTCCACCCTCCATCGCGTTCTCAACAACACCCGAAAAGTGCTGGAGAGAACCTTGGGCGGGCAACCCTCAGTCGATGGTATACACGAACTTGCAGCCTCCAGATGGCACAGCCCGCCGATCACCCGACGGCTGGTGGTCTCTTACACCACCTTCTCACCCTTACCCCATTAAGTGGGGCGGTTATTTTCTTCTGCCGACACCAACTGTCACCAATTGCTTCCATTTTCAGAAGTGGAGCACCCTGTGCTGCCCGGACTTTCCTCTTTCAACGCCTCCACCCTCCGAAGAGAGCAGCAGGTTGATGTTGCCAGCGACAAGCCGGAACACTGCTATCATTTTGCAAAGATAGGCATAATTTCTGAATTATTCGTCGGCTTCAGCAAGATTTTTTGCATTCAACCCCACTCTCTCATTAACCAATTATGACCAAAGACCACAAATGGCAAGGTCAAATGCCCCTAATGGGAAGGTCAAATGCCGTTAATGGGAAAGTCAAATGCCGTAAATGGCAAGGTTGGAAGGTCATGACACACCGTTTGTCCCATCGTCCCATGTCCCATGTCCCATTAAGGAGGTGCATTACAGGGGAAAGGGGCAAATAGGAAAATAGTCGGAGTTGAATGTTAAAATAATATAATATATAATAATATAATATAATATAATAATATATTACTATATTATTTCTCTCTTACCTGTCTCGCATGTAATAGAACACCTTAATGGGACATGGGACAATGGGACATTGGGACATTCACAAAACATGATGTCTTTTCTCTCTTTGCATTGTCTGAAATAATAGCTGGAAAATACTTCCGGGATGCTTGAAAATAAAAAGGAAATTGTTTGGTTATTTGCCGGATTTTTTGTATCTTTGCAAGTAGAAAAACAAATCAAACGACGACATGAAACTGACGACAATCATACAACGGACAGCCCTCGTGGCCATAGCGCTCATCATGACGACTTGCATCGCCGCACAAGGCCGTCAGGAGGTGAACCTGAACTTCGGATGGAAGTTCTGCGCAGGCGATGTGGCTGACGCTGAGCAGCCTTCGCTGAACGATGCCGAATGGCGCACGGTGGATGTTCCCCACGACTACCAAATTGAGCAGCCGTGGGTGAAACCAGGGGCTGACGAGAAGGCCGACAACACCGATGTGGCAGCCAACATCAAGAGCCGCCTGTCGAGTCGCGGATTCAAGGAGATGGGTATTGGCTGGTATCGCCTGCATCTTACTCCTAGTGCCGACTTGAGAGGGCGCCGTCTGTTGCTCGACTTTGGTGGCATCATGTATGTGGGCGATGTCTATCTGAACGGAGAACGCATCGGAGGCACCGATTATGGCTATGTGGGCTTCGAAATCGATGTCACGGGCAAGTTGAAACTGGGGGAAGAGAACGTGATTGCCGTAAAGGCTGACACGCGTGACCCGCTGAACTCGCGATGGTACACAGGCGGTGGCTTGTTTCGAAACGTGAAACTCATTGCCACCCCATCCGACCTCTACTTCGAACGCCATCCACTCTACATCACCACTCAAGAGAACAAATATGTGAACATCTCAGCCGAATTCACAAACCGAGGTCGGGAGAAGGCTTCGCTGATTGGCCTTCGCATCATCTCGCCCGAGGGGAAGGTGGTTTATACTGACACCGTCCGCCGCCAACGGATTACCGCCTCGCGTACGATGGAAGCCCAACTGCCAAGGGTTGAGATTACGTCTCCGCAACTTTGGTCGGTGGAAAATCCCAATCTCTATACCGCCGAAGTGGAACTCATGCACGAAGACGGGTCGGTGGCCGACAAGACCGCCTCTCAGTTCGGCATCCGAACGATAGAACTGAGTCCTGCCCACGGGCTGACGCTCAATGGGAAGAAGGTGCTGCTGAAAGGATTCGCCAATCACCACTCGCTCGGAGCCCTTGGTGCTGCTGCCTACCCTCGCGCCATTGAAAAACGCATCGAGCTGATGAAGCAATTCGGAGTGAACCACATCCGCACCTCCCACAATCCCTACAGCCGCGAGTTCATCGAATTGTGCGACAAGCATGGCATTCTGGTGGTTGATGAGTTGTATGACAAATGGACACGCCAGCACACGGGTGGACGCACCAACTTTGATGCACATTGGCAATATGAGGTGCCCGAATGGGTGAAACGTGACCGAAATTCGCCATCGGTGGTGATGTGGAGCTTGGGCAACGAGTTGCAACAAGACCCCAACCAGCCTTTCAACGACTTCGGCGTGACGATGTACAAGCTGATGAAAACCCTCTTGAACAGATACGACTCCACCCGCCAAGTGACGGTTGCCATGCATCCGCGCTACCGCAATTGGGAGACCGATTCGCTGCCTTGCGACTTGGCGATGGAAACCGATGTGCAAGCCTACAACTACCGCTACATGTATTTCCCCGGCGACGGCAGACGCTTCCCTTGGATGAAGTTCTATCAGAGCGAAGCCAGCGTGTCGGCAATGGGCCCCAACTATTTCGAGATGGACCTTGACAAAGTGATTGGACTGGCTTATTGGGGAGCCATCGACTACTTGGGAGAGAGCCAGGGTTGGCCTGCCAAGGGTTGGGCTCAGAGCGTTTTTGACCTCTCGCTGCAACCCAAGCCGATGGCTTATCTCATGAAATCGATGTTCTCTGACGAGCCAACAGTGCATATTGGCGTCGTGGACGATGAAAACTCGGATGTGGTGTGGAACGATGTGCAGGTGGGAACTGGGCGCATGAGCGAGAACTGGAACCGAAAGCCGGGAAAGGTTTCTCTGTACGTCTACACCAATGCCGAGCGGGTGGAACTCTTCGTGAACGGCAGGAAGGTGGCAGAAAAAGATAATCCCACGGAAGCCAAGAGACGCAACAAGCTGCGTTTTGACAATATCGAATACGAGAAAGGATGGATTGAGGCGGTAGGCTACAATGCAGGGAAGGTGGTGGCCCGCCATCGCATTGAAACCACGAGCGAGGCCGTGAGGTTGAAGTTGGAGCCCGACATTCAGACGTGGAAGGCTGATGGAACTGACTTGATGCACATCCGTGTGACGGCAGTTGACAAGAAAGGGCGCCGTGTGTGGAATGCCCATCAGCTGTTGACGTTCGATGTGGTGGGCGATGCTCAAATCGTGGGTGTGGACAATGGCAATATTGTCAGCGATGAACTACACAAGACCAACCAGCGGCATTTGTTCAACGGAACGGCATTGGTGATACTTCGCGCTGGAAAGACGGCTGGACGAGTGGCACTGAATGTCAAGTCGGATGCCTTCAAGACGGCCACATTGAAACTTGAAACCCGATAACGGAGCTGTTTTCATAGACAAACTGGTCATTATATAAAAAAGGATAAATAACGTTGACATACGCAATTTATCCTTTTCTTTTTTTGGAGATTCCAAACTAATGTCTTATCTTTGCGAAAACAAAAACACTATCGTAGTAATAACTTTAAAACAAAAACATCATGAAGAAAAAATTCATTTGCGCCGTTTGCGGCTACATTTATGAGGGAACCGAAGCTCCCGAGAGATGCCCTATTTGTAAGGCTCCTGCATCCAAATTCTCTGAGTTGAAGGACGATGGCGATGTAACTTACGCTACTGTCCACAAGATTGGCGATGGCAAGCCCGAGGGTGTGAGCGAAGAGATGATTAACGACCTGCGCAACCATTTCAATGGCGAGTGCGGAGAAGTTGGAATGTATCTGGCTATGGCTCGCCAAGCCGACCGCGAAGGTTATCCCGAGATTGCCGAGGCTTTCAAGCGTTATGCTTTCGAGGAGGCTGACCACGCATCTCGTTTTGCAGAGTTGCTGGGCGAGTGTGTATGGGATACGAAGACCAATCTGGAGAAGCGTGCCGCTGCAGAGGCTGGTGCTTGCGAAGACAAATTCCGCATTGCCAAGAACGCTAAGGCTGCCGGATTCGATGCTATTCACGACACGGTTCACGAAATGGCGAAAGACGAAGCTCGTCATGGTGCTGGCTTTGCCGGCTTGCTTAAGAGATACTTCGGAAAGTAAAAATAAAGAATTAGAAAATTGAAACGTTAAAGAAAGGGATGGCACCATTGTTTTGGCAGTCATCCCTTACTTATTACCTATTATTATTACTTATTACCTATTACCACCCCGGAAAACTTCTTCAACTTGATAAGCTTTGCCTTTGAGTATGGAGCCGGCCATTTTCCGTCAAGCACAAGGATTGTCTTCTTGCTATAGCCAACAGCATCCACGGCCTCCTGTAACGTGAGATAATTACCCTTGCCTTGAGCAGACACCACATAGTCGTAATGCCTCACATGCTTGGCCAATGCCGGAATCTCTTTTCCTACGGCATCAGCTAGAAGACCAGCAACCAAACGGGCGCCATAGACGTTGTAATGGGTGTTGTCTTGCCGTCCGTTGGGAATCGATGCGACTTCTCCAGGCTTCAACCACATGTGGAGTTTACGCGAACCAACAACACCCAAACTCTGCTCTAGGTCGTGCGTGATTTTGTTAGCGTCAACAAAGTGGGCATTCATCTCGCGAGCCACATTGCGCGGAGAAAGCAGGTAAGCGCCATGTGTGTCAATTAGCGTGTCGCTATTCACTTTTTCATCCGCATACTCGGTGTTTCGCAACGATTCGTCTTCTATTGAGCCGTCAACCTCACGAAAGAAATTGCGGCGCACAACAGCGTTAAACAACACCGGAATGCCGCCCTTCATACGCGTTTCTTTGACAAACTTCCTCAGGTTGTCGTCGAAAGTGGAACCTGGGTCAGTATGGCGTTGTGGACTAGGCTTCTCATCATTGTGTCCGAACTGAATGAAGACATAATCGCCAGGCTTTATCTTCTCAAACACCTTCTGCCATCGGCCTTCATCAATGAAACTCTTCGATGAACGGCCATTCACGGCATGATTGTCAACAACGATGCTTTCATCGAAAAAGCCTTGAAGCACCATCCCCCACCCTCGTTCGGGATTGGTATCGAAATTGCTCTTGTTGGCTGCCGTCGAATCACCAATAATGAAGATGGTTGTCTGCTTCTTCGATGAACTCAACAAAAGGGTCATCAGAAGAATAGAGAGGAATAGCACAACCTTCTTCATCCCATCTTGATTTTACGACAACATGCCGATGAGTTCATCTACGGAAACCATCTCCTGATTTCCCGTCTCCATATTCTTGACAGTAACTTTACCCTCGCTGATTTCGTTTTCGCCAGCCAAAGCCACAAACGGAATCTGCTTGGTATTGGCATAACTCATCTGCTTCTTCATCTTAGCGCTCTCCGGATACATCTCGGTGCGTATTCCGGCTTCGCGCAACTTCTTGACAATAGGCAGGCAATAAGCCGTCTCCTTGTCTCCGAAATTGATGAACAACACTCGGGTGGCCAACATCGCATCCTTGGGATAGGCATCGAGGTCGTTCAGCACATCAAAGATGCGGTCGACACCGAATGAGATACCCACTCCGCTGATGCCAGGCATTCCAAAAATGCCCGTCAGATTGTCATAACGGCCACCGCCGGTGATGCTTCCCATCTGGACATCCAAAGCTTTAACTTCGAAAATGGCGCCTGTATAGTAATTCAAGCCGCGAGCCAAAGTCAAGTCGAACTGTATTTCGTTCTTTAATTCCAATCCCTTCAACGTGTCAAGAACAAAGCGTGTCTCCTCAACGCCTTTCATTCCGATTTCGGATGATTGAAGGAAGTTGGCCATCACTTCGAGTTTCTCCTCGTTCGTTCCCGAAAGCGAGATGACTGGTTGTAATTTAGTCACCGCATCCTCGCTGACACCTTTCTCCCTCAACTCGGCGTTCACGTTTTCCAAACCGATTTTGTCGAGTTTGTCTATTGCAACCGTGATGTCAACAATCTTGTCAGCTTCGCCAATCACCTCAGCAATTCCGGAAAGAATCTTGCGGTTGTTGATTTTAATTTGCACACGAATGCCGAAGCGTGTAAACACGGTATCGATAATTTGCATCAACTCAACTTCGTTGAGCAAAGAATCGCTTCCCACCACATCGCCGTCGAACTGATAGAATTCGCGATAACGCCCTTTCTGAGGACGGTCGGCACGCCACACGGGTTGAAATTGATAACGCTTGAAAGGCAACTGAAGTTCATCGCGATGCATCACCACATAACGCGCAAAAGGAACGGTCAAATCATATCGAAGGCCTTTCTCGCAAATGCGTGAAGCCAAACGAAGCACATTGCGCTCAGCCAGTTCCTCATCCGACACCTTATTCAGATAATCACCCGAGTTCAGGACCTTGAACAACAATTTGTCGCCCTCTTCCCCATACTTGCCCATCAGCGTCTGAAGATTCTCCATTGCCGGAGTCTCAATCTGCTGGAAGCCGTAAAGGGAATAGACCTCCTTTATCGTGTTGAAGATATAATTGCGCTTGGCCATCTCCAAGGGAGAAAAGTCGCGCGTACCTTTTGGTATACTGGGTTTGTTTGCCATTCTTTACTTTCTGATGATGGTTTGAGCCCTGTCGGGGCCGATAGAAATGATTTTAATGGGAGTCTCCAACTGCTCCTCCAAGAATTTCACATAGTCGTTGAATGCCTTCGGGAACTGCTCTTCGCTGGTGAACTTGGTCATATCAGTCTTCCATCCGGGCATTTCCACATAAACGGGCTCAATGCCTTCTTCGATGTTATACGGGAAATAGTTGATTTCTTTTCCGTTCTGCTTATAAGCCACACAAGCCTTGATAGTGTCAAATCCGTCAAGCACATCGCTCTTCATCATGATCAGTTGAGTGACTCCGTTCACCATAATGGAATAGCGCAAAGCCACCAAGTCTATCCAACCACAACGGCGCTCACGGCCTGTAACTGCACCATATTCGTGGCCAAGGTCGCGAATCAGCTTGCCCGTCTCATCGAAGAGTTCTGTGGGGAACGGACCTGCTCCCACGCGGGTGCAATAAGCCTTCATGATGCCGAAGACATTTCCAATCTTGTTGGGACCTACACCAAGACCCGTACATGCACCGGCGCAAATGGTGTTCGAGGAAGTGACAAACGGATAGCTTCCGAAATCTACGTCAAGCATCGTTCCTTGAGCACCTTCGCAAAGAATGCTCTTTCCCTCGCGAAGCAGATTGTTCACCTCGTGCTCGCTATCAACAATGGGGAACTGCTTCATATACTCGATTCCCTCCATCCACACTTTCTCCACTTCGGTGATGTCGTAATCGGTATAGTTCAACGAACGCAACATCTCTTCGTGGCGAGCCTTGTGGGCGGCGTATTTCTCTTCAAAGTTCTCAAGAATGTCGCCAACTCGCAAACCATTACGGCTCACTTTGTCGGTATAGGTGGGACCGATTCCCTTTCCAGTCGTGCCCACTTTATTCTTGCCCTTGGCTGCCTCGAGGGCGGCATCAAGTATGCGGTGGGTAGGCATGATGAGATGGGCTTTCTTAGAGATGTGCAGGCGTGATTTCAACTCGTGTCCGCTCTTTTCCAAGTCTTTGGCTTCAGCCATAAACAAGTCGGGAGCCAGCACCACACCATTTCCGATGATGTTGATTTTCCCACCTTGGAAGATACCCGAAGGAATGCTACGCAACACATACTTCTCGCCTTCAAACTCCAACGTGTGGCCGGCATTGGGGCCTCCCTGGAAACGAGCTACAACATCATACTCAGGTGTCAACACGTCAACAACCTTTCCCTTACCTTCATCGCCCCACTGGAGTCCCAGCAAGACATCTGCTTTTCCTTTATTCATGCTTTTTTATTTTGTTTTTTAGTTTTCACTTGCTCCACTTTGCTCTTCTTTCGCGTCATCTTCGCCTGGCATGTGCTACAAATGCCATAGATGTAAAGCGCAAATCCATCCTTGCGGAAACGCTTCAGTTTAGTATTGTCAATCACACGAACGATTTCAGGGGCTTTCACTTCAGAAACCTTTCCACACATCGTGCAAATCTGATGACTGTGATTGGCATTCGCATAATTCGCCTCATATCTGGTTCCGTCTTGAAGGCGGTGCCTGACAACGAGCCGAAGTTTCATAAACAAACGCATGGCATTATACAAAGTTGCACGACTCACCCTGAAGTTGTTTTGCTCCAGATATTCGCTAACCTCTTCAAGGGTGAAATGGCCTTGCAAAGTATATACGGCGTCCAATATGGCAAAGCGTTCAGGCGTCTTGCGATGATGATTCATCTCAAGATAGTCGCTCAGCACTTGCCTGACAGATTCGTTCAATTTGACGTCCATAAATTGCCATGTGACAGAAAAACGTGCAAATTTACTATTTTTTTGTCACATAACGGAATCATTACTTAAAAAAAATCTAAATTAGTGCCAACACTACTTAAAGCCTTCCTCGCAATCGTCTCATAATCCTCTCCCAATCCCGCAAATCTCTGAATGCAATTCATGGCCGCATGGCTCACTCCAGCATGCTCGGATTGCAAAGCCGCCAAAGCTTGGTCCATCAGCTCATTAATGCCGCGTTCATCGGGCTCCAAACCTTGCATGAACAATCGAGCAAGCACTTGAAAACCGCAAATCTCATAAAGTGTTTTTCCAGTTGCCAACCACTTGAAAGCCAACACAGGAGCGTCTTCCAAATACTGATAAAGTTGGAAAGCGGCGATTTCGGCAATCTCTTGAGTGGGTGTCTGCTCCATCCAAATGTCGGCAACCTCGGTCAACATCTCTTCAGCCGGCATTATCATGGTTGCCAAAATCTTGCATTCGCGGATATTCTCTTTCCAAAGGGCAATCGCCAAATCATAGTTCTTGCCGTATTCGGCTGCCATATTCCGCAATTCAACGAGCCCAATTCCCCAGTTCACTTGATATTCGGCTCCCTTTTGTCTCATCGATTGCGAAGCCACACCATTCATCATCAAACGAAACGAGCGCTTGATTTCCTTCACTTTATTGTTGGTTTCTTCTGTCATAGTTAGCGTTTCTAAAATTCGTCTTCCAACATTCGATTTCCTAAAGACCCCTTCTGACAAAATGACAGGTGGCTTTTGACCTCCTTAGAGCTATGCTTTGAGGCGGTCAAAGCATAGCAATGAGCGCCTCAAAGGATACATATGGGAAAATCGGGCGATAAGTAAAAACTTTCAACAAATCGGTTATTTAAACCGCCCGTTTTCCTTTCATTTTGTCGCTATATGGCCCCTTTCCCTTTCTTTTTGTCAAATCAGGAATCCGTAGTCTCGGCTATAGCGGAGCATCTGTTCGGCATAGCTCTCCGAATAATCCGCCTCCACGTCAACCATCTCGCCTTCAGCATCATATACGGGCTTCAGCCAAGGGTTCAAGAATCCTTTGTAAGGGGCGATGTTGAGCTTTGCATATCGAGCCAAAACTTCATCATGAAGTTCCTTGTCAACCTTCACCGCATAGCGCTCCACCAACGCCCGAGCCGCCTCGAAATCACCTTCGCTCTTGATGCGTTGGACTTCAGCCAGCAATTGGGCAAACAATCCTCGCAAAGCCTGATAATCATGAATCAACACGAAGGTTTTCCCACCTCGCCGAATCATCGAGACCTCACCCTTCGAATGCTCGTAAACCCAACGTGCAATCAAAGCCCTGTTTCGCATGTGAGCCTCCTCTATCTGATGGCCGGGGCAGATTCGTGTGAGTTGTGTCATCAATCCGTTCAGCATGTAGGTGTAGTATTGCGATTGATAAGCCTTTTTGTCGGGTACAAGACCGAGTTCAACCAGCTTCTCATCGGCAATATAATAAAGCCCGAACAAGTCGGCACGAGCCTCTTCAATCGTGTTCCCATACGCCTTCAGGGCATCTGGGTCAACACCCGGAAGAAGTTGTCCGCTTCCGTGTCCAAGACATTCATGCAAGTCGGTATGAAGATCATCACAAACATCGCCATATTTCTCAATCATCCTTCGGGTTCTCTCATCCACCACGAACTCCTCCTTGAATCCGTTTCCGTGTGCGGCTTTGTTGTAGGCATCGGTAATATTAGCGATTGTAATGCTTTTCGAACCATATTGTGCTCGAATCCAATCGGCATTTGGAAGATTGATTCCGATGGCCGTAGAAGGATATTCATCACCGCCCAACATAGCAGCACAAATGACATTGGCGGTCACTCCCTTCACTTCCTTCTTCTTGAATCGCGAGTCCACGGGCGAATGGTCTTCAAACCATTGGGCGTTTTTGCTGATGGTTTGCGTGCGCTTGGTAGCTTCCAAATCCTTGTATTCCACCAATCCTTCCCAAGAACCTTTCAACCCCAACGGGTCGCCATAAACCTCGATGAATCCGTTGATGAAATCAATATGACCGTCAAGTTCTTTCAGCCATTCAATCGAATATTCATCAAACACGCGTAAATCACCTGTCTCATAATAGTTTATGAGCAGCTGTATGACTTTCTTTTGTTGGTCGTTCTCCGCCACATCAGCGGCTTTCCGAAGCCAAAAGACAATACGTTCAATGGCTTTCCCATACATGCCGTCTTTCTTCCAAACTTTCTCCGAAAGCACTCCTTCCTCCTTGCACAATTTCGAGTTCAATCCGTAAGAGGGAGGATTGTCGGTGTTTTGAGCCTTCAGACGGGCATAAAAGTCTTCAACTTCTTGTTGTGAAACGCCTTCATAGAAGTTGCAAGCCGAAGTCTTGACCAAGTCAACTCCATCTTCTTTATTCACTCGCTTGGGCAACACATCAGGATTGAAAATCACGGGGAACAATTCTTGGCAAAAGTCCTCTACACTTTGTCCTTCACGAATGGGAAGCAATTCCGGATTGATGTCGGCTATGGCAGAGCGCAAGAATTCTTCATCAAAGCCCGGAAGAAATTTCTCGCAACCATAATGATGATAGATGCCGTTTGAGAACCACAAACGCTTCAAATAGGTTTCAAACTGCTTGTAGTCATCCGTTTGACGCGAGCCTTTATAATGCAAGTACACAAGCTCCATCAGCTTGCGTATCTGCAAATTATATTTCCCGAATTGGTCTGTTGTGATATCCCGTCCGCACAAAGTGGCTTCGGAAAGATAATAAACCGATTTCTTTTGTTGGATAGTCAAGTCTTCGAATCCATTCAGGCGATAGCGAAGCATTTGCAAATCAGCAAACCGCTCACCCGAATAGACAAAATCGTCTTGTTTCATTCTGCCGCCACTTTATCCTTTGCCTTGTTCTTTCCACCAGCTTTACGGCCTCTCTTCTTTGGTTTCTCGGCCAATGTGGGATGCTGGGCCAGATTGATAACCTTGTATTCACGCGGCGTCATCCCGTTCAACTTGAAGAACGATGCATAGAACGACTGACGATTGGAGAATCCCACCATATCGGAAATGTCTTCCATATTCAGATTCTGATAGCGTCTGTCTGTCAGGATTGTCATCGCTTCTTGGATGCGGTACTGGTTGATGAAGGATGTGTAGTTCATATGGAAGCGAACATTCACAACGGCAGAAATGTAACGTGTATTCGTTCCAAGATCTTCTGCCAGCTTTTTAGCGGAATAGTTCTTATCCTTGAATTTCTTTTGAATGAGGATGATGTCAAGAATTTTTTCTTTCAATTCATCCATCAATTTGGGACTGACAAGAGTGCGATAGGCAGCCTCCTTTTCCTTTTTTTCAGTAAGATTGTACTTTGCCATAGCCGTAGGTTTTGAATTAGTCCTTATTCTTCAAATTGCAAATTTAATAAACATTTTTCATATATACAACCCACGTTTTTGTTTTTAATAATTTTTTCGCATTTTTTTAAAAATCCACATAATTTAACGATAAAAAACAAACAAATTATCGACAATATTTAAAGATAGCACAAAAAACGCGCGATTTTATAGCGTATTTTGCTTCGTTTTTCATAACTTTGCATCGCGAAATATCTACAAATACAAATTTAATAATTCATCTATATGGAAAGAACATGGAGATGGTTTGGCAAGAACGACAAAATCACGCTTGCCATGCTAAAACAAATCGGAGTTGAAGGTATTGTAACAGCCCTGCACGATGTGCCTTTAGGCGAAGTCTGGACACGTGAGAAAATCCGCGACCTTCGAGAGTATATTGAAAGCTATGGAATGCGTTGGAGCGTTGTCGAGTCGCTTCCCGTTGTTGAGACCATCAAATATGGCGGTCCTGACCGCGATGAGCAGATAGAGGTGTACAAGGAGAGCCTGCGCAACCTTTCGGCCGAGGGCATCCACACCATCTGCTACAACTTCATGCCGGTGCTCGACTGGGCCCGCACCGACCTGCTTCACGACAATCCGAACGGCACGAGCAATCTTTACTTCTCGTATGCCGAGTTCGCCTACTTCGACATCTACATCCTGAAGCGCGAGGGTGCCCGCGAGGAATGGGCCCGCTTCA
>ODAI010202624.1_pt1 | contig 15486 bp, 14 predicted proteins | sample 1539321 | NCBI WGS metagenome assembly ODAI01 (sample SAMN02144231, study PRJEB22623) | gut metagenome | biome: sheep rumen | host: Ovis aries | place: New Zealand
AAAAGTTAAAAAAATAGTTTTTTTTATAATATAAAAAAGGGTTAAAGAGTTTAAAAGAGATTATCCTCTGTATCTTTTTTCTCTTACTCCTCTTCCTTTTTTATTTCCTTGTTTTTTGTATCCAGATTTAGGTCTGGTTCTTCTGTTTGTTCCTTTGACTTTTGCCATGTATTTTCCCTCCTATGTAGTGTATGCTCTTTTTAGCGGTTATTTGTTGTTTATGCTAAAAAAATTATTTAAATCCTAAATTTAATTAATTAAGTTATCCATGAAATATTATATATAAATATATCTAAGAACATTAATATATATTTTTTTATGTGGTCTCTCATTTTTTGTCTAGGGGATAGTTTCCTTTGGATATTTGATGATAACATATAAATTTTCAGAATAATGGTTTAATATTTAGATAACTTTTTTAAATTATATTGAAAAAAGATACTATTATCTGTTAAAAAATTAAAGGTAATAATCATGACTAATGAAAAATCAAGTAAAGTAATTTGTTTGGTTGATGGAGAACATTATTTTCCAGTAACTAAGTCCGCTGTTGATAAGATTGAAAGTAAAGGATATGAAGTACAGTTGCTTCTGTTTATAGGAGGGACAGAAAAGTTACGAAATACAAACCTTGATGAAATTGAGGAATTCTTTAATAAAAAGGTAATATTCGGAGAGGATCATTCAAAAATCCCTTATGATTTGATAGAAAATTCCATTAAAGAGTATGATGTGGATATTGTCATGGATTTATCAGATGAACCTGTCGTGAACTATCAAAAAAGGTTTAAAATAGCAACGGTTGTCTTACAGCAGGGTATCAACTACCGTGGACCTGACTTTGAATTCAAAGCGTTGAAGGAGTATGACGTACTTGAAAATCCATCATATAAGATACTGGGTACGGGTAAACGAATAGGAAAGACAGCAGTATCTGCTTATACTGCCCGGTTAATCAATACCGAAGATAAATATGATCCATGTATTGTGGCTATGGGAAGAGGAGGTCCTGAAACTCCGGAAATTGTTCGTGGAGATAAGATTAAATTAACGCCCCAATATTTGATGGAACAGTCTAATCTCGGAAAGCATGCAGCATCCGATCACTGGGAAGATGCACTTCTTAGTAGGGTTTTGACTGTTGGATGCAGAAGATGTGCTGGAGGTATGGCCGGTCAGGTATATATAACTAACATGGTGGAAGGAGCTAAAAAGACAAATGAACTGGAAACTAATTTGATTGCGATAGAAGGTAGTGGTTCTGCTATTCCACCAATAAAAACAAATAAACATATAGTATTGGTGGGAGCTAATCAACCTATAGAAACATTAACGGAGTACTTTGGTCCATTTAGAATTAAACTGGCTGATTTAATCATTATAACTATGTGTGATGAAGAAATTTGTTCTAAGGAGAAACTTGACATGTTAATGAAGAATATCCATGAAATAAATCCAACTGCCAAGATAATTCCAACGATATTCCGTCCGCAGCCTGTCGAATCAATCGAGAATAAACGTGTTTTATTTGCTACTACTGCACCTGAGAATGTTCAACCGTTATTAAAAAGTTATCTTGAGGATAACTTCAAGTGTACTGTTGTGGATATATCTTCACATTTATCCAATAGACCATTGTTGCAGGAGGATATTGAAAGAAACATAGACAATGTTGATGTTATGCTTACTGAAATTAAGGCGGCTGCTATTGATGTAGCCACAAAAGATGCTTTGGATAGGAATTTGGAAGTTGTTTATTGTGACAATATTCCTATAGCAATTGATGAGAATTATGATTTGGATAAGGCCATAATGGATTTGGTTCATGAGGCGGTTGAGGATTTTAATTCTTAATCTTTTTTTTATTTTTTTTCAAGTTGATACCATAAAGTATTTATATAACTTCTAGCACCCCTTCAAGGCATAAGTATATAATATACTATGAATATATTATAATATAGTTGGAAAAAATAATTTTAAAAAATTATTATTATTATTAAACTTTTATTAATTATCAGTTTATATCAGTCTATGAAACACGGTTTTAGATTATTATTCTTTAATATTAAATCAAATCAGTCTAATAAGAAAAATTCAATATAATCTAAAAATTGGAGGATAATTAATATGGTACAAAATAACCAACAACCATTAATAATTCTTGGTGATGGATCAACCAGAACAGTAGGTTCCCAAGCAACAAGAAACAATATAATGGCAGCTAAAATATTATCCAACATACTAAAGACAACATTAGGTCCACGTGGAATGGACAAAATGTTAATAAATACTATTGGTGACGTTAAAATAACCAATGACGGTTACACCATCCTAAAAGAAACAGAACCAGATCATCCAGGAGCAAAAATGATTGTTGATTTGGCAAAAGTTCAAGAAGAAGAAAATGTTGATGGTACAACAACAGCAGTAGTATTAGTTGGAGAAATATTAAAACAAGCTGAAAAATTACTCGATCAGGGTATTGCACCAAATTTAATAGTAAAAGGTTTCGAAGAAGCAAAAAATAAAACTATTGAAGTATTGGATGATATTGCAATCAACGCTGACAAAGAATCATTAATTGATGTTGCAGAAACATCAATGTCCGGAAAAGGATCATTCGGTAATATCCGTTCAATGGCAACCAAAATAGTAAATGCCTTACTAGACATTGAAGAAGATGGTGAAATTGACACAGATATGATAAAAATCAGAAAAATCCACGGTGAAGCAACAGAAGATACTGAAATTACCCAAGGAGTAACAGTAGATAAAAATGTTTTAGAATCTGAAATGCCTCGTGATGTAAAAAATGCTAAAATAGCATTATTACAATATCCTATAGATGCAAGAGAATTACAGAATGAAGCAAAAATCAAACTAACCACTCCTGGAGAATACCAGTACTATCTTGAAAAAGAAGCTAAAATGTTAGAAGAAGAAGTTCAAACTTTAGTTGACGCTGGGGCAAACGTTTTATTCAACAATAAAAAAATCAGCGACTTAGGTCAACATTATCTAACAAAAGCAGGTATATTATCTGCAAAAAGAGTTAAAGCTGGGGATTTAGAAAGATTAGCTAAAGCAACTGGTGGAAAAATTGTAAACAATATACGTGAATTAACCAGTGAAGACTTAGGTGAAGCTGGTCATGTATATGAACGTGAAGTATATGAAGACAGAGAATACATCTTCGTAGAAGAATGTAAAAACCCTGGTGTACTTAATATAATCGTAAGAGGAAGTACAAAACACATTACTGATCAATTAGAGCAAGCAGTAAATGATGCAATAGGGGCAGTCATTGCTACCAAAAAAGCTTCCAAAGCAATTCCTGGTGGTGGAGCATCTGATATAGCAGCTTCAAAGGCTTTAAAATCATATGCAAATACTTTCACGGATAAAAGACAATTAGCTATTCTTGCATATGCTGAAGCATTAGAAGAATTGCCAATTGCACTAGCTAATAATGCAGGATTAGATACAATCGATGTATTAACTGATTTATTAGCAGCACAAGAAAATTCAACAAATATGGGTATTAATGTACTAACAGGAGAAGTTTCTGATATGGTTGAAGAAGGAATCCTTGATTCTGAATCCAACAAAGCATTAATCGTTGATTCTGCTACAGAAATAGCTCTTGAAATACTACGTATTGATGAAGTTCTAGCTTCTAAACCAGAAACTCCTGTAGGTGGAGACATGCCTGGAACTCCAAATCCATATTTATAAATAAGATAATTTTTTCATTATCTTATTTTTTTAATCTTATTATATTTAATCTATTTTTTAAGTATTATTTTTTCAAAAAAGCAATAATTTATTATTTAATAAGAATATATATCTAATTATAATATATTATTATATCTGAGGGATTAATTTGCTAGAGATAAAAACTTTAAAGAAAGAGGAATTTTCAAAATATACTAAAAGAATTGAAATGAATTCAAGTGATGTATTAGGGCCAGTTCAGGATATTATAAACAACGTAAGGTTAAATAAAGACAAAGCATTACATGACTACACCCTAAAATTTGATAAGGCGGATATTGAAGAATTTAAGGTTTCACAGGAAGAAATCGAAAATAGTATTAACAATATTGATTCTAAATTAAAACAAGCTCTATTGGATGCTTCAGAGAATATTAAGAAGTTTCATAAGGCTCAAATTCCATCCGACTGGACAATGACAGTTAAGGATGGGGTAACGGCCGGTCAAATCATACGTCCACTTGAGAAGGTAGGCTGTTATATTCCGGGTGGTCGTGCAGCATATCCATCATCAATCTTGATGACAGTAATACCAGCTAAGATTGCCGGTGTAAAAAAGATTATCTGTTGTACTCCACCGGATAAGGAGGGCAATATCCGTGATGAAATTCTTGCGGCAGCATACATTGCAGGTGCAACTGACATATATAAGGTTGGTGGTGCACAGGCTATAGCTGCTATGGCTTATTCTACCGAATCCATACCATCCGTTGACAAGATTGTCGGTCCGGGAAATATTTTCGTAGCCACTGCTAAGAAATTGGTATATGGAGATGTTGACATTGAGTTTCCTGCAGGTCCTTCAGAAATGTTGGCATTAATCGATGAAAGTGCTAATCCAAAATACATTGCTACTGAACTTTTATCACAGGCAGAGCATGATCCGAATGCAGCTACAATTCTTGTTTCAACTTCCAGGAAAACAGCACAAGAATGTGTGGACTATTGTTTAGAGTATCTTCAATCGCAGGAAAGAAAAGAAATCATTGAAGAGTCCTTAAGTAAATACTGTCATATACTTGTAGCTGATAATATTGATGAGGCTATTGAATTTACGAATGAATATGCACCAGAACATCTGGTAATAGTTACCGAAGACTACTACAAGACATTGGAATCCATAACTAATGCTGGTTCAATATTCTTGGGTAATCTTACTCCAGTAGCCGGTGGAGATTACGGTTCTGGAACAAACCATGTATTGCCGACAAGTGGTGGGGCAAGAATGTACTCAGGTTTATCTGCAGAATCATTCATCAAAAAACCAACAATACAAGAATTAAGTCAAGAAGGTTTAAAAAACATAAAAGACATGGTAATCAACTTAGCAGATGCTGAAGGATTATATGCTCATGCATTTTCAGTTAAAAAAAGATTAGAAGATTTAGACTAAATTATCATAAAATTCAACTTCATATCCTTCTTTTCTATTCTTCATTTTTTTTAATTAAATATAACAATTAGAAGAAACATAAATATATATTAATATATTATTAATTTATTTTAATCATTCAATTTATAACATAGGTGAAAACTTGACAGACATATTTGATAAATGTAAAAGAACACATTATTCTAATGAAATAGGTCCTGAATTAGCAGGCCAAACAGTGAAAATAACCGGATGGGTACATGAAATTCGTGACCTTGGTGGAATAGTATTCGTATTAATAAGAGATAAAAATGGAATTACTCAATTAACAGCACCAAGTAAAAAATTATCCGAAGAAATGATGGCTGATGTACGTGCAGCTAGAAAAGAAACTATCGTTACAGTAACAGGTACAATACAGGAATCAGCAAAAGCACCAAATGGTGTTGAAATCATTCCATCAAATATTGACGTGATAAACGTATCAAAATTACCATTACCATTAGACACTACCGAAAAAGTAGATGCTGAAATGGATACCAGATTAGATGCTCGTTTCATGGATTTAAGAAAACACGATGTTAGTGCAATTTTCAAAATCAAAAATGAAATATTACACACCGCACGTAACTATTTCTACGACAATGATTTTACAGAAATAAACACTCCTAAACTAGTAGCATCAGCTACAGAAGGAGGAACAGAATTATTCCCTATAACCTACTTCGAAAAAGAAGCATTCCTAGGTCAAAGTCCTCAGCTATACAAACAAATGATGATGGCAACAGGATTAGACAACGTATTTGAAATAGGTCAAATATTCAGGGCAGAAGAACATGATACATTAAGACACTTAAATGAAGCATTATCAATGGATGCAGAAATGTCCTTCAGAAGTCATGAAGACGTAATGGATTTACTTGAAAATTTAATACAAAACATCTTATCCAATGTACAAAGCAAATGTCAGAAAGAACTGGATGATCTTGGTCATGAACTGGACATTCCTAAAGAAGCATTCCCAAAAGTAACATATGATGAAGTTGTTGATATCGTAAACAGTCATGATGTTGAAATGGAATACGGTGAAGACCTAAACAGGGCTGCAGAAAAAGTATTGGGGGAAACCATGGGCAGTTACTACTTCATTACCGAATGGCCAACAGCAATCAAACCATTCTATGTAATGCCGTTATGTGATAATCCTGAAAAAAGTACTGCATTTGACTTAATGTACCGTGATTTGGAATTATCCAGTGGATCACAACGTATACACAACTATGATTTATTATACAAACAAATCGAAGCAAAAGATTTAAATCCTGATTCATTTACCAAATATCTACAGGCATTCCAGTATGGTATGCCACCACACTCTGGTTGGGGAGTAGGTGTAGACAGACTTACCATGGTAATAACAGGTTCTAAAAACATTCGTGAAACCGTATTGTTCCCTAGAGACAGAAGACGGTTAACTCCATAGATGAGTTTAAACCATTTTTTATTTTTTTTTAATAATAATTTTCTTGTTTTTAACTATTTTAAAAAGAGAAGGAGGTTATTTTATTCGTTATATTTATTTTCAATGTATAGATATAATCGTTCTTTCTCAAAATAATAACTTTGATCTACATCGATACTTTTTGCAATTTCATATAATAATTTACTTTCTTCAACTTCAACTAAACGACTTATAAAATCATCATATTGTATTTGACTGGTTTCATCAGTATAAACCCTATTAAAGCCTTTTTTATCGCTCCACTCTAGGCCATCCCATACGTACAGTTTTAAATTGTTCAGTTTATCGATTACCAATCTTAGATTAACTTTATAATCATCTGTTTCATATTTTCCATCTAATACTATTGCATCTATAATTGTTTTCATGTTTAACAGTATTCTCCATTAGATTTTGTTTGCGGTAATTTCCAATTCATATTGTTTTTTTGTTATTGTTTCTCCATCATCCATAGCTTCTAATTGTTCCCATAGATTTCCATGAACCATGAAATCATGTACTTTCGTTACAAAATCATCAAATTCGTTTTTTTCTTCCTTGTTTTCTGGAGATAACTTATTTAGGTCAATAAAGTCTTTTTGCCAGTTCTTTCCGTCATAAAAGTAAAATGTTTTGTTGTAGGAGTTCTCAGTATCGTATTCTATTTTACATTTGATGTTGTTTTTGTCATTATTGACATCGCTAAGTATATAATCATAAGTTTCTATCATATTGATTCCTCGTTTATCTATATATTAGTTTGTTTAATTTAATATTTAACTATAATCAATAGGTATATTAAAATATATAATTGAAAAGAATGTTTGGTTGTGAATCTAATCATATTCTTCATAACTATCTGTCGGGGGTTTTTAGTTGGTGGAGTTATCATATGTTAACGTATAATGTTGAATTTAATGTATTTCTAGTGGTTACAGATTGTTAATATAACTTCTCCTATCCACTCGTTTGTTTTTAGAGAAATGATTTGTATTACTTATTTCCGTTATTGTTATTAATTATGCAATTATTTATATATTAATCATTACAAATAAGTAATTATACTCATGTAAGTATCTGCTCAAAAATATCAAAAATAAATACAAGGAGTAATACAAATGAAAACGAGGATTAATGATATTATTCAGAATATAAATAATACATTAAATAATACTTCTTCAGTTCATAATATGGCTTCTGAAGAGAATTCTGGTAAAACACATAAGGTATATCAGGCTGATGAAGCTGGCGATTATGTTGAAGAAACATATAAGGGCATAACGGTTTATACACGTGAAAAATATCCTTATTACAATCCACAAAACGACAAAATTTACTATTCTAAAGAAGAAGAAGCAGAAGAGTTATATCAATTATCAAAAAACATGTCTAAATCTTCTATACATCAATTAGAGATATAACGGGTTTTATTTCTTTATTCACCAATTCTTTTTTTAACAACATTTTTCAATCATAATCATCATTTTTAAGGGGTAGTTTTTTATGGATAATTATGTGGTACTTGACTTAGAAACTCCCAACGCTTTAAATAATTCCATAACTTCCATTGCAATACTTATAGTTGAAGACAATCTGGTTGTAAAAAGCATAGATCAATTGATAAATCCTGAAAGTCATTTTGATAAGTTTAATATTGACTTAACAGGAATTTCTCCTGAAGATGTTGAAGACAGTCCCACTTTCGATGAATATTGGCCAAAAATAATGGATTATCTAACGGGTAATATCATAGTAGGACATAATGTGAAATTTGATTTGCTTGTTATTTCACGGACGTTGGATAACTATAAAATGGACATTCCTGAATTTGATTATTATTGTACGTGGAAACTATCTAAGAAGTATCTGAAGTTAAATTCATATAGATTGTCTGATATAGCTAAGCATATAGGCTTTGAATATAATTCTCACATTGCTATAGATGATGCTCTTGCTTCACATACAGTATTTGAACATCTTAACAAGAAAGAAGATATTTCCATTGATAATTGTGGGCATTATCATTACAAATTAAAATTTAAAGAAATTTATGATGAAGAGTTGGCCATCAATTTAAATTATTTCTATGGCATGCTCTATATATTAAAATATTATAATCACATCACTACAAATCACTTCGATTTAATTAAAGATTGGCATAATAAGAATAAAGAGTACACAGACACTACAGTATTTAGTAATCTGAATAAACAATTAAATCAATTAATTTCTAAACAAGAAATTACAAATAGGGATATTGAATTTTTGTTTAAGAGAACTTTCCCTGTTACAACCTCAACAATCTATGATTATGCAACGTTGCTTTTAGGAATCCTACAAGGTATGGTTCAGGTTATTAGAGTAGATAATGAAATTGATTTATATAAATTGGAATTATTATATGACTGGTTATTGGATAATGATACATTGAAGGGAAATTACTTTTATGATAATATTTTAAATAATGTCAAGAATCTCCTGGATGATGGAAATATATCTTTTAAGGATAAAAAAGAGTTATTTGAAATTTTTAATGAGTTGTTATCTGTAAATTTAGATGATTGTTGATTTTTTTAGGTATAACTGATGTTAGATTACTTTAAAAATTTTTAGGTATACCCAAACCTTTATATACTTTGGAGTACAACATATTATTAACTGATAAGTTTAGGAATACCTAAAATTATATCAGTTGATATGGGTTAAATCACAGACAAAAATGAAATCTAATAAAACTATTACTCCTACAAAAAAAAATAGTTATAATTTAAATCACCTATTATATAAAAAGAATTTCTGCCTTTGTCTAGAAAAAACTCACCACTCCTTATTAAAAACATAATATGACTTGTAAAAAAACTATAAAAAGAAAATAAAACTCCCTAACATTTAAAACTCATTATGAGTTTAAAATATCTATTTTCTTTATTATATTTTACTATTTTTTAGCTAATTATAAAATAAAACTATTTCATTTAATGATTATTCAGTCCATCATATCTAATATATAAATAAATTAGTCCGTTCATTTGATGGATTTACTAAACAAAATAATTTAAAAAAAGTGAAATGGTGAAGAAGAAATGTTAAATCATAACTTGCTGATAACCTCTTCAAATTGCTGTAGATTGGACGTCTCATACACTTCAGCACCGGCATCCTCATAATCCTTAACACAACTGGTCGCATTATTCCATCTGATTTTCTTTTCAGGATTTAAAATTATAACACGATGAGCTCTCATAAGCATCTTTTTAATAAGAGAAGCACTTTCAAGAACACCATTCACACGTTCACCTTTCCAATCCCTACAATCAGTCAATATGATAATATCTGTTCTATGATTGATTTCAGCAGTCTTCAAAAATTCCTTGAATGCCTTGTTCATATCTGACTGACCGTAACATTGAATTCCTTTAGCTCTTTGAGCAATATTTACCTGTCCTATATTACTGAATGATTCATTACCCAGTACATCAGTTACATCGGTTAATTTATTGTCAAAGTCATATATTTTAACCTTATTGAAGGTCTGTTTACATCCATATAACAATAGGAAAAACCATGATGTAATCCATTCACAGGATCCACTCACGTCACACAAAAACACATGTTTATTTTTCTTCATAGGTGGTTTGGAATATATCAATTTGATGCAATGACCACCGTTTTTCAGGTTACTCCTTATGGTTCTTGGCATGTCTATATGATGGGATTTTTTTCTTTTTAATCTTTGTGAACGTTGATTAGCTATTTTTTTACTAAGCTTACGGCATACCTCAAACACTCTAGGATCATACGTATCCAATAGAACCATGCTCACATCCACAAGCTTTCCATCCTTTGCCCTATTGTTCTTTTTATCCTCAATCATCTGATCATATAATTCTTGAAGCTGATCCAAGTTATCATTAGCATTGAATTTCTGTTCGATTGGTTCACCATTTCCTTCAACAACTTCTGGTTGTACTTTTTTTTCCTTTTTTTCCTTTTTAAAATCTATCTTTTTAAATACCTTGTTGAATGCTCTTTTAAATTTATCTTTATCAGCAATATCCTTCACATATATTGCTTCAAGGCAGTGGTAAAGTTCGTCAGTTGTTAAAGAGTCTTTTAAATCCATAATAACTGAGTAAGCTAACTTAGTACTTCTAATACTAACGGGCATACCTTCGTTTCTCAAGTAATTTGAAATTAAAACAACTTCTTTTTCCATTTAATCACCATAAAAGAACATTTTCTATTATTATATTTGTATTTAAAAATATATATTTAATTGATGATTGTACTTTGTATTTGGGGAGGGTAATGATTTGAATTTAAATTGTATTTTATAGGAGGTTATTGTTATATTTCTAAGGCATGTCAAATAGTCCTTTCTATATATTTATGTCAATTGGCATGTTTTTAGATATATTCTTCTTCATAAATCCTTTGGAAAGTATATCTTAAGATTATCCGAATCTTGGTAGGAATTATTGTGAAAAAGATGCTCAAGGTAATGGTTTAATTTTTAAGGTTAATGTGTTAAATAAATTTATTTGGTGTTATTTTTAATTAATTTTTTTATTTTAAAAAAGGTTATGGTTAAGAAATTATATACCGAAGTATTCATTTCTTGCTTCTACCATAGCTTTAACATTTTGTTCTGGTGATAATGGTGCAATCATACATGCTGGTAAGACTACATTTACATTTTTTTCTAATGCTGCAGTAACTTCTGCTTTAACATCTTCAGGTGATTTCATAAATAAGGTGTCTGTTACGGATATATTACCACAAACAACTGTGTCTGAACCGAGTTTTTGACGTACAGCATTTGCATCATCGAGGTTTACATCATCAGCTATACTTACTCCTTGGTATCCACAGCTCATCATGTTTTCCATCTGTGGGAGTGAGTTTCCACATACATGTAATACCATTGGTATGTCTGAAGCATCGGTTAGTTCTTCATGTAATGGGTTTAATAAACGTTTAAATAATGGTGGTGCAAGTAGTTCCGGTGCTCCATTTGGTTCATATAATACTATTGCATCCATTTCTAATTCGTTATATAGTTCAACTTGTTCTGTCAGTGCCATGACCATTTCATCTAAAGCATCTTCAACTACATTTACTTTTGTGTTGATATCTTTAAGTACTCCTTCAATACCAAGACATTGTCCTAGTACTGTTATAGGACCGCTCATTGCACCAACGATAGGTACATCATCATATTTGTCCTGTAATATTTTTGTTGCTTCAATCATTGCAGGGAATCTTGCATTGTGTATAAAATCAGGGTCTGCTTCAAAATCATCTACAGTAAATGGACAGTGTGTAGTTTGTGATGAGTTATCATGGTCTGTTAGTAATACTTCACATCCTAATGCTTCTGCTTCAAAACATAAATCGAATGGCAATACCATACTTTCTAATCCAACATGTTCATATGCACTTGCTGCAATGGTTGCCATATCTTCTGCATCAGTATGTCCTTTTGGCCAGGATACACCTTCTTTTTCCATTAGTTCAATCATACATGTTGCAGGGAAAGATCCAACAGGGGTTATTTCATTATCTTCTGTAGTTAATGCTGCTATTAAATTATCTTTTAAATTTAAATCCATTTTAATCACATTAGTTATTTTTCGGAAATCCATATAATTATCCGAAAAAACAATCAGTGTCAAATCAACTATCTTTTAAAAGTATTATAAATTCTTTAATTCCAATAATCATATGAATTTCTATTTAATATTATGATTAACCTATTATTTATAGTTTTTAAGTAATTTTAAGGCAAATTTAATCCTTTTATTCAAAATAATTCATTTTAATCAATTTTTTAAACTCTATTCTTTTTTATTTTTTCCATTATTTTTTAGGATAACAACTTCAAAAATAACAGTTAATTTAATAAAATAAAAGGGGTGATAAATAATATTTTCAACTGTTGAAATGACTGTTTATTTTGTATTAAACAATATCTTTTAAAAAAATTTATCAGTATAAATTAAAGATAGTCAATACAATAATAAAAAAATGAGTAAATATTGGATAATTTATCAAAATAAATGTAACTTATCTATATTTTTTTTAAAAAAAAATAAAATTAAGAAATATTGTTTAAGATAATGTATTCGTCATCACTTAAAGATTCTATTTCATCAAATAGTTTGCCGCCCCATTTGATAAATTTAGGGTCATGTGAAACAATACCCGCATTAGTATCGTAGGTGGTATCATTATTATATAATACAAACATAGCCTCATTTTCACTAATTGCTAGGGATAAATGCATATTCTCAATGGATTTTATCATTATTGTCCTATTTTCAAGTGAATCCTTTGTTTTATGCTTATTTTCAATAAGATATTCTTTAATGTTTGATGGAGCAAGGATTTTTAACGTTGTTTTATTTAGGGCATCCTTTTTTGTTGCATTTTTAAATTCTGGATGTACATGTGTGAAAATTATTTTTACATTGCCCTCACTAGTCATATTTTTGGTAAAATTGTTAACTACCTTGTACGGATTTAATGGTGTATTATGAATTATTTCATAATCATTACTTAAAGGTAATTCTTCAAGTGTATTTAATTTGTTATTTTTAACAAGATGCATATTGATATATTCTTCGGATGAATTAATATTCTCAATAATCTTATTAAGATATAATATATTAATCATCTTTTTTTTGACAGAATTTTTAATATGGTACTTATCATTATATCTGGTTATAAGTCCGTTTTTTTCTAGTTGTTTGATATTACTGGAGATAGAACCATAATTTATTCCTTTAGCACTAAGTTCTCTAGCATTAAGGTCTGATTTACATAGGTTTGCGAGTATTTTTAATTTTATTTCAGAACGAACCATAAATTTTATTTCTTTCTGTATGTTATCATACTCGGTTTTGTCGTTTAACATTAATATCCCCCTATATAATCTATGATTAATTATCTCTTTTTTTTCTGTAATATTATCTAAGTATTATTTTATAAATTTTGCTTGATTATTAATAAAGTATACCTTTTATTATAATTTTTAAATTACGATACTATTTAATGTTTAACAAATATAAATATAATTATAATAATATCTAGTTGTGTATGGTTGATGTGTATGGGTTCTGATGAAAATTTGTTATTTAATCAATCCTCTTTTGAGGATATTCAATATTTTTTAACGGCTTCATTTAGGGTGGAAATATTATTGGAGTTGTATGAATCTAATAAAACTGTTAAAAATCTTAAAGAAATTTTAAACAAATCTGAAAGCAATATTTTACATTATTTAAAAGATTTTGAAGAAAAAGAGTTAATCGAAAGAAATAAAGAAGAATATACATTGTCTTCCAAAGGTTATCTTATCATAAGACATATTGTTAAGTTGATAAGCAATTGGGGTTCAATAAATGCAAATTTAGATTTCTGGGATGATCATCTTTATGATAATTTACCTCTATCATTCGTTTTAAACATGGATTTATGGGATAATTCTAAAATAATAACAAATGATACTCTGGATTATAATAAACCATCCCATGTTTATTCTGACTTAATATCTTCTTCGAAATATATCAAAGTTATCCTGCCGGTTTTATCCACATATCATTTAGATGCTATATTTACTTCAGTAGAAAATAATAATGGAAAATTAGACTTGATAACATCTAATTTATTATTGGAAAATTTATATGCTTCTGAGTTTCATGAACGATTTTTCAAATTGAAGGAAGAGGGAAAAATAAGAGTATGGTCCACAAAGCCCGGCAGAAAATTAAATAAATTTTTAACATGTACTGAGAATTTCTCATCATTATATCTAATATATGATAATGGAGTATATGATGATTCGGTTATGTTATTGAATGAAGAGAAAAATAATGTTAAAAAATTAAATGAACTATTTGATATGTATAAAGAAAGAATCAATCCTCAATAATCTCTTTATTTTTTTCTAACAATTCGGGATTTTCCAGATATTGTTCTATTTTTTCATAGAATAACTTAAAATGATATCCGAAGATGAATACGTGACTTGCAGTTAATGATACAGGTATTTTTCCATCTACTAGTTTTCCCCATGTAATCACTGGCATCAATTGATTGGGGGAAGCTATGATGTTTGTCATGGAATCAAAGTTTATCCATGGTATACATGATAAGTTACAAATTGGCCTTTGGTCTCTTAATGAAGGTTCAACAAGGTATTGGTTATTTTCTATATCGTTTTTCTTGTTTTCTATATATTCATTGAATTCGGTTAATGTCTGAAATTCTGAGGGAGGTAAAATTTCTATTTCTCTGATTGAATGATCGTCCTGCATTATGGGACTTACTCCATTTATTTTATCATATTCATATACTTTATCGTCTATTATTCTTCTTTTAAATTCTGTAATCTCATTTATTGCTTCAAGGATGCATGCAGCAGTCATGTTGAAGAAGGGAATATTATTTTCTTTAGCATATTCGTATGTATTCTGTGCATTTACCCGTACGGTCATGGAATATCTGCTGGTTAAAAAGTCCTGAAAAGGTAATTCAGTAATGTTTATATCTAATTCTCTTTTTTCATACATATTTTTCACTTAAATTAACAAATTATATATATTATCAATAATAAATATATATCTGTATTTTAAGTACATTAAATTTTATGGAAAAATTAATATGTGTATATCAGTAGCAGTATTTGCATCTTTAATTAGAATATAAACTTGTTTTTTTATATAAGGATAATGAAGTTATCTTTTTATGAATTTAATTATAAGGGCACTTGCTCGAAAAATTTTTAAACAAATACCTGCTAAATAAGCTTAAAAATACATATATTAAGTATATTCTG
>ODAI011128373.1_pt1 | contig 15486 bp, 17 predicted proteins | sample 1539321 | NCBI WGS metagenome assembly ODAI01 (sample SAMN02144231, study PRJEB22623) | gut metagenome | biome: sheep rumen | host: Ovis aries | place: New Zealand
TAAGACAGATCATCTCCGGAGAATAACGTGTAAGGGGTGGGTATAAGTGAGCACAAGTCCTGACAAGATCAAGAAGACAAAAGCCTACAAGACCATCCGGAAGTCTCTACTGGATCAGCTGGAGCGTGGTGGAAATGACTTACCACACTTCAAGGATCTGGTAGAAGACTACATGAAGATGTATGTGATCAAGGAAATGGCCAATGATGACATTCTGGAGCGTGGCACATATGTGGAATGGAGAAATTCAGATACACAGTATGGATCCAAGAAGAATGACAGTGTGGATCAGATCCTGAAGACTAACCAGCAGATGATCAAGCTCCTGGATAAGTTAGGCATTCAGCCTGATGCTGGTATGGACCTGGATGATGAAGACATGTAAGGAAGTACAGGAATGGATTGATATCGTTGAGCAGGAAAAGTACAAGTGCTGTGAAGAGCAGCATCTGCTGGTAGAGCATGTACAGAAGTGCTTTGCTGAGGAAGATATTTATATAGATCAGGAGCAGCTCAGCAATTACATGAAGATCTGCAGGACATACATTCCATTTGACCTGTTTCCCTGGCAGAAGTTTGTGATAGCTCTTCATGACTGCTGCTACTGGAAGGATACCGGGCAGCCAAGATGGCCGGATCTCTTCTGTATGATAGGCAGAGGTGCCGGCAAGGATGGCACCATAGCAGTAGAGAGCATGTGTCTGACATCTCCATACCATGGGATCAGAGAATATGATGTGGACATATGTGCCAATAATGAAGAGCAGGCCATCAGACCTGTAGTAGACCTGGTAGGATTCTATGAGGATCCTGCAGTAATTAAGAAAATCAAGAAGTTTTATCACTGGACCAAGGAGCGGATCATCTCCATCAAGACCAGATCAGTGATAAAAGGCAGGACCAACAGTCCTAAGGGTAAGGATGGTCTCAGATCCGGAATAGTGATCTTTAATGAGATCCACCAGTATCCGAATTATGACAATATCAATGTCTTCACCACTGGTCTTGGTAAGAAGAAGCATCCAAGAAGATCCTACTACACTACCAATGGTGATGTCCGGGAAGGCCCTCTGGATGATATTCTGGCTGATGGTGAAGATGTCCTGAGGTCTGGAGCTGATGATAATGGTACTCTGTACTTCATCTGTAAGCTGGATGATAAGGAAGAGGTCCATGATGAAGCGAACTGGACCAAGGCTAATCCTTCCCTTCCCTATCTGCCGGATCTGCTGCTTGAGATCCGGAAGGAATACAAGGAATGGAAAAAGAATCCTGACAGGCTGCCGGCCTTCATGAGCAAGAGAATGAATCTTCCGGAGTCTGCTAAGGAATCAGCTGTAGCTGACTGGGAAGCAATAGCAGCTACCAATAAGGAGATCCCTGATCTGAAAGGATGGAATTGCACTGTTGGTATTGACTATGCATCTACTACTGACTGGGTAGCAGTCAATCTGCACTTCAGGAAGGGTAATGACCGGTATGATATCAACAAGGCATGGATCTGCTCAGCTTCCAGGGATATTCCAAGGATAAAGGCACCATGGCAGGAATGGATTAAGACTGAGTATCTTGAATATGTGGATGATATTGAGATTCATCCATCTATCCCGGCCCATTACATCTATGAGATGGGTAAGAAGTACAATATCACCATGGTGGCTATAGACTCCTACAGATATGCACTGCTGTCAGATGCACTGGCTAAGGTGGGAATTAGTAAGGAGAAGAAGAATCTGATGCTGGTGAAGCAGACAGATATCATCAAGGTGGTGCCGGTGATAGATCACTGCTTCCTGAATGGGTATTTTCACTGGGGAAATAATCCTGTACTCAGATGGGGAGCCAATAATACTAAGACAATCAGATATGGCAGAGATGTGGGAGCTGATAAAGGCTCCTTTGTTTATGCCAAGATTGAAGCTAAGAGCAGAAAAAATGATACGTTCATGGCTCTGGTGGCCAGCATGGTGCCGGAGAATGAGATCAAAGAGAGACCGGCTACTGTAAGAGTACCGGTCATTGTTATGTAGGAGGTGAATGGATGAATGGCAATTAAATGGTGGAGCAATTTCCTGGAATGGCTCTTCCCTGTAGACAGAACTGTAGGAAGTGATTCTACTGTAGTCATTGATATCCCGGCTGAGCTTTACTACAAAGAGCTGGCAGTCTTTACTGCATCATCCCTGATCAGTAATGCTATCAGCAGATCTGAAGTGAAGACCTTCAAAGAAGGTAAGCCAACAAAAGATAAGGACTATTTCCTTCTGAATGTCAGTCCGAATAAGAATGAGACATCTTCCCTATTCTGGCACCGGGTGATCAATAAGATGATCCGGGAAGGAGAAGCACTCATAGTTGAGACAAGGGATGGAGCTATCTATTGTGCTGACAGTTTTGCCAGGAAGGAAGAGAGACCAATTCTGGGTGACATTTACGATTCAGTGACGGTTGGTAATTTTACCTTTGAGAAGGTCTTCACTCAAGATGATAGCTACATGGTCCGGCTGGATGATGTGAATGTCCGGAAGCTGATAGATGGTATGTATAACCAGTATGGATCCATCATGTCATCTGCAGCAGCTGCACTGAAGCAGTCCAATGGACAGAAGTATAAGCTGCATATTGAAGGTGTAAAAGCCGGAGATAAGGAATTCAATGAGGAATTTGAGAACTACATCAAGAAGCAGCTGAAGACTTACCTGGAATCTGATACAGCAGTCTATCCGGAGTTTGATGGATACAAGTTGGAGCCGGATACCAGTAAGGTGAATGCATCTTCCACAGATTTTGTGGCACTGCAGAAGGAGCTGATGTCCACAGTAGCATCAGCCTTCCATATTCCTGAATCCATGATGACTGGTAACATCACCAGCATGAAGGAGATCATAGGATCCTTCCTCACTTTTGGAGTGGATCCATATGCTGATGCCATCACTGAAGCTCTGAATAAGGGTGTAGGTGTGGATAATTACATCAAAGGTAACTACTACAAAGTAGATACCGGCAAGATACAGCATCAGAACATCTTTGATCTGGCTGTATCCTGCATGAATCTCATTTCATCCGGAGTAATGAGCATTGATGAGGTCAGAGAAGAGCTGGATCAGGCACCACTTAAAACTGACTGGAGTCAGAAGCATTTCATTACTAAGAATTTTGAAGAGATCGAAAGATTTCTGACATCAATACAGGAAGGAGGTGATTGATGGTGAGAAGGCAGAAGTTTTATCAGATCGCTACTAATGGCAGAGTGGCAGATATCAACATTTATGGAGATATCACATCATGGCCATGGCTGGATTCAGATGTCTCATCTCATGGAATTAAGGAAGAGATAGATGCACTTGATGTGGATGAGATCAATGTGTACATCAATTCTTATGGTGGTGAGGTTGCTGAAGCACTGGCTATCTATTCTGTTCTGAAGAGACATTCCGCAAAGGTGCATACCTTCTGTGATGGGTTTGCATGTAGTGCAGCTACCATCATCTTCTGTGCAGGTGATGTCAGAACGATGGGAAGCATAGCACTGATGATGATCCATAACTGTATGAGCTATCTTGGTTTTGCCAATTCAGAAGAGATGAGGAAAGCTGCTGAAGACAATGACAAGATCAATCAGTCCAGCATCAATGCATATCTGGCAGTCTCTAATCTCTCAGAGGAAGAGATCAAGGATATGATGAATGCTGAGACATGGCTGACAGCTCAGGAATGTCTGCAGTATGGCTTTGCTACTGAGATAGCTGATGCTGAAGATCCGTAAGAGGATACACAGCAGTCTGCTTTTGGCAGCATCCGGGAAGCTGTCCTCAGCAGAGGTCATGACAGACTGACTGCTCTGGAGCAGAAGCTGGATCAGGTCCTTGCTGAGCTTCAGCAGGAGGAAGTAGTTAATCTGGAGCCGGAACTGGTACCAGCGGATCCGGAGCCTGAAGTTGTGCCGGAAGAGGAATCTGAAGAGGATCCTGAGCCGGAGCAGAAGACTGGTAACAAGTTTAGTAACATTTTTTCACTTTTCATGACTAAGGAGGAAGAATAATATGCTTAGAGAGAATTCTATGGTACAGAATGCTGCTGCTGAACTGAGAAACGTATTTACAGCAGAAGCACCTGAAGCTGCTCAGGTTGAAGCAGCGTTTGAGAGCTTTGGCAATGCCATTGCTGCTACAGTACTGGCAGACTATGAGTCTGCTCATGGTGATCAGCAGGTCCTGATGCAGAGAGGATTCAGAGTACTCACTTCTGAGGAAAAGAGCTTCTATCAGTCTGTGATCAAGGCTGGTAAGGAAAAGACAGTCCAGACTATGAATGGTCTCCTGTCTGATAAGGTCATGCCTATCACCATCATTGAGGATGTTTACAGAGATCTTCAGGCAGAGCATCCGCTTCTGGCTGCTATCAATTTTGTAAATGTCCAGTATCTCACCAGATGGGTCCTCAGTGATCATGCTGTACCTACAGCTACATGGGGAGCTATCAATTCTGCTGTTGCTACTCAGATTGAAGGAGCATTCAGAACAGTAGATATGGTACAGGCTAAGCTGTCTGCATTTGCTGTCATTGAGATGGACATGCTGGATCTTGGTCCTGTATTCCTGGATAACTACATCCGCACATTCCTGAAGGAATCCATCTATGTAGGTCTGGAGTCTGGTATTGTTGCCGGTACTGGTAAGAATCAGCCACTTGGACTTGATAGAGACATCCATCATGGTGTCACTGTATCTGATGGTGTATATCCTCAGAAGACAGCTGTAGCTCTCACATCTTTCATGCCGAAAGAGTACGGAGCAGTCCTGGCTCAGCTGGCTGTAACTGAAGTATGGTACACAGCTGATGCTACTGGCAATGTAACTCCTGCATCCACTGCTGCTAATTCAGATGGATCTCCTAAGAATGGATACACCAAGCATGGTGGATTCATCAGAAACTTTGATGAGGTTACTCTGATCTGTAACCAGGTTGACTTCCTGAGCAAAGTCATGCCGGCTACTACAGTGCTCAATGCTGCAGGTGGCTTCACCAAGGATGTATTCCCATTCCCTACTCAGGTCATCAGATCCAGTGCAGTAGCTACAGGCAAGGCTATTCTCTGTCTGCCTAAGGAATACTTCATGGGTGTTGGCTCTGGTAAGGAAGGCACTCTGACATTCTCTGATGACTTCAAATTCCTGGAGGATAAGAGAACATTCAAGATCAAGCTCCATGGCATGGGTACTGCATATGATGATACATGTGCTGTCCTGCTTGACATTTCTGATCTTGAGGAAGCATTCCTCACAGTCAAGAATGTTTCTGATGAGGTTGTATCTGCATAAGGAAGGAGTGTGATCAATCATGCTGACTACAGCATCAGCCAGATCCAAGATGGATCCGGTAAAGAGACATCTGAATATCACATGGAGTGATACAGATACTGAAGCTAAGCTGATTGATCAGATGTGTGATGCAGAAGTAGCACTGAATCATAAGCTGGGTGCTACCATTGATTACTTTGTGCCGGGTCCTGAGAGAAGGCTGTATCTGGCCTACATGCTCTATTCATGGAATGACTGCCTGAATGAGTTTGATAGTGCCTACAGAGCTGAGATCATGCAGATCCGGCATAAGTATGAGGTGGCAGCATCAAGGGAGGATGATACAGATGAAGAGTAGATTTTCCACATTCAATGATGGTGTCCTCTTCATCTGTAAGCCTGAATCTGATCACAGCTCATTCAATGCTGTGAAGAATCCTAAGAAGAAGACGGAGCTGGACAAGATCCTGAAGCTGAACTTTGATGAAATGTCCAGAAGAGAGCAGGATCTGCAGTTTGCTGAGAGTCAAGGCAGGAACTTGACTATGAAGGTGAAGACAAGGCTCCACAGTCAGGTGACAAAATTCCATCAGGTGCTTATTGAGGATGTGCTGTACAGCATCATTGACCTGGACATAGACCGGGATAGATCAGAGATGTATCTATACCTGGAGGAAGTGAGGAAGTTGTCATGAGTAATAGTGTATTGGATCGGATCCGGACCACACTGACCGCACTGGCTGCAGATACTGAGGTGCCTATGGCCGGTGTCTGGTATGGTGCCTGCAGAGAGAAGGAGCTGAAGAACTGGAATTATTTTGTGTTCAACAGACAGAAGACATCCAAGAATAACCAGGGATCTAAGGTAGACCTTCAGACATTTTATCAGGTGCATGTGGTCCATGAAGATTATATCCCGGAAGGTTATGTGGAGACAGTCATTCAGGCTCTTCAGGAGCAGGCTGATTCCGGTACTAAGCTGAAGCTGACCAATGATGATATCCAGTACAATTACACCTTCAAAGGGAATACCAATATGGTGGTGGAGATCGCTACCATCACACTGTATCATCCTGAAAAGAGGTGTTGATCATGGCATCATTTGAACTGGAATTTGATGAAGTAGAAGCTCTACAGCAGAAGATGGAGGAATATGGTGCCGGAGCACAGCGGATCATCAATGATGTGCTGCATGGTGAAGGTGGCCAGAAGATCAAGGATCAGATCCATATGCTGATACCTTCTTCCGGGAGACATTGGAAGGGTAAGAGAGCACCTGCTGCCAGTGCTGATTCACTTCAGCAGGTCAACAATGAGATGCTGGCTGTCACCATCAAATCAAAGACAGCTTATAACTATTTGTATTTTCCGGATGATGGATCCAATACACAAAGACATGCCGGAGGACAGCAATTCTTCCAGCATGGTGCTGAAGATGCAGCTGACAGTGTAGTGGAGATGTGTCTGGGTAAATTAACTGAAAATTTTTAAGGAGGTAATAGTATGAGTTTTTCATCTGCTGAGGTATTCAGCCCTTATGAATGTGATCAGCTGGCCATCAAGGTAGCTGGTGATGAAGAATATACCAGAGATGACTGTGTAGGTACTCTCAATGTAGAGCGTGAGACCAGGACAGTCACAAAGAGCTGCAGAGGTGTTGTAAAGAAGAGAAAGACCAAGCCTACTGGCAATGGTACTATCACTCTGAGCCTTCACATCAAGCTGGCTCTGTACAGAAAGATCAATAACATGGTCCATGAAGGTCTGCAGCCTGGTGTCTATGCTTTTGATAATACTGCTCCGATGCCTGAATTTTCTCTGACTGCCAGAGTAAAGGATGAGGATGACAATATTATGTTCAAGGCATTCCCACGCTGTAAGATTGAAGAGATCAATTCTCTTGAGATTGAGAATGGTGCTGAGGAAGTTGCTGAAGTTGAGATGACTATCAGCTACATGCCGGATGACTATAATAAGGGTGAATATGAAGCTCTTGCTGTAGAGCTGACTGGTGATGTACTGACTCCGGAGAACTGGATGACAGACTTTGATTCAGCTACAGCTCAGCTCACATCTGGTGATATAACATCCGCATAAGGAGGTGACCAGTTATGTGGGTCACAGTAATTAAGAAGTTTGCTGATAAGTACACCGGTGAGATCTATAAACCGGGTGACAAGCTCAATCTGAAGAAGGACCGGATCAAGGAGATCCTGTCTGTAGGAGAGTTTGTAAAAGAATCTAAGAATGAGAAGGAGACATCTAAGTAAGGTGTCTCCTTTTGAATTATGGAGGTAATAACATGGCAGTATTTTATGAGATCAGCATGGAAGATGGTCAGACTGAGAAGTTGACACTGAATCTTGGTGCCTTGATGGAGCTGTCCAAGAAGGATAAGCCGGTAGTAGACAGATACTTTGAACTGTACAGCAAGATGCAGACAAGGAATTCTGATTTTAATGAGCTGGAAATGGGTGAATTCTTGTATATAGCTTACAGAGCAGCACATGTAAAGGATGAGCAGTATATGGAGTTGGAGGAATTTCTGTACAAGGTAACTGATAACAGAATTGAGATGGCCAATGTCTTCAAGAAGCTCTTTGGTGCTACTGGAAAAAAACAGGGTTCCCCGATGCCTTCCGGAAAGCGACACGGAAAGTAAATTCCGGAATTAAGCCACCTAACTTCCCACTGGAAGAGATAGAGGACTACTACACCTACTATGTCCTCATCATGAAGATCCCGGATAATGTCTTCTGGGATTCTGATCTGTCCTTCCTGGATCGTGTGGTGGATAACAAGGTAGCCTATGATGGCTGGTTTGCATATGCCATGAAGAAAGAAGGTGAGCGAAAAAGTGGCAAGTAATAATGAAGCTAAGATCCGCTTTACAGCGGAGACTTCTGACTTTACTCAGGCAATCAAGGATGCTAATTCTGAGATGTCTACCCTGAGAGCGGAAATGAAGCTGAATGAAGCTCAATTCCAAAATACAGGGGATCAAACTGAATACTTGTCACAGAAGACCGCACTCCTGGAAGCTCAGCTGGAAGCTAATGCAGACAAGCAGGAAGCTCTGACACAGAAACTGGAAGCAGCCAAAGATATCTATGGTGAAGACTCTGAAGAGGTGTCTAAGCTGGAGAGACAGCTGATCTATGCTCAGACTGAGGAAGAGAAGCTGAAAGGTCAGCTGGAGCAGACCAATCAAGGTCTTACTGATCAGTCTCAGGCAGCTGATACTGCAGGAGAATCTGTAGACAGTATGTCTGAGATCCTGGTCAATGCAGGTATTGCTGCAGCCATTAAAGAGATAGCAGATGCTGCTTATGATCTGGCTGGAGCTTTTGATGATGCCAATGCAGCCATTGTAGAAGGTACCGGTGCATCCGGGGAAGCTCTTGAAGAGTTGAATCAGACTGCACACAGTGCATTCAGCCGGATAGCTGATGCTGATCAGGATCTGTCTGGTGTAGCAGATATTCTGGCTGAATTAAATACACGTTTTGGAGTCACAGGAGAATCTGCAGAAGATCTGACAGTCTCTGTGGCCAATTTTGCACACCATACCGGCACTGATGGCACTAAGGCAGTAGATGATATTGCCAATGTCATGAATCGCTGGGGAATGGACATAGATGATGTAGATGGTCTACTGGATGATCTGACTACTGCTAACCAGTCATGTCAGATGTCAGTAGATGAGATGACCAGATACCTGTCAGAGAACAGTATCCAATTCCAGGAGCTTGGATATAGCACTGAGGATGCTCTGGCCATGCTGATCTCCCTGTCTGATGGTGGTGCTAATGTCTCCAGCGTGATGTCCGGCATGAAGAAGGCTGTAGGCAATCTGTCAGAGGTGACTGATGATGTGCCTGGAGCCTTCCAGGATGCTATTAAGGCAATATCTGAGTGTGATAATGTATCTGAAGCTCTGCAGGCTCAGGTTGGTGATACCGGCCTGACTGTAGAAGAGGTCTTTGGTGCTAAGGCTGCTCAGGAGCTGGCTGCCAATGTTCAGAATGGTAACTTTAATCTTGAGAAATGGACTCAGGTCCTTCAGGAGAATCAGGGAGCACTGGCAGATACTACAGAGAATGCTACTACCATGCAGGATGCCTGGACTCAGGCCACCAATAGTGTGAGTGTAGCACTGGGAAGCTCCCTGGCACCGGCCATCTCTGATGTAGTGATCAAAGTATCTGAGATCATCACGAAAGTAGCACAGGTGGTACAGAAGTCACCTGCTCTGCAGGCCATTATCACAGGAGTAGCTACTGCACTTGGGATACTGGGTGCAGCACTTGGAATCAGTGCAGCCATTACTGCAGTGCAGAAGGCTTTTGCAATGCTGAATACCACTCTGCTGGTCAATCCTATCTTCCTGGTAGTCACAGCTATAGCAGCTCTGGCAGCCGGCCTGATCTATGCCTATAAGCACTCAGAGAAATTCAGAAACATTGTAAATAAAGTATTCAATGGGATCAAGACAGTAGTGCTTACTGTGGTCAATGCTGTGAAGAAGGTCATACAAACAGCTTTTAAGGCTATTTTGGGATTCTTCAATAACACATGGCCAAAGGCTAAGCAGATTGTAGTCTCAGTATGGAATGCCATTAAAAACACTGTCAGCACTGTGGTCAATGGCATCAAGACAGTGATCCAGACGGTCTTCAATGTGATCAAGACCATTATCATCCTGTATTTGAATGCATATAAGACAGTCATTGTGACAGTCTGGAATGCTATCAAGACAGTGGTGACAACAGTAGTTAATGCTATCAAGACAGTCATTCAGACTGTATTTAATGCTATTAAGACAGTAGTAACCAGTGCATGGAATGCCATCAAGAGTGCTACATCCTCTGCATGGAATGCTATTAAGAATGCTGTAACTACTCCGATAAATGCAGCCAAGTCTGCAGGATCTTCAGCTGTAGGCAGTATCAAGTCAACAGCATCCAGTGCATGGAGCAGTATTAAATCTGCTACATCCTCTGCATGGAATTCCATTAAAAGTGCTATTACATCTCCGATACAGTCAGCTAAGAGCACTGTGTCCAGTGTATTCAGCAGCATCAAGAGTACTGTCAGTGGAGCTGTCAGCTCTGTGAAGAGTACAGTATCATCCGGATTCAGTGCAGTGAAGAGTGCTATTACTAAGCCTTTTGAATCTGCCAAGAGTACACTGTCCGGTATAGTGAGTAAGATCAAAGGCTTCTTCCCTATCAATTTTGGTAAGATCCTGCACTTCTCACTGCCACATATCAGTGTATCCGGTGGTAAAGCTCCTTGGGGTATTGGTGGTAAAGGTACTAAGCCATCCTTCAGTGTATCATGGTCCAGCCATGCTGCCGGTGGTGTATTTGATAAACCTACACTGATCCCTACCATGAGAGCTATCCATGAGGTAGGTGAAGCAGGTCCGGAAGCAATCTCCCCTATTTCAGTCCTTCAGGACTACATTGGAGCAGCTGTCCAGAGATACATGCCTATGCCTATCAATTATGATCTGCTTGGTATGAAGGTGGCAGAAGCATGTGCCAAGATGGATCTGTCTATTGAACTGAATCACAGAGAGCTTGGAAGAGTAGTAAGGGAGGTTGTGTAAATGGAACTATATTATGAAGGATCAGATGGATCCATCATAGACTTCATGAAGTATCCGATATATGCACAATCTCCGGAGACTCTGACAGCCAACACCTGGAGCTATTCAACAATCTCCGGAGTGAATGGCCTTGGAAGAGTAAAGAGATTCTTTAAGGATACTCAGGAAGCATCTCTGACATTATCAGTTATGACTGACAATGCAGAACAATTCAACAAGATCATGTATGACATCCATAGGACCTTTGACAGAGACATCCGGCAGCTGAAGCCGGGTAAGCTCTGGTGGAATGGATTCTATAAGGAAGTCTTTGCTGTAGAGACCAGTAATGAGGAATTTGAAGAGCTATTTGAAGCTGTAGAGCGGAGTGTGACATTCATCTCTGTCTATCCTTACTGGGTAAAGACAAGAAAATATCAGTACCTTGATCTGGGAGAAAACACAGGATCCCTGGACTATGATGATACAGTCCTGGACTATGATGATTTTGATTATGATCTGGAAGAGATGATTGAGGTCATTGATAATGACTGCATAGATAAAGCTAATTTTGAGCTGACCTTCTATGGTCCTGCTCAGAATCCTTCAGTGATGGTGGGAGATCATGTATATGAGCTTCTGACAGAGCTGGAGGAAGGTGAATATGCTACAGTCAATTCTCTGACCAAGAAGATCCTGCAGTATGACATGTATGGTAATGTGGAAAACATCTTCCATCTCAGATCCAGAGACTCTTACATCTTTGAGAAGATCCCGGAAGGTACTACTACTATTAGCAGAGATAAGAATCTGAAGGTGGATATCACACTATTTGATGAGAGAGGTGAGCCGGAATGGATCTAATCTATGCAGATGAGACAAGGAAGGATCTTGGTGTCCTGAATTCTTACAGCTTGGATATGGCCTATGGCTCTGATGAAAATGACTTCACCTGCAGTGTAGACAGAAGAGATCACTGCTGCAGTGAAGGATATTTCATCTATGTGGAAGATGAAGAGTATGGAGGAATAGTAGACTCCATCCGGGTAGACACTGAAAGTGATGAGATCCGGTATATAGGAAGGACATGGCATGGCATTCTTGAAAAGAAGGTTATCTGTCCGGATCCGGGAGATGATTTCCTGGTACTGGCTGGTGAAGCCAATGAGGTGCTTCAGAAGATCATTGACCGGATAGGTCTCTCTTCCCTCTTCATAGCTTCCTCAGAAGACTCAGGCATCCAGATAGTAGCTTACCAGATGGACCGGTACTGCTATGCATACTCCGGCATCAAGAAAATGCTGAAGGAATTCTATGCTAAGCTCCGGATCCGCTGGAGCAATGGCATGATAGTCCTGTCAGCTGAGCCAAGGTATGACTACTCACAGGATGAAGAGTTTGATACTTCTCAGGTAGATTTTGCACTACAGAAGAACTTCCGGCCGGTCAATCACATGATATGTCTTGGTCAGGGAGATCTAAAAGAGAGAGCAGTGATACATATCTTCACTGACAGATATGGTGGAGTACAGCCTTATCTCCTGAATCCTAATGTGGATCCGGTCAAGGATGCAGATTATATCCTGGATGAATCTCAGAAGGTCATGACTGATCAGGATGAGGTTGTGGAGACCTATGATGTACCTAATGCAGAGGTCACTACCAATTATGTGCCACTGTCATCTAAGCCATCTGACTGGAGCACTAACTGTGAAGCATACTTCCAGTATGAGCCTAAGATTGAGGTCATTGATGGTGAAGAGGTGGATGTAGGTGGCTCCTACAAGGAAGCTGCCATGGTGGATGTAGGATATCTCCTGCAGAAGAAGCAGCCATATGACTGGACTGAGAACTTTGCATCATACTTCACCTATAACAGCTCTACAGGAAGATACACCAGTGTATCCGGTACTACTGTATATCAGCTCCTGTCATCAAAGCCTGGTAACTGGTCTGCTGACTATGCTGAATATTACTACAAGGATGGTAGCACCTATAAATCTGTAGAAGGTGTGACCAATACCAAGTACACAAAGCAGAAGAAGCAGCCATCTGACTGGAAGAAGAACTATGGTGAATATTACATCCTGTACAATGATGGTACTCATTCAGAATACAGGAATGTAGATGGAATCACCTACTACACTTATGATAGACAGACTTCTAAGCCTTCTGACTGGAATACTGAGTATGGATCATACTTCAGACCGGCTACAGCCAAAGAGCTGAAGAAGAACAAGAATAAGAAGTGGTACAACGTAGAGAAGACCAAGAAGAATAAAGTGCCTACATGGAAGGCCAAGAAATATTATACAAGGCACTCACATGAGAAGGCTCCTGCATGGTCCGGAGTTGCCAAGTACACCAAGACAGAGACTGTAGTAGCTCCTACATGGGCAGCCAATAAGTACTACATCCAGAAGGGTAATTCAGCTCCTACATGGGCAGCCAATACCTACTACTCTCAGACAGATCTGAAAGTAGCTCCTGCATGGGTGGCTGGTAAGTACTTCAAGCAGTATTTTGACAGATATGCTGTCATGGTGTCTGATGCTCTTCAGAAGCTGGCTGAGTACCATGCATCTGATGAGCTTGGTATAGATCTGGAAGAAACAGAGCAGACTTATTATGTGGGTGATATCGTTGGAACTGTTGAAAATGTCACCGGACTGGATGCCATTCAGGAAGTGGTCAAGAAGATCATCAAGATCCAGAATGATGACATTGTAATATCTTATGAGGTGGGATAAATGGCTATAGAACTTATTACAGGCTATGCTGGAGAGGGCCATGTATCCTCAGCTGATGCTGGCAGATTCAATGCCGGTGTCTGTGGTACCGGCAAGTATGTACTTGGTACCGGCACTAAGTTTGCCTACTCCATAGAATCCAGCAATCTTGTCAGGATCGGATCCGGAGATGCTGTGGATCAGGGTAGGCATATTATTATTCCACAGAATTCAGTAGAGGATGCTGCCATCCAGAATGGTAGTCAGAACAAGACAAGAATAGATGTCATTGCACTCAGGTACAGCAAGGATGCCAGTACCGGAGTGGAGAGTGCATCACTGGTAGTCATCAAGGGTACTGAGGTGACTTCCGGATCTACACCTACTGCTCCTGCAGTACAGACCGGAAACATCTACAACGGAGCTACTGTAGATGATATGCCACTATACCATGTGCTCATAGATGGTACTCAGATTGAATCAGTAACTAAGGTATTTACAGAGATCGCATCTCTGGCCACTGTAGCTGATCTGATCTATCCGGTAGGATCCATCTATATGAATGTGACTAATCTCAATCCTGCTACTGTCTTTGGTGGAGTGTGGGAAGAGATTCAAGGCAGATTCCTTCTGGGAAGATCTGCATCACATCAGGTGGGTCAGCAGGCCGGATCTGAGACAGTCACTCTGACTGTAGCTCAGATGCCAGCTCATACACATACTGGACCATCTCATACACATAGTACACCTAATCATACACATACAGCCACATGTGGCTCAGCCGGTGCTCACAGTCATACTGTAGCAAGGAAGAAAGTAGCTGCTACTGGTACAGCTAAGTATGCTGCTCAGTCAGGAGCTACCATGAATACCGGATCTGCTGGTGCTCATACTCATACTATCACCATAGCATCCGGAGGTGGTGGTACTACCGGTGCTGCAGGTACAGGTAATACCGGATCAACAGGAAGCGGTCAGGCAGTGAATATTATGCCACCATTCCTGAGTGTATTCATGTGGAAAAGAACTGCATAAGAAAAGGAGGTGAAAGTCTATGAGTATGGAATGGGAATGGGTAGATGGTTATGATAATGAGACCTATACCGATGATCTTATCTTCCAGGTAGATAAAGGCACCAAGCTGCTCCAGCAGATTGATGAGCAGATCATGGTATCCGGAGAGAATAAATCTCAGTTTATCCGCTTTGTTATGGATAGATACTATGATGGTGTGGACCTGTCAGAGAAGACACTGCAGATCATCTACATCACTGAAGGTGAGTATTCAGATATCAATCTTGCCTGCTGTGTTGAGAGAAATGATGAGCAGATCCGCTTTGGATGGTTGGTACCTGGTGCAGCCTGCTATGATGTAGGCACTCTGTCATTCTCCATTGAAGCTGTAGGAGATGATTATGTCTGGAAGACCAGAGTATATGATATTGAGGTCTATGATGGTCTCAATGGTGGTGAGGTCATTCCGGAGCCGGAAGAAAAAGCCTGGTACATTGAACTGCAGCAGAGATGTGACTATGTTCTCAATCAGGCCAATGCAGCCAAGGAAGCTGCTGCCGGATCTGCAGCAAATGCAGCTACTTCAGAAGAAAATGCACTGGAGTATAAGACAGCTGCTCAGCTCAGTAAGGAAGCTGCTGCTACATCAGAGACCAATGCTGCTACATCAGAAGAGAATGCAGAGCTTTATGCTCAGCAGGCAGCTGCTGTCTTCTCTCTGGCCGGTGATGTCAGCTTCAACATTGGAGCAGATAAAGGTGTAACTATGATCTTCACTACTAATTAAGGAGGTTAGAAATGAGTACATTTGAAGTAGATCTGGTCAAGGATAGCACTCTCAAGCAGACCA
>ODAI010469317.1_pt1 | contig 15482 bp, 16 predicted proteins | sample 1539321 | NCBI WGS metagenome assembly ODAI01 (sample SAMN02144231, study PRJEB22623) | gut metagenome | biome: sheep rumen | host: Ovis aries | place: New Zealand
ACCCCCGAAGAAAGCCGATAAGCTTGAGTCCAACATGAAAGCACTCAGGCTCGGTATGGAGTACGCAGACTGAGATCGGTTTGCTGCGGTTGAGATCGGGGAGATGAGGAGAAATGAGTTTCCCTCTCCTCCCTCCTGAAAGACGACTCGCTTCGCAGTTAAACTCTCACGTTTCTGCACTTAACAAAAGCATTCAGAAAGAACCGGAGCGCACAGGTATTGATCCTATGCGCTTCGGTTTTAAGAGGACAGATATGAATAAGAAAGTTCTTATAGCCGCACTGGCTGTTCTTGCGGCAGCTGCTGCCTGTGCGTATATTGTATATTCCCGCAGAAAGAAGCCCTCCGGAAAAATAACCGTAAATATGAGATCCGCGGCCACTACAGTACCCGGACAGGGTGTCGGTTCTGCATATATGGAACAGGTAAAACTTATAAAGGAAGATCTCGGCGATAAGTATGAGGTCACCGAAAATGCTCACATACAGGCTGATATCACTCATTATCACACGATAAATCCGGGTTATTTACTCGAAAAACCGATCGCATCGGCAAAAGGACGCTCGGTGGGATATGTTCATATGCTACCCGAGACGATAGAAACGAGCCTGAAACTTCCGGGATTCGCTAAATCGGTCTTCTATAAATATATGATAAAATTCTACGACAGCATGGACTACCTTGTTGTTGTAAATCCTTACTTCATAGACAGGCTGGAGCATTACGGCATAGACAGAAAAAAAGTCACATATATCCCGAACTATGTTTCGAGCGAAAAATTCCACCCGTTACCGCAGGAAGAAAAAATGAAGCTCCGCGACAAGTATGGTATCCCGCGTGATAAGTTCGTTGTTGTATGCGCAGGTCAGACACAGGTAAGAAAGGGATTCTTTGACTTTGTGGAGATCGCTGAAAAGCGCCCTGATATGGAATTTGCTTGGGCAGGTGGATTTTCATTCGGCGCGATCACGGACGGCTATAAGGAGATCTCAAAGATCATGGAGAATCCGCCTGCTAATCTTAAACTGCTCGGTATAATCCCGCGTGATGAAATGAATGAGATCTACAACATCGGTGATGTGATGTTCCTGCCGTCATTTGAGGAACTGTTCCCGATGACGATACTTGAAGCAATGTGTGTGAATATACCGATACTTCTGAGAGATCTTGATATCTACAACAATATCCTGTTTGATTTCTATTACCGTGAAACATCGGTCGATGGATTCATAAATGAACTTGTAAAGCTTCGCGACGATCCGGATTATTATGCAGACGGCGTTGAGGCATCAAAACGAGGAAATAAATTCTACTCGAAAGAACACGTCGTAAAGATGTGGGACGAGTTCTATACAAAAGTATATAACAGGCTGTGACCTGACAAAACAGCTCTGTACTCAGGGTACAGAGCTGAAAACGCTATAATTCTATTGCAAAGTGTCCGGTCACATCATCTTTCTGAGCTGTGCTTCACTGCTCTTGATGAGGCTCAGGAGAGCAGCTGACTGCTTGGGGAACTCAGACTCTATGATGACCGTGGAGATCTCGGGTTCGGAGTTTCCTGACTGACAGGCTGCCGCAGCGGCATCTGCTTCTGCCATGCTTATTCCGGCATCTGCACAGTAGCATGATCTTTCGTCCGGTATCTCAAACATCGTCTGTGTGTTGGATTTATTTGAACGGAAAACTATCCTGAATACCTTATATACCGTCAGGTTGAGTATCGAGGTAACTGCGAGCGTGAGCTTTGAGTTTCCGATATTTTCAAGCAGATTATAGATGATATCTATGCTGTTTGTAAGCAGCTTCTTTGAAAGTGCAACAGAGATATTCGCACCTGCACGAGCCTTTTCCTGCCTTGCCGCAGGGTCGGGGATATCACTTTCTTTAATTACGCTGCCTGTGGTGTTTGCGGTACGTCCGAGAAGATAGTCTGTTGACACGCCGTAATAATCCGCAACACGGACAAGAAAATCAAGTCCGCATTCTCTCTTTCCTTTCTCATAATGAGAGAGCAGAGCCTGCGCTACACCAAGATCTGCGGCTGCCGCCTTCTGGCTTATATGTCTTTCCTTGCGGAGCAGGGACAATATTCTCGGAAAATCGCTGTTCATTCTATCAAGCCTTTCGGGTATTCTGATATGTCAAAATCTGACAAAATACGGCACTATGTTACATCACAGAGCCGTAAACCTATTATATAAGAAATAAACTGAAAAGTAAAGTGGCATTTTTTACAAAAAAACATTTATATGCAGTATAATTAATATGATTATATACAAATTATATATGCTAAACTAATTATTATTTGTCAAACTGCCTTAAAAAGCTGATTGATGATACCAATGAAAAGGACTTTCAATGAAAAACTATACTCTTTATCTTATCCGGCACGGCATTACACAAGGAAATCTTGACGGAAAATACATCGGACTTACCGATCTTCCGCTGTGCGATGAGGGATTCTGCGCGATAACACGCCTTGCACATGACCACCTGTACCCGGACGTACAGAAGGTCTATTCAAGTCCGCTGAAACGCTGTCTTGAAACTGCGGATATAATCTATCCCGACCGCTATGTAAAACAGATCGACAACATAGCAGAATGCGACCTCGGTGAATTTGAAGGAAAAACACAGCAGGAACTTGAAGATCTTCCGGAATATACCGAATGGCTGAAAGGTGGGTTTTCCGCAAAGGCTCCCGGCGGCGAAACAATGGAAGAATTCACTCTGCGCTGTCTTGACGGGCTGGAGGAAATTTTCAAGGATATGATGCACGATCAGGTAACACGGGCTGCAATAATAACCCATGCAGGAGTAATAATGAATCTCTGCGCAGGGTACGGACTGCCAAAAGGACGTCCGTCGGATTTTGCGCTGGATCAGGGCGGGTGCATACAGATAGCGCTTTCAACTTTTCTGTGGCAGAAAGGTCCTGTTTTTGAAATTATAGGGAGGATCGTATAATGACCGATTTTGAACTCAGATATTCCGAAAAAAGTGTGAAGGAATACATCAAGATATCTTTTTTGGGTAAGAACACGCTCGGTATGCTGCCGATGATACTGTGCGGTGCTCTGCTTACCGCAGTTCCGCTCATCGGACTGATCGGTTTTATCATGACAAAAAATAACGTGATGCTTATTCTTATGATCTGCACAATTGTTTTTGATGCAGCTGTAATTGTTGCAATGAATCTGATGATAAATAAATATACGAAAAAACTTGTGCAGGCGCTCCGCCGGCTTGACGGTCTGGTATGCGCATTATCAGAGAGCGATATCATACTTGTCCGCGGAAATGCACCTCAGAGCGTTATCGGCTGGAAAGATATTGAAGAGATAAATGAGGGAAAGACCGCGTTTTTCCTCAAAACACATGAAGGACTCATTCTGGACCTTGAGAAAGATGCTGTGTTATCCGGAACTCTCGATGAGGCTAAAGAAGTCATAGGAAAAAAATACGGAGAGATCGAATGGAACCGTCAAAAATAAATTTTCAGCGTGAGCTTGACAAGAAGATCGGAGAGCTTACAGCACAGGGTATTACCCCTTCCCTGCTGCTTCACTGCTGCTGTGCTCCGTGCAGCAGCTATGTTCTTGAATACCTTACAGAGTATTTTTCGATCACGGTATTTTACTACAATCCGAATATTTCTGAGCGTGCCGAATACAATAAAAGAGTAAACGAGCTGAAAAGACTGCTTGACGAAATGCCGGTAAAGAATCCGGTCAGATTCGCTGAAGGGAAATATGATCCCGAGCGCTATTATGAGACTGTAAAAGGCTATGAGGATATTCCCGAAGGCGGCGAGAGATGTTTCAGATGCTACAGGCTAAGACTCGCGGAAACTGCCGATTTTGCCGCTGCGGGGAAATATGATTACTTCACCACAACGCTTTCGATCAGCCCTCTTAAAAATGCCGCTAAGCTCAACGAGATAGGCGGTGAGGAATCGGCGCGTGTGGAGATCCCGTACCTGTATTCGGATTTCAAAAAACGTGAGGGATATAAACGCTCTATCGTTTTGTCGCAGACATACGGACTTTACCGTCAGGATTACTGCGGCTGCATTTTCAGCAAAAAAGAAAGAGACAGGCGCTGATCGTGAATGATACATTCATTTCCGTGCTGTACATTTTTTTGTTTTGTGCCGGTTTTTCAGAAAATTTAAAAAAGTACTTGACAAATCCATGATTATGTGGTATAATTTTTAACTGTAGTCAGGTATGCTGATATGGCTCAGTCGGCAGAGCACATCCTTGGTAAGGATGAGGTCGTCGGTTCGATTCCGACTATCAGCTCCAGGCGCGGAGTCCGCGCTGACAATCCGCCCATGGTTTTCCGTAGGCGGGTTATTTTTTCGCCCGTATCACCGGAGTTATCATAAAATCTAAACCGTTCGGCACAGACAGCCCGCGACGGCGGGCGGCGAATCCCGTCTCGGGTTTATCCGAGGCGGGATATTTTTTTCCTCGCTGTCCGGAGTTTTCAAAAAATCCAAAGCGTTCGGCACAGAAATAGGAATAATCCTTGCAAGTAGCTTAACAAAGGCATTTGCAAGGATTTTCTTTTATGTTATAATAGTGTTTAAGATAGTCATTGTACCATTTAGTACCGTCTGATACCACTCAATATTGTTTCGGTTGTAGTCCAAAATAAGGTAATCAAGATTGGATTCTTTTATTTGTCGGGATCATTCAGGCAATGCCTGCATTTATATTTCTAAAAATATCATACCGTGACTTTGTAAGACTGCTGCACGTAAAGTATGACTGGAATATGCAGGACGAAACTATAGAAAAACTCAGTATGCGTGCAAGAGGAGAGATCATCAGACAAAGCCAGCCGGAGCTTAGCTATGAGCGCTACAAAAACCTTGTGAAAGTTCACAATGGCATAGACGAACAGCCTGATCTCAAATCAAAGAAAAAATATGCCCAATTAAACAGCACCTTCCGCAACGACACACGCGACACTTTCACGATAAGCTACACAAAGCCTGTTGACTGGGGCGGAATGAGTCAGTACATAAAAGAGTTCTTTCTTCTGACAGACGGCGACCTTATGCTGGAAGTCATAGCACTGAAAGATAAATTCTGCATTGCATTCCAACTTATCAATAAGGACAAAGAACCGTTTGAACGTTTCTGCCGGCTGCTCGAAAAGGAAAATATCCCGTTTGAGGCTTCCGGACAGCTGAAGCGTATGCTCCCGAAGATAAAGCTGCCGTGAATATTCATCGGATACATCTGGAGCGACCCGCTGTAGGATACCGTCTCTTGCCTTTCGGTAAGGGACGGTTTTTTCTGCCTATCATTCAAATGCAAGCAAGTCACGTGCAAAGGCTTTATCCGTGCTTTGGGGGTATTGCCCATATGGTACCTCTAAAAATCGCTTTGAAAAGAGAAAATGTGACAGTCGCGTCTAAGAGACTTGACAATGTCTTCGGCGTGGTTGGCGCGTTTTCTCTCAAATGGTTTTTTAGAAGTTCCCTATAGTCATTTGACAAGGATTTTTATTTATGATATAATAATTCAGGGACATACGGCTGTACCATTTTGCAGCCTCTTTTATCACTCAGTATCCTAAACAGCTGATTTTCGGAGATAAAATATGATAAGAAAACAATTGATCTCATATATAAAGAAAAAATATATGGCAGATCCGGAATATCTGTGGGCGAGATATCCGGACTATGCAGTTTTCCGTCATTCAGACAATAAAAAATGGTTCGGGATAATCATGGACGTGCGCGGTGACAAACTCGGACTCGAAAGCGAAGAAAAGGTCGATATACTGAATGTGAAATTAAGCGATCCCCTGCTCGTGGATTTTCTCATTCAGCAGCCGGGAATTTTCAAAGGCTATCACATCAGCCGTGGAAGCTGGATATCAATATTGCTGGACGGAAGCGTCCCGTTTGAGGATATTTGCAAATGGCTCGATGAAGGTTACAAAACTACTGCTTCAAAGGAAAAGAAGCAGAAACTGCGCCCGCCGAAAGAATGGATAATTCCGGCAAATCCGAAATATTATGATATTGCATCCGCTTTTGATAATTCAGATGTTATTGAGTGGAAACAGGGGGCAGGTATAAAAAAGGGAGATACCGTATTCATATATGCAGCGGCTCCGGTATCGGCGATCCTTTACAAATGCAAGGTAGTAGAAACAGATATACCGTTCAGGTATGATAAAGGCGATCTGCACATGAAAGCTCTGATGAGAATAGAACTTCAGAAGCGCTATCCGCCGGAGAGATTCACATTTGAATCTCTCGGAAGAGATTATGGGATCTATGCAGTGAGAGGTCCCCGTGGGATCCCCTACAGTCTTAGCAAAGCGCTTGAATAATAAATTCAGTGACCTTGTTCATCTTTACATTAATTTTACGGAGGTACATCAATGAACGTACTTATTATCAACGGAAGTCCGCGTGTTGGCGGAAACACATCAATTGCAGTAAACGAAATGGTCAGGGTATTTGAGCAGGAAGGTATCAGTACCGAGGTCTGCCAGATCGGAAATAAGCCTGTACGCGGCTGCATCGCCTGCGGGAATTGCCACGATAAAGGAAAATGCGTATTCGATGATATAGTCAACGAGCTTGCACCGAAGTTCGAGAAGGCAGACGGTCTTGTGGTCGCAACACCCGTTTACTACGCTTCCGCAAACGCTACGCTTATCGCCTGTCTTGACCGGCTTTTCTACAGCACACATTTCGACAAAACAATGAAGGTCGGTGCAAGTGTAGCGGTTGCAAGACGCGGCGGCTGTTCGGCAACATTTGACGAGCTGAACAAATATTTCACTATCTGCGGAATGCCTGTTGCATCAAGCCAATACTGGAACAGCGTTCACGGCAGGGAGAAAGGTGAGGTTGAACAGGACAAGGAAGGCTTGCAGACAATGAGAGTCCTCGCGCGGAATATGAGCTTTCTGATAAGATCTATCGCTCTCGGCAAAGAAAAATACGGTCTTCCCGAAAAAGAATCGTGGCAGCCAACTCATTTCATAAGATAATTACCAAAAAATAAATATAACGCAATACCGCACAGGCAGATAAAACCATGTGCGGTATTGGCTATACTACATATCAGTATAAATAAAGATCCCGACAGAAAATATCTGCCGGGATCGTGATTTTTGCTATTAGCCCTTTACACTTCCGAGAGTTACACCGCCTATAATAAATTTAGAGAGGAAGAGGTAAACTATAACGACAGGAACAATGGAGAGGAATATTATCATATAAACCTCACCGTAGTCACCTGTACGTGAGTTTAGGTTCGAACGAACAATAGAAAGCATAATAGGAAGCGTGAGCATTTCTTTCTTATCGAGCACAAGTGCAGGAGTAAAGAAGTTGTTCCATGATGCAACAAACGCGAATATCATCTGAACAGCTATGGCAGGCTTAAGGATCGGAAGACAAATGGAATTGAATGTCCTGAATTCATTGGAGCCATCAACACGTGCAGCCTCAACTATTTCAAGCGGCAGCGTACTGTCAATATACTGCTTCATATAGAAATATGTAGCCGGTGCAGCAATGCCCGGAATTATCAGCGGCCAGTATGTGTTTGTCAGGTTAAGATTGTTTACGATATTTATAAAACCAAGAGCAGACACCTGTGTAGGTATCATCATTACAAGGATTATAAATTTGTGTACTGCTTTCTTTGCTCTGAAATCATAAACACAGATACCGTAAGCTGTCATTGCAGAGAAATAGGTTGTCAAAATACATGTACAAGCTGCAACAATAAAGCTGTTGAGCATTCCCTGAGGAATAAAGTAAAGATTTCTGTCATTCCATACGGTAATAAAGTTATTAATAAAGTTTTCCTTAGGCAGAAGCTCAAAACCGGTTGCCATCTGAGCGTGACTTCTTGTAGCATTAATTATAAGGAGATAGAAAGAGAAAAGGCTGAGTATAGTAACGAATATCAAGAAAATATATGATAATACTCTTGATACAGTAAGAGAAGCCTTGTTGCTCTTATCAAAATAATCCATCTTTCCGCCAGCCATTATTTCTTACCTCCCTTTTTCGGCTCTGTGAACTTGAATACTATGAAACTGAGTACTCCTGTAATTATGAACAGATAAATCGAGATAACACCGGCCATACCATAGTTCTTACTTGCACCGTTGATATATGCATTAAGCGACATTACAAGCGTCTTTGTAGTATTATTGGGAGCTCCGCTACCACTTGATATGATCTGCGGAACATCAAACATCTGAAGACCGCCTATAAGAGCTGTGATAACTACATAAATTATAATCGGCATAAGAAGCGGGATAGTGATCTTAAAGAAGACCTGTGATGATTTTGCTCCATCGATAGCCGCTGCCTCAAACAAGCTCTGGTCTATACCCATGATACCTGCCATAAGTAGAATTGTGGTATTACCGAACCACATAAGGAAGTTAATGAATGCTATGATTCCACGTGCAGACCACTTATTATTGAAGAAGTCAAATACCTCTCCGCCGTTTGCCTGTATCATCTGGTTAACAGGTCCGACTCTGGAGAACAGAGTGAAAAACAGCATCGCAAATGCAGCTGCCATTATGATATTAGGCATATAGATAACGGTTTTAAAGAATGGCTGACCCTTGATTTTCATTCTATCGCTTGTGAATATAACTGCAAGCAGCAGAGCAAAAATAATCTGAGGAACAGCACCCATGATCCACATTATCATAGTGTTGCCTGTATAATTTATTATCTCAAGTCTACCGTCAGGACGAGGTGTAAACAGAGTAACAAAATTTTCAAAACCAACAAAATTAGGTCCAACCTGAGTCAAACCGTCAATATAATTCTCAAAGAACGCGTTATAAAAAGTTGAAAAAAGCGGTATCAATGAGCAAGCCACATAAACAACGAAGAAAGGAGCGATGAAAAAATAACCCCATTTTGCATAGCTTATAGACTTATGCTTTACCGGCACAGTATTAGTTGTTGAACTCATAAGCCGTTATCCTCTCATTAATTTAATAATATTAATCAAGAGGCGGGGCAAGAAACTTGCCTCGCCTCTAAGATCAGCAATTATTTGATATAGTCTTCAATTCACTCACGGAGTCTGAACTGCATTACCATAGCTCTCATTTACAAGACCATAGAAGTTCTGAAGAGCTGTAGCCTCGTCACAGTTGCCGATAAAGTAGTCGAGCATCTTCTCAGGGAACTTTTCGTTGCAGATCTGATCGTAAGCGGTATGATTCTCCCACTTGATGCTGGAAGTCATTGTGTTGTAGAGAGTCAGAGGATTCTGGCCGCCAAGGAAATCAGAACCGTATGTGCTGTCTGCTGCATACTTAGCAACAAGATCTGTGCTGTTCGGAACCTGACCGTCAACAACGATAAGCTGTTCAAGAACATCCTGATTCTCTGTGAATGTCTTGATTATGTCAGCAACAAGGCCGGGGTTATCTGTACCTGTTGCAGCGAGGAGCCATGTACCGCCCCAGAAGTGAGACTGCGGTCCAACGCAGATGCCCCAGTCACCGGAGCAGCCCTTTTCGGGATCCATAGCGTTAGTCATGCAGAAGTTAAAATACCAAGCAGGACCAAAGAAGCACATTACTTTACCGTCAGCATACATCTGATCTGTCTTTTCCTGACCCCATACATCAGACTTAAGTGTATATCCATTATCAAGGAACATCTTAGCCTGATCCTTCCACTCATTTACAGCATCAGGAATAGTAAGCTGACCGTCTGTAACCCAAGGAGATGTAGCGTTGTTGGAGAATACACGGAAAGTCTCCTGGAACGATCCTGTCATTAAGTAACCCTTATCCTTAGCCTGAGCTGCAACACTGTTGAACTTATCCCAAGAATCGAGCTTGGACTGTACTTCAGCAGGATCATCTGTTCCGAGAACATCCTTAGCTATCGAACGTCTGTAGATAATAGTTGAAGGACAGCACTGGAAAGATCCGCCCTTAACATTGCCGTTTCTGTCGGAAGCAGCCTTTACAGTATAATCATATACAGTACTGGGAACTGTCAGACCGAGTTCAGAAATATTAAGAGTATAATCTGAATCCGCATACTTTGTGATGTAGTCAGCTTCTGCAAGGAAAAAGTCGATCTTGTCATCAGCAGAAGCAGAAGCATTCTTTACAAGATTTGTATCGAGCCATGTCTGATATGCGCCACCCTCAGAAGGAGTTGTAACCCACTCGATCTCTACGCCTTCGGGAAGACCGGGAGCCTTATCATAATAGTCACCCTGTCCCTCATGGAGTTCTTTTGTTCCGAGATAATACTTCTCGAAGAAACCCTGGAATTCATCGTTCCAGCAACCAATACGGAGCTTCTTTCCGGTATCTGTTGCGATAGAAACACCGCTTGCAGCGGGAGCTGCAGCATCATCGGTCTTTTCTTCAGCCTTTGTTGTTGTTGTTGTTGTGTCTGCGCTGTTGTTTGACGGAGCAGCTGTTGTTGTTGTTGTTGTTGTGCCGCTGCTGCTTGAGTTGTTGTTGTTGTTGCCGCATCCTGCTGCCGCTACGAGAAGTGCGGAAGCGAGAACAGCAGAAACTACTCTTTTCTTCATAGTTCTTTCCTCCAAAATATTGCGGTCCATTTCTTTATGAACCTGTGATAAATTTAAATTGCTTCTGAACGCTTAATTTTTACGTCCCGCAATTTCATTGTTACTATATCACAAATTTTTCATTTTTGCAAGCCCTTTTTTAAAAATTTTTTCACCATGTTTTCGGAAATCGATTTCACTCGCGTTATTTTTTCAAATATTTTGTTCATTTTGACAAATTTTGATTTAATTCAAGTAATTTGATGTTTGCACAATTTTTTGGCTTTAATTTCAGGCTTTTTTCGGGATCCGATCAGATCGTCCGGCGGTTTTCGGATATTTACTTAACGGATTGTAACTTTTCTGTAACCGTTTTTCTGTCTATTCCGACGAAAAATTTTATCTCGCTTTCGTAATCGTTTCCAAAGGCGTTTTACGGTAAATTGTAATACCTTTGTAACCGCTTTTAATGTGTTTTTTAGCTAATTTATATCCTTTGAATGCTTATTTTTTAATTAAACAGTCGCTTAAAAAATAAACTTTACATGATTTTGACGCAATTCCATTGTGCAATATCACCGTTTTGACATTATGCCGAAATTAAAAAAATGTAAAAAATATTTTCGGAAAAAGCTTGAATTTAGTCATAAAATATAGTACAATATAGTTGGAATTTTCTTTCGGCAGGTACAATATTTCCTTTCCATATATTGTATTTGCTTATATAATGGTATATTCCGGACTGGAGAGGATTTTATGTTCGCTGAACATTGTCGCTGCGATCTCACGATCACACAGAACAGCCTTACCGCTCCATATCCTCATTCCAGAATCAGCTGTACCCGATGATACGGCTTTTTTGTTTTTATAATAACTGTTTTTACTACCGAAAAGGAGGTATGTTATGATAAAGGTCGCTATTATTATGGGAAGTGACAGTGATCTTCCCGTTGTAAGAAAAGCCGCCGAAGCATTGAAAGAATTCGGAGTGCCGTTTGAGATGCACGTATTCTCAGCTCACCGCTCCCCTGCCGAGGCTGCCGGATTTGCAAAAGATGCACGCAAAAACGGATTCGGTGTCATCATTGGCGCAGCCGGTATGGCAGCTCATCTCGCCGGTGCTCTTGCAGCAAACACCACTCTGCCGGTCATTGCGCTTCCTGTGAAAGCAAAGGCACTTGAAGGCGTGGATTCGCTTCTTTCATCTGTAATGATGCCGCCGGGAGTTCCGGTCGCCTGCGTAGGTATAGACTGCGCCGCAAACGCCGGATATCTCGCCGTGCAGATCCTCGCCGTAAATGATGACGAGCTTGCGGAAAAATACGCACAGTTCAAGGAAAAACAGCATCAGAAGAATCTTGATGCCGATAAAAAAATGCAGGAAACTGTCAAAGAAATATAACATAAAGGAAGGACAAAATCATGGAAAAGAAAGAACAGCTCTACGAAGGAAAAGCAAAGAAAGTATTCGCAACCGACGATCCCGATCTCGTTATCGTATCCTACAAGGACGACGCTACCGCGTTCAACGGACTCAAAAAAGGAACTATCGAGGGCAAGGGCGTTATCAACAACAAGATGACTAACTATATGTTCGGTCTTCTGGAAAAAGAGGGCGTGCCCACTCATCTTGTAAAAGAACTCAGCGACCGTGAGACACTCGTAAAGAAAGTCGAGATCGTTCAGCTCGAAGTCATCATCAGAAATGTTGCCGCAGGAAGCTTCTCAAAGAGAATGGGCGTTGAAGAAGGCAAGGCTCTGCTCACTCCTATCCTTGAATACAGCTACAAAAACGATGATCTCGGCGATCCTTTCATCAACGACTACTACGCTCTCGCACTCGGCATCGCAACAAAGGAAGAACTTGACACAATCGCAAAGTATGCATTCAAAGTAAATGATTTCATGCTGAAATACTTCAAGGAGATAGGAATTGATCTTATCGACTTCAAGATCGAATTCGGCCGCTTCAAAGGTCAGATACTTCTCGCTGACGAGATCTCTCCGGATACCTGCCGCTTCTGGGATTCAAAGACCCATGAAAAGCTGGACAAGGATCGCTTCCGCAGAGATATGGGCGGTGTAGAAGACGCTTACAAGGAAATAAGAAGAAGGATCTTCGGCGAATGATCTCACAGCGCGCATATCAACTACGAAAGGGTGACGTTTAAATGGGCGGATTTTTTGGAGCAATATCACACAATGACGTGATATCCGATGTTTTCTTCGGTACGGATTATCACTCTCACCTCGGCACGAGACGAGGCGGTATGGCTTCTTACGATCCCGAAAAGGGATTCCAGAGAAGCATCCACAGCATCGAAAACTCACCGTTCAGAACAAAATTTGAAGACGACGCGGCAGGAATGAGAGGAAAGCTCGCAGTCGGCTGCATCAGCGACAGCGATCCTCAGCCGATACTCGTTACATCGCGGCTCGGTCTTTACGCTATCTGCAATGTCGGTATCATAAACAATGCCGCTCAGCTTTCGCAGGAACTTCTTGATGACGGCGGCTGTGCAAATTTCGAGTCCATGACCAGCGGGAATATCAATTCAAGCGCTTTGATAGGTGCGCTTATCGCCCAAAAGCACAGCTTCATGGAAGGGATAAAATACGCGCAGAGCAAGATCGACGGGACCATGTCACTTGCTATACTCACTAAGGACTGCATTATTGCAGCCCGTGATAAATGCGGAAGACTTCCTATCATCATCGGAAAGCGTGATGACGGGTACTGTCTGGCATTCGAGTCATTCTCGTTCCAGAAGCTCGGCTACAGCACATACAGAGAGCTTGCTCCCGGCGAGATCGTTCGTATAACCGCGGACGAGATAGAAGTGCTCGAAAGAGGCTTCGGCAATATGAGGATATGCTCTTTCCTGTGGACTTATTACGGATATCCGAACGCTGTATATGAGGGAGTAAATGTTGAAGCAATGCGTGCAAGAAACGGCGCGATAATGGCGGAAACAGACAAGAAGAACGGAAGGCTCCCAGATGTTGACTATGTATGCGGTGTGCCGGACTCCGGTATCCCTCACGCTATCGGCTATGCAAATGCAAGCGGGATACCGTTTGCAAGACCTTTTATAAAGTACACCCCGACATGGCCGCGAAGCTTTATGCCGCAGAATCAGGCTATGCGAAACAAGATCGCTAAAATGAAGCTGATTCCGGTTCATGAGCTTATAGAGGGAAAGAAGCTTCTGTTCGTCGATGACAGTATCGTAAGGGGTACACAGATGAGGGAAACTGTTGAATTTCTCTATGAAAACGGAGCTAAGGAAGTTCATATGCGCTCGGCGTGTCCTCCGATAATGTTCGGCTGCAAGTACCTGAACTTCTCCCGCAGCACATCTGAGCTTGACCTGATCGCAAGACAGATCATTCAGGAAAAAGAGGGCGACGAGGGAGTAAAATACATATCCGAATACAGCGATTCATCAACGGAAAGAGGACAGTTCCTGCGTGATGAGATATGCAGAAGATTAAAGCTGACATCGCTTGAATTTCAGTCGCTGCCCGGGACGGTCAGGGCTATAGGTCTGCCCGAAAGCAGACTCTGCACATACTGCTGGACAGGAAAAGAATGAGCAAAGGCAGAATAACAGATATGAAAGGAATAACGATATGAAAGACAGTCATTCCGAAAGTTATAAAGCAGCGGGAGTTGACGTTACCGCAGGATATGAGGCTGTACGACTCATGAAAGAGCACGTTGAGCGTACCCGCATAAAGGGAGCAATAGACAGTATCGGCGGATTCGGCGGTCTGTTCGAACTCGACCCGAAAGAATACGATGACCCGGTTCTCGTTTCCGGAACAGACGGTGTCGGAACAAAGATAAAGCTCGCTTTCCTTCTGGACAAGCATGATACCATAGGCATCGACGCGGTGGCAATGTGTGTGAACGATATAATCTGCTGCGGCGCAAAGCCCCTCTTCTTCCTTGATTATATCGCCTGCGGAAAAAACGAGCCGGAAAAGATAGCTTCAATAGTAAAAGGTATCGCCGACGGCTGCGTTCAGTCGGGCTGCGCTCTTATCGGCGGTGAGACAGCCGAGCACCCCGGTCTTATGCCTGAAGATGAATACGATGTCGGCGGATTCTCAGTCGGTATCGTAAGCAAGAAGAAAATAATCGACGGCAGCAAGGTAAAAGAGGGTGATGCCATTATCGGACTTGCATCATCGGGAGTACATTCGAACGGATTTTCTCTCGTGCGCAAGGTTTTCGGCATCGACACAAAAGAATCACTCGCTGAGAAGCTTCCGGACGGAAGAACTCTCGGAGAGACACTGCTTACACCTACAAATCTTTATGTAAAGCCCGTCCTCGACCTTATAGATAAGGTGGAAGTAAAGGCTATAAGCCATATCACAGGCGGCGGATTCTATGAGAATATACCGAGATCAATACCGGACGGATTCACCGCTGTGATCGACAAGAGCAGCTATGAAGTGCCGTATATTTTCAAGCTGCTTCAGGAGCGCGGAAACATAAGCGAGCATGATATGTACAACACGTTCAATATGGGTATCGGAATGTCGATAGTAGTTTCGGCAGAAGAAGCCGACAAGGCTATTGATATCCTGAAAGCAAACGGAACGCAAGCATACAGGATCGGAAAGATCGGCAAAGCCGATAAGGCGATCATAATAGAATAAGTGAATGATTTGGCGGCGGACGCGCCGCTGCGAATCCGTGGGCGAAACTCTTCTATGGACGGGTGCAGCACCTCGGTTAGTTATTCTCTGCAAATACATATCTGTCGTTTTATGATGTATCTATTCAAGTTCCGCGGAGCGGTACTGGGTCCAGCGTCACGCTGGCGCCGGTCCAGGGCGGCGTAAGCCCTGGTCAGGTCATAGGGCGAAGCCCTATCATAATACGGTTCAAAGGGGTGTGGGGCGGAG
>ODAI011955773.1_pt1 | contig 15482 bp, 14 predicted proteins | sample 1539321 | NCBI WGS metagenome assembly ODAI01 (sample SAMN02144231, study PRJEB22623) | gut metagenome | biome: sheep rumen | host: Ovis aries | place: New Zealand
AAGATAACTGAGCTCATACCATAAACAGCTGTAGTGATTCCACCAATAAGTCCTCTCTTGTCTGGGAAGAACTTAACACAAGTTGAAATTGTGCTACCATAAGCCATTCCAAGGCCAAGTCCACCAACAAGACCATAAGTTACAATCAAAAATCCTACGCTGGTTGCAAAGCCTGAAAGGAACATTCCAAGTCCCCACATAATACCACCAACAAGGATAACCTTCTTTGGTCCAAATTTATCATTGAACCAACCACCTGAAATCATAGTAATAGGTCCAACTGAGTTTGCTATCGTATATACGATAGCCAGATCACCTGGTGTTACATTCATACCAAGTGATGTGTTAAAATACTCTGTCATTGCTGACGAAAATACACTCCATGCGTAGATTGAACCTAAGCATAGATTAATAAAGCATGCTGCTAAAAGAACTATCCATCTCTTCTTATCAAGATTCATTTTATTATCTCCTCGAATACTCTTATTTTTTCTTAAATATCAAGTGCTGCGTGATATCCCCAGTAAACTGCATTAGTGATTGTTGAAACCTTTGCAGCATCACCGATAACACGTACAAATGGAGCTGCATCTAAAAGCTCATTCACTACATCTGTACGAGAACGCTGACCAAGAGCGCAGATTACGCTGCTTCCTTCAACCATTACCTCATTACCATCCTTGTCTTCACAAAGAACACCATCAGCTGTAACCTTAACAGCCTTAAGTCCAGTATGAACATCAACATACTTATCAATCTGCTGAAGAAGAAGTGGACGATGTCTTACGTTTGCATCAGGAGCAAGCATATCTCTCATTTCGATGATAGAAACCTTCTTACCTTCCTGGCCAAGGTGAACAGCACACTCACAGCCTGCAAGTCCGCCGCCCATAACTACTACGTTATCGCCAACCTTATCTTTTTCCTTATAATAATTGTTAACTACAACAACATTGTCTCCATCAAGACCTGGGATTGGTGGAACAAGTGGAGTAGAACCTACTGCGATAATAATTGCATCAGCATTTTCCTTCTCAGCATATTCCTTTGTAACCTCTGTATTTAATCTGATTTCAACACCAGCATTTCTAGCAAGCTTCTCGTATGTACCTGTAAGCTGATACATTTCATATTTAAATGAAATAGCCTGCTCACTCTTAAGAATTCCACCAAGCTCTGATTCCTTCTCGCAAAGGATAACCTGATGTCCACGACGAGCTGCTGTGTAAGCTGCATATAATCCACCAGGACCACCACCGGCAACAAGTACCTTCTTCTTTACTGGAGCAGGAGTCACCTCATCACCTTCGATTTCTCTACCAATAAGAGGATTTACTGTACATCTTCTTGTAGATGTAGCTGCACGCTCAGCCATACATGTAAAGCATCTTAGGCAACGAACGATTTCATCATCACGGTTCTCTGTAACCTTCTGTGGAAGATATGGGTCAGCAAGAAGTGCACGTCCCATGTAAACAATGTCAGCCTTACCTGATGCAATAATCTCTTCCATCTGAGCTGGATCATTAAGACCACCAAGTGTTGCTACAGGAACTGACACGTGCTTCTTAATCTCGGCTGCAAGGAATACATTTCTTCCATGCTCTTCAAACATAGATGGATGTGTGATACCAAATGTCTTCTGGTATGTACCAGCTGAAACATGAAGGATATCAACATAGCTTTCAAGCTGCTTTGCAATCTCGATTCCTTCTTCAATACCATATCCACCATCGCAGAACTCTGAACCTGACATTCTGAATTCGATTGGGAAACGTGGGCCTACTGCCTCACGAACTGAAGTTAAAATCTCTTTTGCAAGTCTGCATCTATTTTCAAGGCTTCCGCCGTACTCATCAGTTCTCTGATTGAAAAGTGGTGAAAGGAACTGGTTAATTAACCAACCATGTCCACCGTGAATCATAATCATTTCAAAGCCTGCGCGCTTTGCCATTGCAGCAACGTCACCGTATGACTTAACGATTTCATCAATCATATCCTTAGTCATACCCTGAACCTCTACGCCATCAGGTCTAACTGTGTCCATAGGACCCCACTGCTTCATTGTCTTTTGCTTTGTCTTGTCTGTCATGTATGTGCCAGCAAACATACCAGAGTGTGAAAGCTCTAAAGATGGCATACCACCATGTCTTCTGATTGCATCTGCAGTGTAAGTTGCGCATGCAAGTGAATTTAAAATTGCTGGATTTAATCTATATGCATGACTTCCGTCAGATTCATGAACCATACATTCTGAAACTGTTACAGCTGCAGCCCCGCCCTTTGAACGAAGCTCATAAAAGGCTGTTGACTTAGGGCCAATACAGCCATCATTTGTAATATCTGTTCCACCCATAGGTGCTGAGAACATTCTGTTTCTAAATGTCACACCAGCTACAGTAATTGGGCTGGTAAGATGTGGATATTTTCTTTCCATAATTTTCCGGAACCTCCTTTGTTAAAAAAATAACATTTAATTGTTATTATTTTAACATGGGCCTTTAATCCTCTTCTATCAACTGTTCAGCCCGACGTATAAACTAATTGTTTGTACCATACATTTTTAGAGGGTTTATTTATGGACACCGTCATACCTTATTATAATCTCAGTTGATAAATGAACCAGGCGAACGGAGGTATTAATATGAAAGGATACATTATTGATTGTGGTTATATGGGTTATGTAGATGGCGAATACGAATTATTCGCAACAGAGGATGAATATTTAGAATATATCGCTGCTTAGAATTTTAATTGGAGATAATGCCTATGGAACTTTCATCTAAAATCATTGCTGTAGATTTCGACAACACTTTATGTTACAGTGATTGGCCCGGCCTTGGAGAGCCTAATCTTCCTTTGATTCATTATTTAAAGCGTCAACAGTCACTGGGCAACAGAATTATCCTATGGACCTGCCGTGCTGGTAAAGCTTTAGCTGATGCTACAGCCTGGTGCGAACAGCAAGGGCTTACCTTTGACGCAATTAATGACAACCTACCTGAAGTAGTTGCGTTGTATGGTAATAATAGTAGAAAGATTACCTGCGACGTCTACATTGACGACCGAAACATGAAAATAGAAGAATGCCTGTAAAAAGGCATTCTTCTGGGCTTTTAGGAAACATATATATAATCATTCAGTACTGGCTGCAAGCCTTCTTGCTTGATATCATCATACATGCAGGCAAGACTTCTACTGTCTGAAATTTCAAACTGCTCATCACCAGCCTCTGTTTCTTGGTTTTTACCTGTATACTTCTCTTCATGGTCTCCTATTCCTGTTGATACTCCTGCAGACACTTTAGTTGCTGCAATCTTTACAATACCATTTCTAAACTGGGAGCTTTCCCTTGAAGAAACAGTAATTCCTACAAATGGAAGGAATATTCTGTAGGCACATAGGATTTGGCATAACTGTTTTTCGCCAACATCTAATGGATTAATTGTTTCATTATTAATAATAGGTCTCAATCTAGGACATGAAAGTGACATCTCTGCATATGGATACTTTCTCTGAAGATAATATACATGTAATGCACTAGCTAATGCATCCTTTCTAAAATCAGATAATCCCAACAATGCAGAAAATGCTACCCCACGCATGCCTCCCATTAATGCTCTTTCCTGTGCATCAAATCTATAAGGCCATATTCTCTTGTTTCCCATCAGGTGTAGTGTTTCATATTTATCTGTATCGTAGGTTTCCTGGAACACTGTGACATAATCCACACCACATTCATGCAGATATTTATAGTCCTTTACATTTACAGGATAAATCTCGATTCCAACCATCCTAAAATATTTTCTTGCGATTTTGCAGGCTTCACCGATGTACTCAACATCAGACTTTGTAGGACTTTCACCGGTAAGAATCAGGATTTCTTCCATTCCGCTGTCAGATATAACCTTCATCTCATGTTCTATCTGTTCTAAAGAAAGCTTTAATCGATTTATCTTGTTATAGCAATTGAAACCACAGTAGACACAATAGTTTTCACAGTAGTTTGCAATATATAATGGAGTGAATATATATACTGTATTTCCAAAGTGCTTGCTGGTTTCAAGCTTTGCCTTTCTTGCCATTTGCTCCAAAAATGGTTCAGCTGCTGGTGAAAGTAGAGCTTTAAAATCCTCTATATCACATTTATCCTTTGCTAAAGCTCTTCTAACATCTGTCGCAGTGTACTTACTGTAATCATAAGACTTCATTTCCTTCATAACATGCTCGCACACGTCTGATTCAATTACGTCCATTCCAGGCAGATATTTCATATGGTCGATTCTACTGCTTGGATCTGTCTCAAGCCTATGCTTTTTCTCCAACGCTGTCTGTGTCAGCTTATCTGAATCTATCAAAAAATGATTTTCCATGTCTGCCTCCTAGTGTAAAAATCCTGTAAGTGGATCTGATGCTGAAGCCCCTCTTGTAAGCACTCTTCCAAGTCCAGCTAAATAAGCCTTACGTCCTGCTTCAATTCCTGCCTTGAATGCTGATGCCATCATTGGCAAATCTCCTGCTGTTGCAAGTGCAGTGTTTGCCATAATAGCAGCGGCGCCCATCTCCATTGCCTCGCATGCCTGGGATGGAGCACCAATTCCTGCATCTACTATAATAGGAAGTTCTATTTCATCTATTAATATCTGTATAAACTCTTTTGTAGCAAGTCCCTTGTTAGAACCAATAGGAGAAGCCAGTGGCATAACTGCCGCAGCACCTACATTCACAAGCTCTCTTGCTACATTTAAATCTGGATACATATATGGCAATACCACAAATCCTTCTTTTGCAAGAATCTCTGTGGCTTTGATTGTCTCGTAATTGTCTGGAAGCAGATATTTGCTATCTCTCATAATCTCAATCTTTACGAAATCACCACAACCTAACTCTCTTGCAAGACGTGCGATTCTTACTGCCTCTTTTGCATCTCTAGCTCCACTTGTATTTGGCAATAGTGTTACATTCTTTGGAATGTAATCTAATATATTCTCTTCTTCCTTTGTATTTGTTCTTCTAACCGCAAGTGTAATAATTTCTGCTCCTGCATCCTTTATTGCCGCATCAATCAGCTTCATAGAATATTTTCCAGAACCAAGGATAAATCTTGAATTAAACTCTTTGTTGCCAATAACTAACTTATCATTTTCCATTATTCGAATCCCTTTCTCATTATAATTAAGGTGTTACCTCACCCATTAATATTCTTAAAAGTATATGTGCCTCATGGGCTGCACATACCATCACTCTACTTGCGATTAGACCAATACCATCATTTATATCACTTACTCCATCTCCACATAGATAAAACTTCTCACCCAGCTTCTTTGTCCTTATTTCATTTGCGCTGCCAAAACCAGCCATTCCAGAGCTAGATAATATGTATTTATCCCTACAGTTTTCAAGCACATAATTTACAAGCATTGCCTTACATTCGGCTTTATCAAAAGCTTCGCAAACTATGTCAGCTTCTTTAATCAATTTTGCAAGATTTGCTTCATCAACCTTAACTGTATGACAGTCAATCCCTATAAATGGATTAATCTCCAACAAGTTTTCTTTCAAAGCATCAGTCTTATTCATCCCAACCTGGCTAAACCTGTACTGTTGACGATGTAGATTAGTAACATCCACCTTATCAAAATCGATTAGAATCAACCTTCCTACACCTGCTCGCGCCAAACATATTGCAATATTCGAGCCTAACCCACCTAAACCACAGATGGCTACTGTTGCATTCAAAAATTTTTCCTGATTGTCTTTTCCGTGGCGTGCTATCAGTGCTTCAAAAAACTCTTCCTTACTAACCATTTCAATCAGCCTCCACCAACAAAGCTAACAACCTCTACCACATCATCTTCTTTTAGAATGGTTTTGCTGTAATCACACTTGGATACAATTTCTTCATTTAACTCAACTGCAATCGTCTTAATGTCGTAATTGTATTCCTCAACAATCCCAGCAATAGTTTTACCAGCGGCTTGTTCCTTTTTTCCATTGATTAATACCATCACTATTCTCCTTTCAGTTCCTATTAAACTTAAGTACCCTCCAGATAACAAAAAAAGGAAGCTACCTGATTACTCAAATAGCTTCCGCAAATATCTAACGTGTTCCCTACGTTGGCATTATCCAAATCAGGTATCGGTCGAAGGTCACACCTTCCTCTCAGCCTGTATACAAGCTCCCGTCTATTAAGTTTTACCACACACTATATTGCTACAATGGACAAAATAATGCAAGTGGTTTTTATTATTTATCACTTTACACTGCTAAAGTATTATGATATTCTTCCATTAATAATATTTTAATTTAACAAACATTTAGGGAGGAGCCATGGATAACTTCTTATCAAAAGTCGAACTTATTAATAACGCAATCAACGGTTTTGTTTGGGGACTTCCCATGCTTGTTCTTTTGGTGGGCACTGGAATCTTAATGACTTGTCTTACCAAGTTTTTCCAGATTTCTCATTTCAAGCATTGGATTTCAAATACCATCGGCGGTATTTTTAAAGACTCTAAAGTCACAGCCCATACTCAAAAGGAAGATACTCAAATTTCGCAATTCCAAAGTCTTTGCACAGCTCTTGCTGCCACAATCGGTACTGGAAATATTGCAGGTGTTGCTGCGGCCATTGCCTCAGGTGGACCAGGAGCCATCTTTTGGATGTGGATTGTAGCATTCTTTGGTATGATGACTAACTTTTCTGAAAATGTACTTGGTATCTACTACAGAAGAAGAAATGAAAAGAACGAATGGTGTGGCGGTGCCATGTATTATCTTCGAGATGGACTTGGCTCTAAAAAGGGTTGCCGTCATCTAGGTTCTTTCCTTGCCATACTTTTTAGCATATTTTGCATTTGCGCTTCCTTTGGTATTGGAAACATGGGACAGGTCAATTCCATAGCAGTAAATATGAACTCTGCTTTCGGTGTTCCTTCTATTATAACTGGTATCTGTCTGATGATTTTTGGAGCGCTTGTTATTGTTGGTGGACTAAAAAGAATTGCAGCTGTCACAGAAAAGCTGGTTCCTTTCATGGCTATCATTTATCTTATTTGCTCAATCATCGTTTGCCTTTTCCATATCGACCAGTTCGGCGCAGTTTTTGTATCCATTTTCAAAGGTGCTTTTGGCATGAGAGCTGTAGGTGGTGGAATTGTAGGTAGCGGTATTTCCATGGCTGTTCAATGGGGAATGAAGCGAGGTGTATTCTCAAACGAAGCCGGTCTTGGTTCTTCTGTTATGGTTCATTCTAGTTCAAATGTTAGAGAGCCAGTAGTTCAGGGTATGTGGGGAATCTTCGAAGTGTTTGCAGATACTATCGTAGTGTGCACAATCACCGCCTTCGCTGTTCTTTCCAGTGGATTAGTTGATTTAGATACAGGAGTCGTTCTTTCCTCTCAGGTTTCTACCGCACTTGTTGCAGAAGCCTTTTCAACTGTTTTTGGTAAATTCGGTTCTGGCTTTATCGCAATCTCCATTCTTCTATTTGCTTTCTCCACCACACTTGGTTGGAGCCAATATGGAAGTAAGGCCTTTGAATACCTATTTGGTAGAAAGAATATCAAATTCTATCAAATCATCTTTGTACTGTTCATCGTTATAGGCGCCACCATGGATTTATCTCTGGCATGGGACATTTCCGATACTCTTAACGGTATGATGGCAATCCCTAACCTTATTGGTGTTGTAACTCTCAGCGGTACAGTTGTTAAAATAACTAAGAATTATATTGATAGAATCCTCCTTAATAAAGATGTTAGACCAATGCTTTCAGCACTAGAAGATATCCAACGAAAGCACGAAGAAGAAATCAAAGCATAAAAATACGCGGCAGCCTTTAATGTTGCCGCGTTTATTATTTATTTTATATTTACACTTCCATCATTTCCAATCAAATAGCAAGCATCCTGCCCGCTATTATATTTTGTTTCCCAATTTCCAAAGGATACTGTAATCTCCTTTGCATCTGTTTTGACTACATAGGAAATCGTGCCATCCTGATAGCTTTCGCCTTTATACCAACCACCGTAAGTTGTTGAAACTTTATCTCCTTCAGAAATAACCACAGTGTATTTCTTATCTGCCTGGAAGTTAATGCAATCACTTGGGATTCCACTCAAAGTAATCACTGTACCCTCCCCTATTTTTTCTGTAGAAAGTGTTGCTACAACATCTACTGTGTTTAACACATTCTCACCTAAGCCAGCAGGTACATCTGAAATCTTATTAGCATAACTGACAGGTAAGCTAATGGTTTTAGCTTCAGCAGCCCGGACAGATAAAACACTACCGGATACTAACAGAATCAGTGCAAGAATAAAACTAAAAACAACAGAACCACTTCTTTTAATAGCACTACTCATAATAACCCCTCCTTTGCCAGCTAAATACAAACAGGGAGATACAAGCAGCACCTAACTGCTATGTATCTCCCTTGGTGTAAATCTAATTATATGTTTCTACATCCACTAAATCAATCAAAAGAATTTGAAAAAACTGTGATTTCTAAGTAAGCCGTGTACTAAAGTATTGTCCCATTGCTTTACTCCTATATTTTATTTTTTTCTACATATTTTTCTGGGTCTTCCAAGGTCAACGGGTGACCCTATTTATCAATAATGTGACGGTTTTCATGCATCATTTCTTTCATGGTTTTTCCTCTTTCTATACGCTTGCTGCAGTTATCTGACATCTACATTCGTACGCCATTGTTGACTATGTTATTTTCTATACAATAAGCATATAATCTGAATTAGAGTCATTACTATAAATCTCAATTTTTGACTATTAATAGCTTAATTATTTATACGACAAAATCTTTTTTCCAATATATTATTTTCATATAAAATGACAATCATGTATTAGGAGGATATGTATGAAAATCTTAAATGTAAATGATCCAGAGTTTACAAACTATGGTCGTATCATCGAAGGCTATGACTCTGAAAAGGCTCAAATCGTTGAGGCCCTTGCCAATGGAACACCTATTCCAAAAGGAACAGACTATGTTGCTGAGGATAAGGTTCTTCAGGAGCTTCCTGCAGCCAACGTTATCACAAATACTCTTTTCGGTGGCTCACCTATGCAGTTTGGATGGTGCAATGGTCACAATACAAAGCTTAATTGCTTAGAATATCATCGTTCAAGCGAAATCAATGTTGGAGCTACAGACTTTATCCTTCTTCTTGCAAAAAGAGAAGAAATTAAAGACTATAAAATCGATTCAAGCAAAGTTAAAGCATTTCTTGTTCCTAAGGGAGTTATGGTTGAAGTTTACGCAACAGCTCTTCACTATGCTCCATGCCAGGCTCACAAAGACTCTGGTTTCCAGGTATTAGTTGGTCTTCCAAAAGGAACAAATGTAGGCAAGCCAGAATATACTCCTGGTAACCAGGAAGATAAGCTCTTAACAGCAACAAACAAATGGCTTCTTGCTCACGCTGATGCACAGGAAGCAAAGGATGGTGCTTGGGTCGGTATTACAGGAGATAATATCGATATCGCATCATTAATCTAGCTCCCAATTATCATTAAACTACCCCCATCTACCAAAACCTTTGGTAAATGGGGGTATATTTATTTCACAGTTTATTAAAAATATTAACATTTCTTCATTATATAATTATATTAGTGTAGCATTTTATATACCTATACATATAGGAGATTATTTATGGACATGTACGAAATATCTGCCATTGATGCATACATTAATAGAGCGTTTAGAATAATCATTATTCTACCTTTAACTGGTGCCACTACATCGGCCTTCGTTTTTACGTTTTTTAAGCTGGTTGGATGGTGGCCTATGGTTCCTGTAATCCCTCTAGTAATATACGACATTGTCAATCTGTTCTATCTATGCTTTGCCATTTATCTGCTTAACACCAGTCTTGATGAGAATGGGATAATAAAACCACATAGAATCCTAATTTCCAAATTATATGTTGGTTTAGTTGTCTTTGCCCAGTGGAATTACATTACATATCTAATTCCAGACAGAGAATGGTGGGCGTATATCTTCTTTTTTATTGCTCTCACCATAGTTTTCTTCGATATTAAATTTACTTCCATCATCAGCTTTGCACTTATTGTTTCAACAATCATATCCTGGTTTATTAATGGTGAATATCACTTCCTATCATTAAATGACCCACTATTTTGGCCAACACTTATATTAAGATTGTTTTGTATAGGTTTATCGACAGCCACTCTTCTTTTCATCACATACTTCGGCGGTAAATATCTTGTGGAAGAATTAGAGAAACATATTAATTATGACACCCTCACTCATCTATTAAATCGTAGAACTATGAATATCTATCTAAACGAGGCTCTGGAGGATGCTCATAAAAATCATTCTACATTTTGCTTAATGATGATTGATATCGATGATTTTAAACACGTAAACGATTCCTATGGCCACGAATGTGGTGATGAAGTTTTACAATATGTAGCTCACACTATAGCTACTGGTGTTAAAAAGGATGATTACGTATTTAGATGGGGAGGCGAAGAAATATTAGTTCTTCTTAAAACCGATATTGAAAAAGCTAAAGCAGCTGCAGATCGTATACGAAATGACATAGCTAAGGATCCTATTCTTTATAGAAACAATATATCAGTATATGTTACTGTCACTATTGGTATTTCGTCATACACACCTTCTACTTCTATTAATCAGATGATGGAAGATGCAGATCAGAAATTATATCATGGTAAACATAATGGTAAAAACCAGGTTGTCATATAAAAAAGGTCATCTGTTGACCTGTTTTTTGTAATCTATCTTATTAGATAGATTTGTATAGTAAGTATAATTATGTATAGAATGTATAGCAGAAACCAAAAAGTCCAGTATTTTCAAGACTTCCCAGCGTTTTTCTATGACATTCTTCACTCCAGTTTATGACATTTTATCTACTATAAGTGTCATTTTATCCTTCAATCAATGACAAATAAAACCCGATATATGACAGAAATTACACCTATTATGACAACTTTCATCCTTGACATATCCTCTTTCATGTATTGATACCACATCTTTATAAAACGCCTATTTAACAAGGGTTTTCAGGATATATGACAATTTCCACACCTGATATGACAAATAACACACATGACATATTTACTTTATATGTATGACAACTTGCCGCTAATTTGATTTTAAACAAATGGCGTATTTAAGGGATTTGTGACAAAATACACACCATATATGACAAATGCTATGTAGTGACATATATATGACAGATTTCACACCACTATTTTCTGGTGGTAAAATGGCCTATCCAACTGTGACAGATTTCACACCTATATATATGACAGTTTTTATACTACATAAACCTTGATTTTACGCTATTTATTCTTATTTATGACAGATTCTACACCTAAAATGACAAAATGCCACTATGTCATAACATCCTATATGTGACAAATTTCACACCTCTCTACTCATATCCTAAAAACCTTGATTTTACGCGGTTTGTAAGGGGTTACTATAGCTACAGTATATGACAGAATCTACACTAATATAGGCAATAACTACCATATAGATGACAAATTCCACACCACTAATAAAGATGACAAATGACTTACTGTATATATGACAAAAAACACACCATATATTATACAGCTGAAAACCCAGTATTTACGGGCGTTCCCGGATATCCTATGGCTATTTAGGTATGACAAAAAACACACTTAAAGCTTTTGGAATACTACATGTGACAAAAAACACACTTGTTAATCTATGTCTTCTTATTATTTTGTCATATTTGATTTGAATTTCTTATGACAAATCACTATAATATAAGACATGACATAAAAAAATCATGTCACATAGGGGAATAAATAATGGCGATTAAACGACAAGATAAAAATGGAAATTACAGAGTGGTTGATCCTGTGACAGGTGATTTTATTGATGAACCTTTAACTCATAACATAGGACAGATTCCACACCAAACTTCCTATACCTCCCAAGGAAAGATTATTGATCAGGATGAACAAATTACTGACATAGTTGATCCAAACGGAGCAGCTGTTTTATCAGATGATGATGAACAGATTAGACAATATATTAAAGAAGCTATTTCTATAGATAATCTAGTTGAAACTTTCAATGATAATTCTCATCTTACATTATTAAAGCTTCTTGCATTACAGGATAACAAACATCCACTTAAAAAAGGTGGTGTTGGTATTGCATATAGAACTGATGCACTTATCATGAATTGTAAGATGGAGTTTTCCACTGATGAGAATATTGTTTTTGATGCTATTCTTGGAACCATGTCTTCTTTTCCTGATGACCGTACATACAGAATAGAACCATCTGATTTCTTCAAGTTTTCAAAATATTCAGACGAAAAGTATTTATATGCTATTTTCAGATCTGGTACAGAAAAACTTAAAAACCGTCATCTTCTATTTGAAGACTTAGGTCCTGATGGAGAAGACGAAATTATCGTACCATGGTTCAATATTCTTAGATATCATAAAGGTAAGAAGGGCGAAACAGCATATATCGAATTTGCTCCATCAGATTTCTTTAAAGATTTAGCTTTATGTTCTCAATTAGTTCATGGAGCTTATGGAGCTCTTGAAGTTACTACTCAGCTTCAGGGTAAATATACAATTGCTCTTTATTGGTATTTGGAAAACAAAAAGAATTACAGAGAATATCCTAATGCAACACCAGGTATATTTAACATTTCTTTGGAAGAGCTTAAGCATCAGTTTTCTATTCCTCAGTCATACAAAAAGGCTGATATTGAAAGACGTGTACTTAAGCCAGCTTACGAAAGTATTAATGCTGTTCCAGAATGTGATTTCACTTTCGAATATAAACCTATTCTTGCACATGGAGTAACTCAGGGGTATTCATTCATAGTTTCCAGCAAGAAATATATCGAAGCAACTTCTTATAAAGTAGAAGATGTTATTGAAGATGATCTATTTAATGAAATTAAAACTATCATCGCTCTTTCAAAACTTGATTTTAATGAAGACGAGATTAAACGAATTGCAGATGCAGCTCGAAGAAATGGAAAAGATAGTGTTTATATGATGGAAATCATTACAGCATTCAAAAAACGTTCCGAGGTTGATGCTTTGGAAAACATCAGAGATCGAGTTGGATACATTTGCAAAATGATTGCACAAGGCACTTCCCTTGATGATAACGCTTCTAAGAAATCAAAAAATAACAGTTTTAACAATTTTGAGCAGCGCGATGACGACATTGATTTACTTGAAAAGAAGCTTTTAGGTAATTAAATTCCCGTGAAACATTCTTGTTTCAAACCTTAGATTTAGTGAAAAATTCTAATCACTGATAGACCTTGATTTTACTGGAATTTAATAGTATTATGATTATGTATTACACCACCATTATGGTGGTGTTTTTCTTTCAACCAAATAAAGTTATATGTTTCACGGAAGGCATTAAATGAAGGTAAATAATATAATTATTCCAGACAGGCTCTTTCATAAAATATGGAATGTTTCCTGCGATTATGATGAATTTTCATCTTTCTATAATTCAATAACCAGTATCAAGTCTAAAAATTATATTGACTTATATAAGTATGGTTTTGATCTAGATTTAATATACGATACACTTCGTTCTATACACAAATACTCGCATTATAGTTTTTCTGATTTTTTAGATGAATATAAAATAAAGAAGGCTACCATCTCCCATCGCTTTTGTGTTCCTATAAGGACTATCGAAAACTGGTGTAATGGTTCTGGTAAATGCGCACCCTATGTAATGCTTATGATTTTGGAATGCTACAATATTAAATACTTACCAGATAATATTTATACTGAAAGTCTTTGGAACAAGTCTTTTTCAGATAAAGACTCTAATAAAAAGAAGAAAAACAGGAAAAAAATAGAAAAACCTGATAATAAAGAAGATTTAGGTAAACTTCCTCTTGATGATATTGATGATTTGTTAGATAATATAAATCTAGAGACGTTCTCATTGAGAGATTTTGAACAAACGCACTCAATTGATAATAGTTCGCTTCTATCTGATACGGATTATTTGAGAAAACATATGAAATAGTTTCCACATTATGAACACTACGTTAAATTCTTAACAATCATTTCACAATGTGAACTAAAAAACAGGAGGAATCATGGCAAAAACTATCATTTTTGGAAATCAAAAAGGTGGAGTTGCAAAAACAACAAGTACATTTAACATTGCAACTCAATTATCAATGAAGGGATACAAGGTTTTGATGATAGATTCAGATCCACAGGCATCTCTTACAATAATCGCTGGACTCGTCCCAGAGGATTTTGAAGAAAACAACTTATCTGCTCTTCTATATGATATGGAAGGAAAATTGGATATACATCAATGTATCATCCCTTTAAATGAAGAAGGAACATTAGCAATCATTCCAACAGATATTTCAATGGCAAACGGAGATTTAGACTTTGTTTCTCGCCCTGGAAACGATAAATTAATTAAAAACGAAATAAATAAGGTAGCAGATGAGTACGATTTTGTATGTATCGACTGTCTTCCATCACTTGGAATCATTTCTGTTAACGATATTGCAGCTTCAGATTATATTATTGGTTGTGTTGAACCAGGTTATCAGGCTATGAAGGGTATCGAATATTATGCTAAAGTAATTAACCGTTATAGAAATAAATACATGTACCCAACAAAATTCTTAGGAATTATCATTTCAAAAATCGCAAGAAACAACGATTGTAAGGATATTACAGAGGTTTTACGTGATGAATATGATGTTTTAGGTGAAATCCCTCTATCTGTAGAGGTCTCAAAGGGTGAAATTGACGGTATACCTGTTTCAAAAAGAAAACCAGGACACATTTCTTCACTTGAATATTCAAAAATTGCAGACTATATAATAAAGGAAACAATTGGTTAAGGAGGAGAAAATGGCTGAAAGAGTAAACAGATTTGCTAAAAAGCAAGAAACAATGTCTCTCAGAGATTTAACATCAAGAGAAGCAAATACACAAAACACTTCTGAAATCGTAGCTGACCTCGCATTGGATTTACTTGATTTTGACGAAAACAATGAGTTTTTATTTGGATATCATGATTTAGAGCGAATTAAAAACACAATTGATGAATCAAAGTTAACAGCTCCACCAATTGTATATAAGAAAGAAGATGGAAGATATCTAATTGCATCTGGCCATACTAGAGTAAAAGCTCTTAAAGATTTAGGAAAGAAAAAAGTAACATGCCAAATAATGGCACTTCCTAACAATGAAGACCAGATTAAAAAGAATCTTATTTATTTAAACACACAAAGAAGAGAAGCTCCTTTATATATCGCTCGTAACATTAGTGAATATGAAAACATTCTTCGAAGAGAAGGATTTAAAGGCAGCATGGATCAGGAACTTGCAAAACAGTTTGGCTACAAGAAAACTATGCTCTATAGATATAAGAAAATCTTATCTTTACCAAAAGAGCTCCA
>ODAI011664800.1_pt1 | contig 15481 bp, 12 predicted proteins | sample 1539321 | NCBI WGS metagenome assembly ODAI01 (sample SAMN02144231, study PRJEB22623) | gut metagenome | biome: sheep rumen | host: Ovis aries | place: New Zealand
CAAAGACGTCTGCGGTATTCAGGACATACACGATTATTACGGAATGGTCGAGCAGACCGGCTGTATCTATATGGAATGTGAGTGTGGACATCTCCACGCAAGCAATTTCTCAGATGTCATTATCCGCCGTGCAGAGGATCTCTCAGAGTGCGGCATTGGTGAGACCGGCATAATACAGGTAGTTTCGGCAATTCCCGAGTCCTATCCCGGTCACAGCCTGCTGACCGAGGACGAGGGAGCAATTCTCGGAGAGGACGACTGCCCCTGCGGACGCAAGGGCAGGTATTTCAAGATAAACGGCAGATTGAAAAATGCCGAGATCAGGGGGTGCAGTGATACCTATGCAGCTAAATTTCAGTGAATTGCAGTACATCGTCGGCAGCGCCGAAACAGCTGCCGGAATGAAGGAATTAAGACCGCTGCGTCCGTTTGACGATAATGTGATAGGATTTCTCAATGATCTTTCGTCTCTTCTGAGAACAAACCGGAGCTTTCCCGATGTTGCGACATTCGGCTTCTGGTGCAGAAAGGCTGCCCTTTTGCAGGAAAAAGCCAAATACGACGATATTTCCGGGCGCTTCGGCAAAGGCACGGTTTTCCACAGCACTCCGTCAAATGTGCCGGTGAACTTCGCATTCAGCTTTGCAAGCGGAATTCTCGCCGGAAACGCAAATATAGTCCGTCTGCCGGGCAAGAGCTTTGAACAGGTCGATATTATCTGCGGCGCTGTGAAGCAGCTCCTCTCGGACAAGCACAAGGCTCTCGCGCCTTATGTCTGCTTTGTGAAATACCCGACCAAAAAGGAAATAACCGACGCTTTTTCCGCACTCTGCAATGTCAGAGTCATATGGGGCGGAGACGCGACTATCGCCGAAATAAGAAAGTCACCGCTTCCGCCGAGGTCTAACGAGATAACCTTTGCAGACCGTCACTCCGCAGCTGTCATCAACGCCGACAGCTACCTTGCGGCTGACAACAAGGATGCCATTATCCAGAATTTCTACAACGACACCTACTACACCGACCAGAATGCCTGCACATCTCCGCGCATCATATTCTGGCTGGGCAAAGAAAAGGAGACCGCCAAGGAGGACTTCTGGAGAAGAGTCCACGCAGCTGTAAAGGAGAAGTATCACCTTGAGCCTGTGCAGACAGTTGGAAAATTGCAGGCGCTTTGCAGAGTCTCAGCCGTTAAGCCGCTGAAAATGGTCAGAAACGAGGATATGCTCGTGACGCGCCTTAATGTTGAACAGCTCGGCAGCGACCTTATGGACTTCAAATACAACAGCGGCTTCTTTTTTGAAAAGGATATAGACGATCTCAGTGAAATGCTGCCGGTATGCGGTGAACGCTGCCAGACGATCTCGTACTTCGGCATTGAACAGGAGGAGTTCAGCCGCTTCCTTGAAGGCTCAGCCCCGCACGGCATAGACAGGATCGTGCCGATCGGCAAAACAATGGATTTCTCACTGATATGGGACGGCTTCGACCTTATCCGCCAGATGTCCAGACGCATCAGCATAATATAGCAATTTGAGATTGTCATTTTCACTAATTTGACAGGCTGATATTTGTCTCATATTACGAAAATTCTGTTATTATAGCAGTGTTCATAATTTATTCTCAATTTAAGAGAAAATATGTGGTATGATATAATTTATACTATTATAACTGTTTAATGTTCAGAATGCAAAGAAAGGACATCGGAGACTGCATATGCACATAGACAAACTTTCATTTGAAGATACAATGTCATTTATCAGCAGCAGCGTTGGTGCATTGCTGGTAGTTGACGGCAGTACAGACCGTTACAAGTCCATAATCAGACGAGGCATTTTTGAGGATTACATCAGCGAGACCGGAACTTATAACGACCTCATCGCAAAGCTTTGGTTCCATTTCAACAACAGTTCTGAAAGCATTACAGAAGATTATCACGTTTTTATACCCACTACCGGAAAATTCATCGGCAAATACAGCCGCAGAATAAACATCTCAGTAAATGATACAACTCACGTCGTTCAGATGACGATATACCCTATGAACGACAACTGCTACCTCTTCATACTCGATGAGCTCGATAAGAGCCAGTACCGCGAAGAATCGCTCACTAACAAGAAGGTCACCACCATACAGAACACCTATCTGTTTTCAATGTACGTCGATCTCGTCAAGGATACTACCGACAGCATCAGTATCTCTGAGATCTCCGACGAAACGACCAACGTACAGCTGAAATATTCGGAATGGCGTCTGATGATCGTGAATATGATCTACCCGGACGACCAGCCGCTCTTCCTTGAACGGAGCGATCCCGAATACCTAAGAAAACACCTTGCTCCCGGTCAGACCTCCTCGTTTGACTGCCTTATGATGAATCTCGAGGGCAAGTATATCTGGGTAAAGCTCATTTTCAGCCGTTCAGAGACCAACAATGACGATGACTTCCGATTTGTATATATGGTGCAGAATATCCACGACGAAGCGGTGGAACTTATGTCCACGCTGAAAAAGTACGAGGATCTTGCATCTAAGGACCCCCTCACGAATATCTTCAACCACGGAAGGATCGAGACCGAGCTCTGCAACGCCATTCGTCAGTTCAAGAAGAACGGTGAGCCTGTTTCTGCGATAATGCTCGATATAGACTTCTTCAAGAATGTCAACGATACATACGGTCATTCGATCGGTGATACTACTATCGTACAATTCACGAACATCGTCAACAGCTTCTTCAAGGACAAAAACGTTGCCTTCGGACGCTGGGGCGGTGAGGAATTCGTTGTGGTCTGCTACGGTACGAACGGCGATGAAGCCCAAAACTCAGCCGAGGAGCTCCGCGCTCTGATAGCCGGCAAATCCTTCACCAAGGTCGGCAGCATCACCTGCAGCATCGGAACTACCTGCATACGCTCGGATGACAGCTTCCGCAGCGCTTTCGAGCGTCTTGACAAGGCTCTGTACAGCGCTAAGTCCAGCGGCAGGAACTGTGTAAGATCACTTTGAGATTTACAACTCTTTAACATATTTCAAGTCCCGTTCACAATGAACGGGGCTTGGCTTTTTCAGCAGGATAGGGAAAGGTCCGGAACAGAATTCCGGACCCTTTAACATATATTGAGAGGATTGTGCCTGTAAAGCGTTAGTTATTCGACGATCTCGACTCTGACCTTGGCTATGTGAACTGTAGCTGTCGAGCCCTGCTTGCCGAGATTGAATTCAAGTCTGCCTTTATTGTCATCATTTGAAGTCATTTCAAAGTCATAAGTGTAAGTCTTCTTTTCCGGAGTCATATCAAATGTGGTGTCCGGGAAATAGCGGATCCAACCGGCAGTAGGTGCGGATATGCATACTATACCGGTACGGTCCTCATCAGCCCACGCATCAAACGTGATCTTGTATTTCTTGCCCTTATACATCGGGAGATCAGGCTGAACGAGCTGTACTGAATACTCTTCTGTTCCAGCTGCCTCAGAAGAGATCACGATAGAATTATCCTTGATCTCAGCAGAGCCTTTTCCACCTTCAAATAAGAGGAACTTCCAGTTTTCATCGTCCGAAAGTGACTCCTGCTCATCAAAGCTGCCGTTGTAGATGAGGTTTCCGTTTGAGAGAGGGGCACGGAATACCTTTTCAGGCTTTTTAACGTCAGTATTGTACTCGGGCTTCTGATAAACTCTTACATAATCTATAAGGAATTCAGCATTTTCAAAATTGGTGGTTGCGTCCGGAGGACCGGGCCACGAACCGCCGACTGCAAGATTGAGCTGTAGGAAGAAGGGCTGATCAAACGGTGCGGGATACGTTTTTTCATCAGCACCTTCTTCAGCTGTGAACCAATCGTTCGCAGTAAAGTAAAGTTCATTGTCAACGTACCAGCGGATCTCGCCGGGTTCCCATTCTACGGAATAATCGTGGAAATCAGACGCATAAGTCGTTCCGTTGGTCAGGAGGTATGATCCCTGCTGTGAAGCATAGGGAGAGCCGTAATGGATAGTACCGTAAGCAAGATCGACCGCATTTCCGAGAACCTCCATAATGTCGATCTCACCGCATTTCGGCCATGAGCCGTAATAGCTCTCGTCCTTCGGCATCATCCAGATAGCAGGCCAGAAGCCCTGTCCCTCCGGGACCTTGGCTCTTACAACGACCTTGCCATATGTGAAATCAGTTTTCTTCTTTCCGGTGATCTTAGCTGAGGTATAATAATCCTCGCCGTCCTTCTCTGACTTGATAGCCTTGATAACGAGGTTTCCGTCGCGCAGGAATGAGTTGCTGGAATACTGTGTATATTCCTGAAGCTCATTGTTCGTCCAGCCGGGAGCGCGCCATTCGCGGTTCCACAGCGTAGTATCGAGCTGCTTTCCGCTGAACTCATCGCTCCAGAGGAGGTTATAGCCCTCAAGAGCCGGTGTTTCAGGATCCTGCTTGTAAGCAGGCGGCACATCTTCAGTAGTTGTTGTGGCAGCTTCGGTGGTTGGTGGTAAAGTTGTAAGAGTGGTAGCAGCAGTTGTAGCAGCAGCTGTCTCATCAGCAGCCGTCGTAACAGCCTCGGTCGCAGCAGTGGTCGAAGCCTTTTCAGATGAAGAACTTGATTTTGAACCGCAGCTGGTGAGCATAGCCATAGCTGAAGCAGCTGCTAAAACTCTTTTGTATCTCATAAAAATATCCCTCCCTGTGAAATATTATGGTCTGGTGATTTGAATTGGTTGAGTATGTTATTAGTATGTGCCTTAATTGTTATTTGTATTATACCACCTATCTCTCCAAATTCATACCATTATCAATACTTTTATAGTAATTTCTTGACATTTTTTGAGTTTTCCAGTCCTTTGTCAGCTTATCCGGTCGTTCCGGATATTGACACGGCTGCCCTTTCCGTGTATAATATTGCCGTAATAATACTTGCAGGAAAGGAATATGATATGAAAGAGATAGTCTACGTTCACGAGCCGACTGATCTCCAGTGCGGTCAGGCAGTGCTGGCGATGGTACTCGGTATGCCTGTTGAAGATGTCGCGGACGAGCTGGATAATCACCGCGAAACTACTCTCCGTGAAATGAAGGACTTCTTCCGCTCGCACGGAGTCTCCATATCCGATGAGCGCATACAGGTCACGGACAAATCACAGCTCCCGGAGCTCTGTCTCCTCAGCCTTGAAACTCCGCGCTGCTGGCACTGGTCGCTTTACTGCTCCGGAACCTTCTACGATCCCGAGCACGGCGTTATGGATGACTTTCCGCAGTCCGCACGGAAATACTACTGGAAGCTCTCCTTCGAACAGTAAGCACAAATGCTTTCTCCTATTATTACGATCTTTCCAACAGAGTTTTTTTGATTAATACATAATTTTTTCAAAAAGCTATTGACAAATGATGTACAGAGTGTTATAATACTACCAAAGAAACCGTTGAAGCGGAGATAAAGATGGTTATGCCTCCACAGAGAGCCTGCGTTGCTGAGAGTCAGGTGAAACACAGATCATCAAATGGACCGCCGAGGGTGCAGTCAAACGGGTGTGGCATCAAGCGCTATGCACAAAGGCAGTCTGAACGTTCTGTCAGTTTGTTGGTTCACGATCCGGAGTATTCTGCAACGTCAGGATGTGCGTTAATCATCAGGGATATGATAGTATCCTGCTAAGTGCACGGAATACCGTGAATCAAGGTGGTACCGCGGATAGTGATTATTCGTCCTTGACAGAATCGTTTCATTCTGTCAGGGACTTTTTTGTATCTGGCAGAAAGTCTACGGAGGTGCTTTATGAATTTTTTACCCGACTACACCAAGGTACAGGAGATAGCTGCCAGCGGAAAATATGATATTCTTCCCGTCAGCTGCGAGATACTCTCCGACATCTGCACACCTATTGAGGCAATGATGACTCTCAAGACAGTCTCCAATCATTGCTATATGCTGGAATCTGTTGCCGAAAAAGAAAAATGGGGACGCTATACCTTCCTCGGCTTCGATCCGAAGCTCCAGATCACTGCTTCCGGCAGCGACCTGACTATCGGTGACATCAGAATGACTTCGGACGATCCCAGCGTCCAGATAAGACAGATACTTTCAAAGTACAGAAGCCCCAAATTCGACTACCTTCCCTCTTTCACAGGAGGTCTCGCGGGCTATTTCTCATACGACTTCCTCGCCTACTCCGAGCCGTCGCTCAGGATAGACACCGAGGATTCAGAGAACTTCAAGGACGTTGACCTTATGCTCTTCGACAAGGTCATCGCTTTCGATAACTTCAGACAGAAGATAATCCTCATCGCAAATATGTCTCTCTCAGATCCGGAAACAGGCTACAACAAGGCTAAAATGGAGCTTATGCAGATGGCTGAGCTCCTCCGCAGCGGTGAACGCCGCAAAGAGCCTGCCGGTCACCTCACATCTGAGGTGACACCTCTGTTCAGCAAGGAGCAGTACTGCGATATGGTCGAGAAAGCCAAGCACCATATCCACGAGGGAGATATTTTCCAGATAGTGCTCTCAAACCGCCTCAGTGCAGGATTTGAAGGCAGTCTCCTCAACACTTACAGAGTCCTCAGGACTATCAACCCCTCTCCCTATATGTTCTACTTCTCGGGAACAGACGTCGAGATAGCAGGCGCTTCTCCGGAAACCCTCGTTAAACTCGAAGACGGCGTCCTCCACACCTTCCCTCTCGCAGGTACACGTCCGCGCGGCAAGACCGATGCCGAGGACAAGGAGCTCGAAGCCGGTCTGCTCGCTGACGAAAAGGAACTCGCAGAGCACAATATGCTCGTTGACCTCGGCAGAAACGATCTCGGCAAGATAAGCAAATTCGGTTCTGTTCAGGTCGAGAAGCTCCACAGCATCGAGCGCTATTCCCACGTTATGCACATCGGCTCGACCGTCCGCGGCGAGATCAGGGACGAATTTGACAGTCTCGACGCTGTAAGCGCTGTCCTCCCAGCCGGTACTCTTTCCGGTGCCCCGAAAATACGCGCCTGCCAGCTCATTGCTGAGCTCGAGAACAACAAGCGCGGCATCTACGGCGGTGCTATCGGCTACATCGACTTCTCCGGCAACCTCGATACCTGTATCGCAATACGCATCGCTTACAAGAAGAACGGCAAGGTCTTCGTAAGAAGCGGCGCCGGTATCGTTGCCGACTCAGTTCCCGAAAAAGAGTATCAGGAGTGCATAAACAAGGCAGCAGCCGTTATCAACGCACTCAAAGCGGCAGAGGAGGCAGACGTATGATTTTACTTATAGATAATTACGACAGTTTTTCATATAACCTCTATCAGCTCATCGGCGAGATATGCCCCGATATCAAGGTCATCCGCAACGACGAGATGACCGTTCAGGAGATCGAAGCTCTCGCCCCTGACCACATTATCCTTTCCCCCGGTCCCGGACGTCCCGAGGACGCAGGTATCACCATCGAGGCAGCTTCAACTGTCTGCCGCAAGATACCGACTCTCGGCGTTTGCCTCGGTCATCAGGCGATATGCGCCGCTTACGGTGCGACCGTGACCTACGCGAAAAAGCTGATGCACGGCAAGCAGTCCGTTATCAGCTTTCAGGGAAACAGCCCGATCTTCAAGGGTATCGACGAAGGTGCTCCCGTAGCAAGATATCACTCCCTCGCCGCTGACGCCGCTACTATCCCGGACTGCTTTGAAGTTACAGCTATTGCCGATGACGGCGAGATAATGGCTGTTCAGCACAGGGACTACCCAATCTACGGCGTACAGTTCCACCCGGAGTCGATTATGACTCCCGACGGCAGGATAATGCTAAAGAATTTCATTGATATAAAGTAAACGCAGACTGTTCCGGCAGAACAGCGCGTGAAGCTCTGTATCAAGATCGGACAGCTGAATGATTTGGAGGTAATTTTATGATAAAAGAAGCGATCGTCAAGATAGTAAACAAAGAAGACCTGACTTACGAAGAGGCTTATGCCGTTATTTCGGAAATTATGTCAGGACAGACAACTTCCACACAGAACGCAGCCTTCCTCTCAGCTCTTTCCACTAAGAGCACCAAGGCTGAAACAATAGACGAGATAACAGGCTGTGCCGCTGCAATGCGCGATGCCGCTCTCAAGTTCGAGAACGACCTCGACCTCTTCGAGATCGTCGGAACCGGCGGCGACAACTCAAACAGCTTCAACATCTCAACAACTTCTGCAATGGTCATCGCAGCTTCCGGCATCAAGGTAGCTAAGCACGGCAACCGTGCTGCTTCCTCAAAGTCCGGTACTGCTGACTGTCTCGAGGCTCTCGGCGTAAACATCGACCTTGATCCCGATAAATGCCGCAAACTCCTCGAAGAAGTTGGCTTCTGCTTCTTCTTCGCGCAGAAGTACCACACCTCGATGAAATACGTCGGACCTATCCGCAAGGAGCTCGGTTTCCGTACTGTATTCAATATCCTCGGACCGCTCACCAATCCCTCAAACCCCAAGTATCACCTCCTCGGTGTATACGACAGAGTCCTCCTTGAGCCCGTAGCGGAGGTTCTGATGAAGCTGGGTTCAAAGCGCGGAATGGTAGTTTTCGGTACAGATAAGCTCGATGAGATCTCACTCTCCGCTCCGACCGCTGTATGCGAGTACAAGGACGGCTGGATGAAGAATTACGAGATCACTCCTGAACAGTTCGGCTTCGAGCGCTGCACCAAGGAAGACCTCACAGGCGGTTCACCGCAGGAAAACGCCGCTGTGACCAGAGGTATCCTCTCAGGAGAGATCAAGGGCCACAAGAGAAACACCGTACTGCTGAATGCAGGTGCATCTCTCTACATCGGCGGCAAAGCAGACTCAATGGAAGAGGGCGTTAAGCTCGCGGCTGAGCTTATAGATTCCGGAAAGGCTCTGGAAGTCCTCGAAAAGTTAATAACTGTTTCCAACAGCTGAGGTGAAGTATGAACATCCTCGAACAACTCGCAGCACACGCTGCTGAACGTGTGGCTGAGGCTAAGAAAACAGTATCCGCAGACGAAGTAAAAAGCCGTGCTCTTGAATTGCCGGCTGGCAGCTTTGAATTTGAAAAAGCTCTGAAAAAGGATGGACTCTCGTTTATCTGCGAATGCAAAAAAGCCTCTCCCTCCAAAGGAGTGATCGCCGAATACTTCCCCTACCTCGAGATCGCTAAGGATTACGAAAAAGCCGGTGCAGACTGCATATCAGTCCTCACTGAGCCAAAGTGGTTCCTCGGCAGTGACAGATATTTGCAGGAGATAGCTTCTTCCGTAAGCATTCCCTGCATACGCAAGGACTTTACCGTAGACGAGTATATGATCTACGAGGCAAAGCTCCTCGGCGCAAAGGCTGTTCTGCTGATATGCTCGATACTCCCTCCGGAACAGGTCAAGGCTTATATCAATATCTGCGACAAGCTCGGACTCTCCGCCCTCGTGGAGACTCACAACGAGAAAGAAATAGCAGATGCGATAAGCTCCGGAGCGCGTATCATAGGCGTGAACAACCGCGACCTCACTAATTTCTCAGTTGATACCGGAAACAGCAGACGTATGAGGGAACTCGTTCCCGAAAACATCATCTTCGTTTCGGAAAGCGGAGTCCGCAACGCAGATGACACAAGAATGCTGAGACAGATCGGCGCCGATGCCGTTCTGATCGGTGAAGCGCTTATGAAAGCTGACGACAAGCAAGCTATGCTTGCGGAACTGAGAGGTAACTATGACAAAGATAAAAATGTGCGGCCTCCGGACGGAGTGCGATATTGATTACGCTAACAGAATAAAGCCCGAATTTATCGGATTTGTTTTCGTTAAGGAAAGCAAACGCTTCGTATCACCCAAAACCGCTGCCCTGCTGAGACAGAGGCTCAGTCCCAACATAATCTCCGTGGGAGTATTCAAGGACGACGCTCCCGATTATGCTGCCGACCTCATTCAGTACGGCATTATCGACATCATACAGCTCCACGGCTCGGAGAACAACGGCTATATCGCTGATCTCCGCGGTCTTACAACTGCGCCTATAATTCAGGCGTTCAGGATAGAAGGTCCCGAGGACATAGAGGCTGCCAACAACTCCGATGCAGATTTCGTTCTGCTCGACTCAGGCTGCGGCACCGGAAAGACCTTCGACCACTCTCTGATAGACGGCATCAACCGTCCATACTTCCTCGCAGGCGGTCTCACACCTGCGATAGCCGGAGAAGTAGTTCACGATTTTCACCCATACGCAGTTGACGCAAGCTCCTCCCTCGAAACCGAGGGCATCAAGGACTATTCCAAGATGAGAGCCTTTGCAGAAGCAGTCAGAAGCGAATGAACTGCTGTTCTTCCGGTAATGCAATAAACCGAAAGGATAGATAATATGTCACAATCCAAGGGCCGTTTCGGAGTACACGGCGGACAGTATATCCCCGAAACTCTGATGAACGCCATCATAGAACTCGAAAACGCCTATAACCACTATAAGGACGATCCGGAATTCAACAAAGAGCTCACTGATCTCCTCAATAACTACGCCGGCAGACCTTCTCTCCTCTACCGTGCCGACAAGATGACACGCGACCTCGGCGGCGCTAAAATTTACCTCAAGCGCGAGGATCTCAACCACACCGGCTCTCACAAGATAAACAACGTTCTCGGTCAGGCTCTGCTCGCCAAGAAAATGGGCAAGACCAGACTTATCGCTGAAACAGGCGCCGGTCAGCACGGCGTTGCCACAGCTACCGCAGCAGCCCTGCTCGGTATGGAATGTGTGGTATTTATGGGCGAAGAGGACACAAAGCGTCAGGCGCTCAACGTTTACCGTATGAAGCTCCTCGGCTCTGATGTCATTCCCGTAAAAACAGGTACAGCTACTCTCAAGGACGCAGTTTCCGAGGCTATGAGAGAGTGGACTACCCGTATCTCAGACACTCACTATTGCTTAGGTTCGGTTATGGGACCTCACCCATTCCCGACTATTGTCCGCGATTTTCAGGCGGTCATCTCACGCGAGTCACGCGCTCAGATTCTCGAAGCCGAGGGCAGGCTCCCTGACGCTGTTATTGCCTGCGTCGGAGGCGGCTCAAACGCTATAGGCAGCTTCTATCACTACATTCCCGACGATGGCGTGCGCCTGATAGGCTGCGAGGCTGCCGGCAGAGGTATCGACACCTTTGAGACTGCCGCTACTATAAATACAGGAAAGCTCGGTATCTTCCACGGTATGAAGTCCTACTTCTGTCAGGACGAATACGGTCAGATCGCTCCCGTTTACTCAATATCCGCGGGTCTCGACTACCCCGGAGTAGGTCCGGAACACGCTTACCTCCACGACATTCACCGCGCTGAGTATGTGCCGGTTACCGACGAGGAAGCAGTCAACGCCTTTGAGTACCTTTCAAGGACAGAGGGCATTATCCCCGCTATCGAATCCGCACACGCAGTTGCTTATGCTATGAAGCTCGCTCCTACTATGGACAAGGATAAGATAATCATTATCACTGTCTCAGGCAGAGGCGACAAGGACTGCGCTGCTATCGCACGTTACAGAGGGGAGGATATTTATGAGTGATATAAGAACTGCCTTCCAGAACGGCAAGGCTTTTATACCGTTCATCACCTGCGGTGATCCGGATATCGAAACTACCAAAAAGGTAGTCCGTGCGGCTGCCGAAAACGGCGCTGACCTCATCGAGCTCGGCATACCTTTCTCCGATCCGACCGCCGAAGGTCCTACTATACAGGGCGCTAATATCCGCGCTCTCGCAGGCGGCATCACCACAGACAAGGTCTTTGACCTCGTTCACGACCTCCGCAAAGATATCAAGATACCGTTCGTATTTATGACCTACGCAAACGTTGTGTTCTCATATGGTCCGGAACGCTTTATGGCTCGCTGCTGCGAAAACGGCGTGGGCGGAGTTATACTCCCCGACCTTCCGTTCGAGGAAAAGGACGAATTCTCGGCTGTTGCAAGGCAGTACGGAGTTGACCTCATCTCGCTGATCGCACCGACCTCCGAGAACCGCGTTGCTATGATCGCAAAGGAAGCTGAGGGCTTCATCTACCTCGTTTCGAGCCTCGGGGTTACCGGCACAAGAAGTGAGATAACCACCGATCTCGGCAGCATCGTCAAGGTCATTCGCGAGAACACCAATGTCCCCTGTGCAGTCGGTTTCGGCATCTCAAAGCCCGAGCAGGCTAAGGCTATGGCAGGAGTTTCAGACGGCGCTATCGTGGGTTCAGCGATAATCAAGCTGCTCGAAAAGTACGGCAAGGACGCTGCTCCTTACGTCGGCGAATACGTCAAGTCTATGAAAGAAGCCGTTATGTCGGCTGAATAAAGATAAAGAGCTGCTGCGGCAGCTCTTTTTTTGCCCCCAAAAAAGAATACTTTAAGTATAATTAACAAAAACTATTGACATTCGGAATGGATAGGTGTATAATTGTGTTACAAAAAACTTATATCCTTGAAAGGTGTGAATTATTATGGGTAAATTTATGATCAAAACTGCTAAGAACGGCTTCACTTTCAGCCTTAAAGCAGGCAACGGTGAAGTCATCGCTGTCGGCGGCGAGGTGTACAACACTCTCGCAAGTGTAAAAAACGGCATCGCAAGTGTTGCTAAAAACGCTCCTATCGCTAACCTTGAAGACCAGACAGTCGAAGGCTTTGAGACTCAGACCAATCCTAAGTTTGAGATCTACAAGGACAAAGCCGGCGAATTCCGCTTCCGCCTTAAAGCTAAAAACGGTGAGATAATCGCCGCAAGCGAGGGATATGTCAAGAAGGACAGCTGCAAGAACGGTATCGAAAGCGTAAGAAAGAACGCTCCGGACGCTCCTGTTATCGAAGAAGACAAGTAATATGCTTATCAGAGAGCGCCCGAAAAGGCGCTCTTCTCATAAACAGCCGACTATTATGAGGCTTAACCATTATTTGCTCTGTTTGACGGAATATGTTGACAAAACGCCTGTAAAAATGTTATAATCATTTTAATAGCCTGTTAATGATTTGTGTCGTATTTAAGGTTATTTTAAGAAACCGCTGTTAGTATTTAAAATGCCTTAATACTATGATCGGAGGTTTATATTATGAAGAACTCAAGGTTGAAAAGAGCTTCTGCCGGACTCCTCGGTCTTGCTATGGCTCTTAACGCATCCGGCTTTGCACCTTACCAGGCGAAGGCTGCTTCCGGCGGCGTTACTATCAACGAAGTGTGCGCTAAAAACACATCTTATACAATAGAGGGCGGTCTGTACGACTGGATCGAGCTCTATAACGGCTCCGGAAGCTCAGTTGACATCAGCGGCTGGGGACTTTCCGATAAGGAGACCAAGCCTTACAGCTATACCTTCCCGGACGGCACTTCTATCCCCGCAGGCGGCAGACTTATGATAGCCTGCGACAGCGATGCTGCTGCTTCCAATCCGAAGATAGCTCCTTTCGGTCTCTCCACCTCAGGCGAGACTCTGACGCTCACCGACAAGAACGGTACTGCTGTCGATACGATCTCTTTCGAGTCACTCGCAGAGAATACCTCGGCTGGCAGATATCCCGACGGCAGTGACGAGGTTTTCACTATCAGAACCACTCCCGGCGCTCCTAACGCTGCTCCGGAGGGCTCAAACGCCGTCAGAACTCCCGGCTTCTCACAGGAGAGCGGCTTCTATTCAAGCGAATTCCAGCTCACGATCACCGCACCTCAGGGCTGCACAGTCTACTATACAACAGACGGCAGCGATCCCACTACTTCTTCAGAAAAATATACCTCCCCTATCAGCATAGCAGACCGTTCAAATGAGCCTAACGTTTACAGCGCAAGAACCGATATAAGCGCAAATCAGGTGACTCCGCCCAGCAGCCCCGTGGATAAGGCTGCGATTATCCGCGCAGTTGCGGTCGACTCTCAGGGCAGAGTCAGCTCCATTGTCACAAAGACATATTTCGTCGGCAAGACGAATGATCCCTATTACACCAATATGAAGGTCGTTTCCCTCGTTACCGATCCCGACAACCTCTTCGACTATGAAAAAGGCATCTATGTCAAGGGTAAGATATACGATGATGAAAACACTACCACCACTCCCGGCGGTCCCGGAGGACAGCCCGGCGGAGGACAGCCCGGCGGTCAGAACCCTTGGGGCGGCGGCTTCGACTGGGGCGGCGACGGCGGCGGTAACCCGTGGGGCGGCGGCTTCAATATGAAGCAGCCTTGGGAAATGGAAGCCAACTACACTCAGCACGGCAAGGCTTGGGAGCGTCCCGCTTCATTCGAGCTGTTCGAGGACGGCAAGAGCGTGTTCTCACAGGACATCGGTATCCGTATAAAGGGTGCTGCTTCAAGAGCTTCCGCTCAGAAGAGCTTCAACATCTACTCCCGCGCTGACTACGGCAAGGACGGTATGGACTACGACTTCTTCGACGGCAAGGCTACCAAGAAGAAAAACGGCAAGTCAATCAAGAAATACGACGGCATCACGCTCAGAAACGGCGGAAACGACAACAGCTCGACCTTCTTCCGCGACTCCGTGAACCAGAACCTCGTTGCCGACCGCAATATGGCTGTTCAGGCAACAAACGAGTGTCTCGTTTTCCTCGACGGCGAATTCTGGGGCATCTACCAGATCACCGAAAAGGTCAACGACGACTATCTCAGCAGCCACTACGGCATCAACAAAAAGGACGCTGTCATCATCAAGAACGGCGAAGCCGAGGAGGGTACCGAACAGGACCTCAAGGACTGGCAGAGCCTCGCTGAGTTCTGTGCAAATTCGGATATGTCTCAGGGCAGCAACTACCAGCAGGTTTCCAGCAAGCTCGATATGCAGAGCTACATAGACTATTTCGCTGCACAGATCTACTGGAACAACGCTGACTGGCCTCAGAACAACCTCGCTGTATGGCGTACAGCAAGCGTTGACGAAAGCAATCCCTATGCTGACGGCAAGTGGAGAATGTTCCTCTTCGATACGGAGTATTCAACAGGTCTCTACGGTACGAACACTACCGTTGACACCAACGCTTTCCAGCGTATCCAGCAGCAGACTACCAGCAACGACTGCAAGATGTTCATAAATCTCCTCAAGAACAAGGAGTTCTGCGAGCAGTTCTGTCTCACTATGATGGATCTCGGAAACTTCAACTTCTCTGAGGAAAAGGTAAGCAAGGTGCTTCCCTACTACGATAACAACTATCACCAGCAGATACTTGATACGTTCAAGCGTTTCGGCGCTGGCACTTCGATGTTCGGCGGCACTGTCGAGAGCTCATACTCGAATGACCTCAGAACTGTAACAAACTTCTTCGACCAGCGCTTCTCAAAGATCATCGAGCAGCTCAAGCGCAGCTACGTTGAAAGCAATTCTGTCAACGAGCTCACTATCAACAATCAGACTGCAAACGGCACCGTTCAGATGAACACGCTCACTCTTGACAACAATAAGTGGACGGGCAAATACCTCGACGGCCAGACTATGACTGTCACTGCAAAGCCTGTTGAGGGCAAGTTCTGCAAGGGAGGGGAAGCTGACGGC
>ODAI011963829.1_pt1 | contig 15480 bp, 14 predicted proteins | sample 1539321 | NCBI WGS metagenome assembly ODAI01 (sample SAMN02144231, study PRJEB22623) | gut metagenome | biome: sheep rumen | host: Ovis aries | place: New Zealand
CTCCAGAATCATTTGTGGTGGACAATCAAGCTCCAGCCAAAATTCAAACGCTGTAAATATTTTTTCAATATTAAAGCAGGAGATGATTCTTACATCTACGGTGAAAGCGGCCTTGTTTGTGAAGAGGATTTTCACCGCGCCGAAGACGAATACTACCCTTTCATTTTCCCGTGGATGAATCAGAATGATATCTGCAATCCTCCAAAATGGGCAGAGAACACTGTATGGTATCAGATTTTCCCAAGCCGTTTCAGAAAAGGTCCTATTGCTGATAAAAAGGATGGACTTTCTCCATGGCCAGACAGAGACACTGTTGTAACTAACGAACAGAAGTTTGGCGGAAATCTTGGCGGCATCACAGAAAAAATGAGTTATCTTGCAGACCTTGGAATTACTGGTATTTACCTTAATCCGGTTAACTGCTCTACAACTCAGCATAAATATGACACAACTGATTATTTTGATATCGACCCGGACTTTGGTACAAAAGAAGATATGAAAAAGCTTGTTGCCGAAGCACATAAATACGGTATCAGAATTATGCTGGACGGTGTTTTCAATCATTCGGGCTGGGAGTTTTTTGCCTGGCAGGATGTACTTAAAAACCGCCAGAACTCAAAATATGCCGACTGGTATATGGTAAATGACTGGAGTTTCCCTGGAAAGCCAGGCCATAACGCAGACGAAGGTAAGTTTTTTGCCTTTGCTTACTGCGATTACATGCCAAAGTTCAACACAAATAATCCGGAAGTTCGCAAATATCTGATTGATGCCTGCGAGTTCTGGGTAAAAGAATATGACATTGATGCACTCCGTCTGGACGTTGCAAATGAAGTTTGCCATGACTTCTGCCGTGAACTTCAGACCCGTATGCGCGGTCTTAAGAATGATTTTTATATCATCGGTGAAATCTGGCACAACTCAATTCCATGGCTTCGCGGAAACGAATTTGACGCAATCATGAACTACCCTCTTCAGAATGCAATTTACAATTTTGCTCTGGACAAAGAACGCACAAGCCACAGCTTTGAACAGGACGTAAACCGCTGTCTCACAGATTATTTCCAGCAGACACAGAAAGTAATGTTCAACCTGATGGACAGCCACGACACAATGCGTCTTGTTACAAAAGCCGGCAGCCGCAATAAAGCTCTTCAGATGCTCGCCGTAATGTTTGCTATGCCAGGCTCACCATGTATTTATTACGGTACAGAAGTTTTCCTTGAAGGTGGAAAAGATCCTGACTGTCGCCGCTGCATGCCATGGAAAGATATTGAAAGTGGAAAATGCGACGAAGAGATGGACATCATTAAGCAGCTGATTTATTTGAGAAAAACAAACACTGCAATGAGTTCATATGAAATGAGTTTTGAACACGTTGAAGGAAAAGATCGTCTTCTCTGCTTGAAGAAAAACGACGGCGAGAACAACATTCTCATCATCGTAAACTTCTCAGACAAGCAGGAAGAAGTTTCTAACTTGCTGGATGGAACAAAAGTTCTGTTCAAAAATGGATTTAATGCGCAGACCAGAACCCTCGATTCCGACGGAATTCTGATTGCACAAAGCGGTTTTTAATTGAAAAAAAGGTGAAAATAGTACGATTTTCACATCAAAATAAAAGAAAAGTACCGCTAAAAAAATTTTTTTTGAAAGTATATCTATCAAGGATATAATAAAACTATAACAGGATTTTGAGTGGAAAAAAGGAGTCCACTCATATTTGGAGGTAATATGAAAAAATCTGTTAAGGTATTGGCTGCATTTGCATGTCTTTCTGTATTTCTTTTTAATTCCTGCTCAGAGAAAAAAGTAACTCTCAAGATGTGGGAATCTGATGGTCCGGAGCGCCAGTTCATGGAATGGGCTGCTGCTGAGTATAAGAAGAGCCATCCAAACATTGAAATCATTTATGAGCCAGTTGGTTCACCAGATGCACGTGCAAAGATTGAGCTGGACGGCCCGGCTGGAGTTGGAGCTGATGTATTTGTTGCACCTCATGATCACGTTGGAGCTCTCGTAGCTGGTGGACATGTACTCCCAGTAGAAGACACTTCTTTCATTAATGATTTCGTAGACGCAGCAAAAGTTGCAGGTACTTATGATGGAAAACTTTACGGCTACCCACTTGCAATTGAAACATACGCATTGTTCTATAACAAGGACATCATTAAGAACCCACCAAAAACATGGGACGAAGTTGTTGAATACGCTAAAACTTGGAACGATAAGTCACAGAACAAATACGCTCTCGTATGGGGTGTAGGTAACGCATACTACTCTTACATGTTCATGAGCGCTTACGGCACATCTTTGTTCGGACCTAACGGTTCTGATAAGTCACAGCATGGAATCAATGCTCCAGCAACAATCAAGGGACTTCAGTACTTCCAGGATTTGAGAAAGAAGATTCTCGACGTTCCTTCTGCTGACCTTTCTGACGACTTCTGTAACTCTTCATTCGAAGAAGGAAAGGCTCCTATGATCATCACAGGACCATGGAAGATTTCAGACTTCAGCAAGACTGTAAAAAACTTTGGTATTACAACTCTTCCAGGCTTCGGCGATGGAAAACCTGCTACATCATTCTCTGGTGTACGTATCGCTTTCGTAAGTGCTTACTCTGAACACCCGGCAGAAGCTCAGGACTTCGCTAAGTTCCTTATGTCTAAGGCTTGCCTCGAAAAGAGATTTGAGTTCACAGCACAGATCCCACCAAGAAAGGACATCACAATTACTGATCCACTTTCTAACGGAATCCTTTCACAGGCTGCTTACGCATTCCCTATGCCAACAATCCCACAGATGGGTACATACTGGTCTGCAATGGGTAGTGCTTACGGCGGAATCTGGGACGGCGACGATGTTAAGCAGGATCTTGATGCTGCTGCTGCTGCAATGGAAGCTGCTAACTAATTAAATTATAATTAAACTACATGGTCATTGCAGCTTGGTTAATACTCCGCTAATCTGCAATGACCTTTTTTTTGAGGTCTTTCTTTATGGAAAATACAATTACGAACACAGAGAGCGTAAGCACATTAGATGCTAACCTGCCTCAGAAAACAAAAGTAGCTTCATGCTGCTTTATGGGGCTTGGTCAGGTTCTTTTCTTAAAACAATATGTTCGTGGAATTCTTCTGATGATTTTTGAAATCATCATGATTCTGTGCTGTACACCGGTTTTCAACTCTGTTATTCCAACAACACTTTACGGTGTTATTACACTCGGCTCTCCAAAACCAGAAGGAACGCCGATAAAACAACTTGACCACTCAATCTTCATGCTGATTGAAGGTCTTTTTACTATTATAATTCTTGCAATTTTTATCGTCCTTTATATCACACAGATAAAAACAGGTATAAAAGATGCTGAGCGTATTTTGAAACGCGGAAGATACCCAACTGCAAAAGAAGTAAGAAATCATCTTGCTACAAAATCTTTCCCAGTTCTTGGTATCACTCCATCTTTACTTATGCTTTCAATCTTTACATTGATTCCACTTCTGTTCTCAATGTTGATTGCATTTACCAACTATTCATCTCCAGACCACATTCCACCAAAGAATCTGGTAGACTGGGTTGGATTCTCAAACTTTACAACAATGTTCTCAAGGAACGTTGGCGGTAACTGGCCTAAAGCCTTTGCTCGTGTAGCAGGATGGACTGTCCTCTGGGCTGTTCTTTCTACTTTCACCTGTTTCTTTACCGGCTTTATGTTTGCGGTAATTCTCCGCGACAAGCGCATCCAGTTCCCAAAATTCTACCGCACAATTTTTATTCTTCCTTATGCCATTCCTCAGATGCTTTCTCTCTTTGTATGGGCTAACCTTCTTAACGGAACCTTTGGTCCTATCAACAGAACTCTTCAGTACTGGCATATTATAACTCAGGGTATTCCATGGCTTTCTAATCCGAATGTTGCAAAGCTCACTCTTGTTCTTGTAAACATCTGGATTGGTTTCCCATATAGTATGATTCTTACAACAAGTTCTATGACTGCAATTTCGCAGGCTCAGTATGAAGCTGCTCAGATTGATGGTGCTAACCGCTGGCAGCAGTTCATTCATATTACTTTCCCGCTTGTAATGTATCAGCTCAAGCCTGCTCTGATTATGCAGTTCGCAGGAAACATTAATAACTTTGGTGCAGTCTTCTTCCTTACAAGCGGTGGTCCAAACCTCATGTTCGGAACTGAAAACCTCACCATTTCAACACAGGCAGGTTCAACAGATCTTCTGATTTCATGGATCTACAAGCTCACAATGAATACTCCAAACCAGTATCAGCTTGCTTCTGTACTTTCTATTCTGGTATTTATTGTGCTTGTACCGTTTGCTTTGTACAACTTTACTCACACAAAAGCATTCAAGGATGGTGAACTATAATGAAAGAAAAAATGGAAAGAACAAACAAAATATCTGTTTCAGTAGTTCTGCTTACAATCATTCTTGTAATTCAGGTACTATTGGTTTTATATCCTCTTGCTTTTACAATCAGTGCTTCGTTCTCTGACTCTAACTCTCTTGCTTCTACAAGCATTGTACCGTTCAAGCATAAGTTTTCAATTTATCAGTATCAGCGATTGTTCAAGGAATCAAACTACTTCCACTGGTACTTAAACACTCTGATTATTGCAACTTCAAACATGTTCATTACAGTTTTTGTATGCAGTCTTTGTGGTTACATTTTCAGTCGTTTTACCTTCCCTTTCCGTAAACCTATCATGGCATCTATGATTATTCTTCAGATGTTCCCAAGCTTTATTGGAATGATTGCTACTTATGTAATTCTGTGGAAGCTTAATGCTCTGAATACTTTGTGGGGGCTTGTACTTGTTTATTCAACAGGAAGTATTCCTTTCAACTCATGGCTTATGAAAGGCTACTTTGACACAATTCCTCATGATATTGCAGAAGCTGCTTATATTGATGGAGCAACTCCTCTGGGAGCTTTTATTAAAGTTGTTGTACCAGCTGCTAAGCCTCAGATTATCTTCCTTGCTCTTACAAGCTTTACCGGCCCATGGATGGACTTCATCTTCCCTCGCCTGGTATTGCGTACCGACAGCAAAAAGACTCTCGCTGTTGGACTTTATGAAATGATTAATGGACGTGCCGCAGACCACTTTACAATGTTTGCCGCAGGAGCTCTTCTTGTAGCTATTCCATTTACATTTTTGTTCGTACTCGGACAAAAATCTCTGCTCCAGTCACTTGCCTCTACTGGAGGAAAAGAATAATGAACACACATATTAAAAAAAGTTTTTCAATTTTCCTGATACTGGCCTTTCTGGCTGGTATCACAGGTTGCAGCAAGGACACCGCTGCAACCAACTCTTCTTCGTCCGCTCTGTGTGACCCGCAGAGCGGTGTTTATTACAGTCTTTTTGTACGCTCCTTTGCAGACAGCGACGGAGACGGCATTGGAGACTTCAACGGAATTACCCAGCATCTGGACTATCTTTCAGACCTCGGAATTAAAGGGCTCTGGCTACTTCCTATCTACCCTTCTCCTTCCTATCATGGTTATGATGTTGATGATTATTATGATGTAAACCCGCAGTACGGTACTATGCAGGATTTTGAAAATCTTCTTGCAGCCTGCAAAGCAAAAGGCATTTGTGTAATGCTCGACATCACCTTTAATCATTCTTCATCTACTAACAAATGGTTCCTTGCTTCTAAAAATTCTGATGATCCGCACAGAGACTGGTATCACTGGATTGATGCAAATGACACCCGTTACAGCCTGAACACAAAGGTATGGGGACACAATCTTTGGAACAAAGTTGGAAACTCTTACTATGCCGGAGAGTTCTTTGACGGTATGCCGGACTTTAACTTAGACAGTCTTGAACTTCGCGAAGAACTTAAAAATGTACTCGCCTTCTGGATGGACAAAGGTGTTACAGGTTTCCGTTTTGATGCAGCAGGCCACATTTACGACAAAATAAAAATGCCAGCCGGCTTTGATGAATCAAACAAGGCTTCTGCTGAATTCTGGAAAGAAATCATCGACTTCACTAAATCAAAAAATGCACGCACTTACAGCGTTGCAGAAGTATGGGATACAACAAGCATCCGCGCTCAGGCACTTGCAGGACTTGATTCTGTTTTCCATTTTGATTTAGGCGACAACTATATTCTGAACTCTATCAAAACAAAAAGTGCCGGCAATAATAATCTTGCACATATTATTGAAAATGATTTTGCTGCGTATAAAAAATACAATGCAGATTTTATAGATGCTCCGTTCCTTACAAATCATGATCAGGCACGCCTTGCAGGAAATCTCAAAGGCAATGTAGAAGAACTGAAGCTTGCAGCCGGTATGTATCTTCTTACTCCGGGAATTCCATTTGTGTACTACGGCGAAGAGCTTGGTATGATGAGTGGAACAAAGGACGAAACAAAGAGAACTCCATTCCTCTGGGTACAGATGGATGCTAAAAAGAAACCAGCTTATATGACTAGCTGGGCTTCTGATGCAGACTGCATTTACAACAAGAAAACAATTGGTCTGGATGTTCAGAAGAAAAACAAAGACTCTCTCTACAACTATTATAGAAGAATTATAAACTTCAGAAACAGTTGCAAAGCTTTTGCTGCTAATTCTGAACTCCTTCCTCTCGATACAGGTAACTCTGCCCTCTCTTCATGGATTATTAAAAATGAAGATTCACAGGCGTTTGTTATTCACAATGTATCAGATGCTGCAGCAACCTTTAAGCTGCCGGAAGGCTTTGCTGAAACTGCAGCGTTCCAGACTAATCAGGTTAAAAATAATAAGGACGGAACCTTTACGATTCCGTCCCTCACTACAGTAGTTTTTATAAACTAAGCGTCATGCTGATCCTGAAACAAGTTCAGGATGACGTTTCAGCATCTATAACTAGACCCCGAAACAAGTTCGGGGTGACAGTTTTTATCTTCCAGCTTCTTCAGTAGCCTTCTTCAACCAGGCTGCAATCTTCTTAGTAATCTGCTTTTCTGTAGCACGCCATTTCCAGTTATCTCCAACTGTAGATGGTGTGTTCATTCTTGCTTCATGACCAAGACCAATCAAATCCTGCATTGTAAGAACACAAACAAAAGACTTGCTGTTAAGAGCGGCCTTCATCATTGCTTCACGAACATCAGCCTTCTCTTCTACCTTAAGATACTTCATGGCATTTTCAACTTCGTTCGGGCTACCTGTTTCTGTCCAGCCAAGAATTGTATCATTGTCATGAGTTCCTGTATAAACGATTGAGTTTTCAGGATAGTTATCTGGAAGATATGCATTGTCTGCAGTTCCATCAAAACCAAACTGAACAACCTTCATTCCTGGGAAAGCACACTTCTTAAGCATTGCGCGAACTTCATCAGTCATAAAGCCAAGGTCTTCTGCGATAATTGGTACATCGCCGAATTCGTTCTTTACTTCTTTAAAGAGGTTTGCTCCTGGTCCCTTGCGCCATACACCAAGTTTTGCATCAGGCATACCATATTTAATAGTATAGAATGATTCAAATCCGCGGAAATGGTCAATTCTCAAAATATCATAAATCTCAAGACTTGCCTTAAGTCTCTGCTTCCACCAGCCGTAACCGTCTGCTTTGTGCTGCTTCCAGTTATAAACCGGGTTACCCCAAAGCTGTCCGAGTTCTGTAAACGCATCCGGAGGACAGCCTGCAACCTCAACCGGGACACGCTTCTTATTAAGCTTAAAGTTTTCCGGATGAGTCCATACGTCTGCACTATCAGCCGCAACATAAATCGGAATATCACCAATAATCTTAATGTCATTTTTTGCAGCATAAGCGCGAAGGTCGTTCCACTGCTTAAAGAAAAGATACTGAAGCATCTTGTAATATTCGATGCGGCGGGCACATTTTTTAGTCCACTCTTTTACAGCTTTTTCCTCACGCATGCGGATATCATCTTCCCATTCAAGGAAAGCAATTCCGTTGTGAGCATCTTTTACAGCCATAAAGAGAGCAAAGTCGTTGAGCCACCAGGCGTTCTTTTTACAGAAAGCCTTATAATCAGATGGAGTATTCTTTTCAAAATATTCCTGAATCTTTGCAAAAAGCTCGTGACGCTTTACATAAAGCAAACCGTAATCTACATAAGACTTGTTGCTGCCCCAGTCAATTCCTTCATAATCTGATTTAGAAATGAGTCCGTCTTTTTCAAGCAATTCAAAATCTATAAAATATGGATTTCCTGCAAATGTTGAAAAGCTCTGATATGGAGAATCTCCATAGCTGGTAGGACAAACGGGCAGAATCTGCCAGTACGACTGACCTGCTTCCCGTAAAAAATCAATAAACTGGTATGCATTTTTCCCAAGTGTTCCAATTCCATAAGGTCCAGGCAGCGATGAAATATGCATAAGAACGCCGCTACCTCTCTGCTTAAATCCTTTTGTGTCCATAAAAACCTTCTTTTGCTGAAATTCCAAAGCGAGTTCAGAATAACACAAATTCTACTATTATCTATAGTTAGTATACAATAGATTAAAAGTTTGACTATAACAAAATTCACTTCTTATGTGATTTTTTTTACTAAATGTTGTCAGAAATAAATTGAGCTAAAATATCTTTATGATAAAAATGATTGAAGATAGCATTTTTTTCCATTAAGGTAACTCTTGAATCCCCTGATAAAATATTAATTATTATTTATTGCAGCGATAAAGGTACATCTCCGTCAGAACATTTTACGACTTTTGCTGGAATGCTTTTGGAAAGTTGAAGTTTATGTTTTAAGATATTCCATCCATCTTTAGTACCTTTGTACTCCACTAACGAAAGAGATGTACATCCATCAAACGCAGTCCTATCGATTTTTATCACGCTCACAGGAATATCCACATGTACAAGCGATGTACAGCCACTGAACGCACAAAATCCAATTGTTCTCACGTCATCTGAAATTACCACTGACTCAAGAGATGTGCAGTCTTGAAATACATTATCGCCAATTTCCTTAATACCAAAGGGAATTACAATTCTCTTAATTTTCTTGTCGAGGCATTCTACAACGACGTCGTCTTCTAACCGAAGAATAGTTTTTCTCCAAACGTCGTCAGAACAGTTCACTATCATTGCCGGAACATTTTCGTTCCAATCGACTCCTTTTTCTACGGCTTTCCATTGTGCCAGATTCTCGCCATACTCGATTGATTCAAGCGATGTACAGTTCGCAAACGCATCCCTGCCAATTGATGTCACGCTTCCTGGAATTACAACTGAAGAAAGAGATGTACAGTTTTCAAACGCGCTCTCGCCTATTGATGTTACTCCAGTTGAAATTACCAGTGATTCAAGCGATTCGCAACCAGAAAACACATACTTACCAATTGACGTTACCCCCTTGGGAATTACAACTGACTTAAGTGATTCGCAACGTCCGAATGCTTCAACACCGATTTCTTTTACGCTTTCTGGAATTACAACAGAAGAAAGCGATGCACAACCAAAGAACGCACGGTCTCCGATTGTCCTCACACTTGAAGGAATTATCACTGATGTAAGAGATGCCTGATCATAAAATGCATGAGCGCCAATATCCGTAACGTTCTCAGGAACTACAACCTTTACTGCGTTCTTTTCACAACTTGTTACAACGCCATCTTTTATTGTTAATACATCATTCTTGTCTTCCATTTTTGGAAAACTAGGAGGTTCTATTTCAGGAAGCTGAATATCAGGACAAGAAACTATAGATGTTAAATCGAATCCTCTTTGCTTAAAATCAGCAAGTTTCGTTTCAACGTCATAATAATCATAGCAAATTTTCTTGTATGCATTTTTTACAAAGGAAACTTCTTCACTAAACAAATCTGATGATTGAGATTCTTCATTTTTATCCATAATCGGATTGCAATAAGCTGGTATAATGGCCAAATTCCATAAGCTTGTGAACATAAGTGGATTGAATGCATTACCCCAAATGTGTGATATAATTGCATAAGAAATAGTATTTTTAGTTCCCTCACTAACAATATGACCTGTAGCATTTCTGATGCAATCTCTTACGCCAGTATTCCCATCGCGATCAACCTGTGCATAAATAAAGTCGTCATTAAATTTATAATTCAAAGGACCATGTTTATTAGCGTCTTTTTTATTAGTAAAAGTCAAAGGGGTTCCATTTTTATCAAAATAAGGAGTACCTTTTTTTGTTACTGTAGAATAACGAGCAGGAAGAGGCTCTCCGTTATCCAAAGCCTTGAGAATTTCCTTATGCCGTTCATCAACAGCATCTTTTGAAAAGAAAAACGAATGCTTTATCATGTGTTCAGCTAACTTTATAAGTCTTGATTTATCACTGCGGTCAGTATTTCCTACAATGCTGTCAATAAGTCCTTCAAGACAATTAATCGCATTGTTGTTTGATTGTTTTTTGCTCATAAATTATTTCTCCTCTTTATAATTATTATAAAACAAATCTATTCCCAATTTATGGGAACTTAAATTATTTATTCATAAACTTTAATCTAGATTTGAAAACTATAATAATTGAATCAAGCATTTCTTTTGAAATCTTTTCATCGACTTTAAACTTTTCAAACGCCTTGGAGTATTTCTTTTCAAAATAACCGCTCTGTTTCATCTATCTGCTCCCAGTTCCCCAGAATCATCTTCCCTATTTAGGGCATAAAGATTAATTCCAAGCATTTCAAGGCAGTGAAGAACCTTATTCATTTGCAGAGTTTCTTTACCGTTTTCCAGCTCAGAGAAAAAACGAGCTCCTACATTGCACATTGCAGCAGTTTCTGCCTGCGTAAGCCCTAATTGTTTACGCCGTGTTTTCACCACCTCTGATATTGATTCAACAGAATTAACTTTCATAATACAATTATAACTTTCCCGAACGGGAAAAACAAGAAAATACTGTCACATAAATACAGTTATTATCCCGATCGGGAGAGTATTTAGATTAGAGTAAAGCCTCTCTTCCATGGCTTGCCTGCCCCTTCCTCTTTTTTTAAGCTACTAGTTTAAAGACTTTTCTATTTTCCTATGTTAAAATACAAACAGTTATCAAGGGAGGTCTTTATGGCAAAAAAAGAAATTGTTTTATTCGAAAGCGAAGATAAATCTGTGAGCTTATCGGTTCCTTTTGAAAATGAAACTGTGTGGTTAAATCGACAGCAGATGGCATCATTATTTGACCGCGATGTCAAAACAATTGGTAAGCATATAAACAATGCTATAGATGAGGAACTAGATAACATTTCAGTTGTCGCAAATTTTGCGACAACTGCCTCTGATGGAAAAACTTATAACGTTGAATACTACAATCTCGACGTCATCATCTCAGTAGGCTACCGAGTAAAATCAAAACGAGGAATCGAATTCCGTAAATGGGCAAATTCTGTACTCAAGCAATATATTCTCAAAGGTTATGCAGCCAATGAACATCGGCTTGAAGAACTTCGCCAGACATTACAGATTATACGCCGCACAGAAAATCAACTGAATACAAACCAGATTCTCTCTGTTATTGAACAATACACCTATGCCCTTGATTTACTGGATGATTACGACCATCTTACTGTAAAAAAGCCAGAAGGAACTACAGCAACATATCGCCTCACTTATGAGGAAGCCCGTAAAGTAATTGATTCAATGAAATTCGGTGACACAAGTTCGCTCTTCGGAAACGAAAAAGATGACTCTTTTGAAGGCAGCATTAGCGCCGTTTATCAGACCTTCGGCGGAAAAGATGTCTACCCTACCGTTCAGGAAAAAGCTGCAAATCTTTTATACTTCATTACAAAGAATCATTCTTTCAGTGATGGAAACAAGCGAATTGCTGCTACTATGTTCCTCTATTTTCTCAATAAAAATGGCTTGCTTTTTAAGGATGGACTTAAACAGATTGACGATAATACACTTGTAGCCCTGACAATCATGATTGCAGAATCTAAGCCCGATGAAAAAGAACTCATGGTCAATCTTGTGATGCAGTTTTTGACAAAATAGATAAAGGATAATTCTATTTAAGCTTTTCAATAATAAGAAACTACTTTTTATTAATAATCTCCCCATCAGTACATTTTATTTTTGCACTGCGCTTGTTCAGCCAATGAGTGCTCATAGTATTTTTCCAGTCTTCAATAGTACCTTCGTATTTTAATTCATCTATGTAATAACCTTTTTTTGAAAAATCAACAGTACAATCAGAACAATGAAGCCTTCTTATATTCAAAAATGCTCCTCTTGTATTGATTTTATCAAATTCAAAAATAGTACCGTCATAAAAAATGTCATCTAAACCACAACCATAAAAAGCCCAGGTTTGTATTTCTTTTAGAGATTTTGGCAAGCTTACATTTTTTAATAAGGAGGAACCAGAAAAAGCGTGTATACAAATTTTCTTAAGATTCTTAGAAAAATGCACTTGTTGTAACTTTCTGCAGCATTGAAATGCTTTCGGGCCAATGAGTTCTACAGAATCAGGCATGTCTATTGTTTCAACATCTTTCAAATCTGTTGTTCTAAAACATATTGTTTTATCTAAAGAAATACCATCTCTCATCCAATCATCATGAAACCCTTGTACTACTATAGCTCTTGTTCCCTCAGGAATGACAACGTTCTTTTTATCCCCTTCGTAATAATTCAAACCTTCCATTCACATCTCCTTGTATATACATACTTATTATTTTATGCAGTCCCTACAGAGCTACCTCGCCGTCTGAACATTTCACAACCTTTGCGGGAACATCTTCGCGCCAAGTCTCGAATTTGAATCTTGGCATGGCTTTCCATTGCGCCATCGTGCCATAAAAAACAACTTCCGCCAGAGCTTTGCAGCCCTTAAAGGCATCATAATCAATAAACTCCACACTCTCAGGTATTTCCATAGATTTAAGCAATGCGCAGTCCATAAACGCTTCATAGCCGATTGTTTTCACGCCCATAGGTATCTTCACTGATAAAAGAGATTTACAGCTATCGAACGCGCGCTTACCGATTACCGTCACACTTGGAGGGATTACCACTGCCTCAAGCGAGGCGCAATTACAGAACGCATCCTCGCCAATTTCCGTAACGCCCTCAGGAATTACAACGCTGGTAGCTTTTTTGTCGAGGCAAACCTCAAGAATGCCGTCTTCCACTATTAGAACAGGCTTCTGCCATTCTCCGTCTGAACATTTCACAACCTTTGCTGGTATAAAGTAGAGCAAATCAATTTTGCCCTCCACAGCTTCCCATTGTGTCTTCGTGCCACCGAACTCCACTGTTTCAATCGATGTACAATGTTTGAATGCCAAATAACCGATTTTCTTTATGCTCTCGGGAATTACCACCGACTTCAGCGTTACGCAGTCATAGAACGCGCGCGAATGGATTTCCGTAACACCCGCAGGGATTACTACATTCGCAACGTCCTTATTACAGCTTGTTAAAACACCATCTTTAATTGTTAAACTATTATTCTCGCTTGCCATTTACAAAAACTCCTTATGATAAACTTATTTCCTTCTTATATTATATCACAGATTTTCAGTTCTCATGCAGAAAATCTCTAATCCACACCCCAGCCGGCTTCAATCATTGCTTCAAGGTTGCTGAAGGTTGCAATAACTTCTTCTGTTGCTTTAATTACCTGTCTTTAAACCACTCTCCGTAAAGAGTGAGCCATTTGGGTTTTGGGTCATCGTCGTAATAGTAGTCTGGAAGCATCATTTCGTGTTTAAAGGCAATCTTTATGCCTTTTTTTAAGCGAAAGACCTTCCATGGGCTTTTCTCAAGGATCTTTTTTGCTTCTTTGAAAGAACCCCATGTCCACTCAGGATCTACATTAAATGATATCATAGGCATGAGATCACATTCGTTTCCATACCCGTCTTTGTGAACCGGGCCGATTATGATGCCGTTGTAGTTTTTAACATACTCAAGACCCAGGAAGAATCTTTTTTCATCTTCCGGGGTTACGGCAGCAAGTATTTCTTTTAAGCAGCGTTTTTTTGCATTAAGACAATTCATAAGCTATTCCTCCTGATAATTATAATAAATTGCTTTACGCTATATGCTCCCAGATTGTCCATATAATCCATACAATTCCAAGAATTACAAGCAGCTTAAAACCTATATAAGGAATCGAACCTGCTGTCTGTAAGCCCTCACCAAACCAATTCATAAAACCTGTCATAATGTACCCCCTGTATCTCATACAATCCTCAAAAAAATGTGATGTATATGTAATAGACAATTTGGTTCCATCCGTGTGAAAATGTTGGTCATTTTTTGGGAATTTTTTGAAATTTTTTTAATTTTTCCACGTCAGCTGTATAGTCTTTTGCTTAAATCGATCTAGCGAACGCTTATTTACAGTCATAGGAAAAGGGTGATATACTTTAATAAATGGCAAACTCAAAAGATTTTTTAGAAATTAAAGATGGGGTAGTTATAAAATGCCTCGACAGTACCGTGTGGATTGTTAAAATTCCCGAGGGCGTAACAGAAATCGGCGAAAAAGCGTTCAATAATTGCACAATGCTTAAAAAAGTTGAAATTCCAGAGGGCGTAACAACAATTGGACCTAATTCTTTCGAAAACTGCACATCTCTTGTATCAGTTACAATTCCATCAAGTGTAACGTCGATTGATCATGCTGCATTCTCTAACTGTACATCCCTTGCCTCTATAGATATCCCTGATGGCGTAAAGGCAATTCCATTAGCTACATTCTCTAACTGTAAATCCCTTAAGTCTATAAAGCTTCCTGACAGTGTGGAGGCAATCAGTGGTGGCTCATTCAAGAACTGTACATCGCTTAAGACTATAGAACTTCCTGCCTCCCTGAAGTCAATCCGTGGTGGTGCATTCGAAGGTTGTACATCTCTTACAACAATAAGTATCCCTTATGGCGTGAAGACAATCCCTCCATCCGCATTCAAAGACTGTACATCTCTTGTCTCAGTGATAATACCAGCCAGCGTGAAGGAAATCTGTAAGGAAGCTTTTCTTCGCTGCAAATCAATCAAATCAATAAAGTTCATCGCTCCTATGTCACGCTGGGAAGCCGTCATAAAAGGAGAGAGGTGGTATTGGGGAATTCCTTCACAGGGAGTGCAGTGTACTAACGGAGTGACGAAATCTCTGTCGGAATAAAACTCTTCAATAACAAGCCTCCCTTAGAACTATAATATAAACAATTTGGTCTCACCAATATGAAAAGTTATGGCGTTTTCAAGTTTTTTACTGAAAACGCTGCAATACCTCAGGCCGCGCCAAAGCCAATTTGTCTTCCAGAACCCTCGTTTTGCTTTTCATCCTGGATTTTGCAAAGCTCGCTGATGATGTAGTCCGGCGTGCGTTCAGCCGAATCCATAAAACGAACGCGGCTGGCAAGCACGCCGAAGTCTCCAGGTGTCACCGAGTTCATTCCTGAAAGGCGGCGAATCTGCGAATCTTCAAAGGTCATTCCGCTAAAATAACGGCCAAACAGAGCTCTTATCCCCTCTTCAACAAGC
>ODAI013598711.1_pt1 | contig 15475 bp, 12 predicted proteins | sample 1539321 | NCBI WGS metagenome assembly ODAI01 (sample SAMN02144231, study PRJEB22623) | gut metagenome | biome: sheep rumen | host: Ovis aries | place: New Zealand
CTGAGGTTAATAAGAGGCTCGGCGCAGGTTCTTTCGAGTCAAAACCCGTAAATCAAAATGCCCCAATTCCTGAGCCTTTTAAACCCTTTACGGTACGAGTAAATATTAAAAATCTTAATATTCGTACGGGTCCCGGAACAAATCGTGCTAAGACTGGTAAGTTTATGCCGGTTGGTATATTTACTATTGTTGAGGTTGCTGAGGGTCCTGGTTCCGAAACCGGATGGGGTAAGCTTAAGTCCGGAGCAGGTTGGATTTGTTTGGATAAAGTTAAGAAACTTTAAAAGGATATTTATATGATTAGTTTTAAAACTCGTGGCAATTATAATAAAACTAAAAAACACTTAAATGATTTAAAAAATATAGATATCTCTTCTATACTTGATAAATATGGTAGACTCGGGGTTAGACGTTTTAAAGATGCCACGCCTGTTAGAACAGGTTTAACATCTGAATCCTGGGATTACCATATTGAAAAAACAAAACACGGACAAAAATTAGTATTTACAAATAGTAATATACAAGATGAATGCCATGTAGTTATATTAATAAGATATGGTCATGTTACTTCTAGCGGAACATGGATAGAAGGAAATGATTTTATATCTCCTATATTAAATGAACTATGTGAAGAAATAAAATCTGAAATGTAAAGGAGGTGCAAGATGGCCGGAAGTTATGATGATAACAAAATTGTGTCTATAGAGTTCGATAATAAGGATTTCGAATCTAATGTACAAAAAACAATTAATACTATAGACGCATTAAATGATGCCACGTCCGAAAAGAATCTAAAGGGCGATGGACTGGCCGGACTCGCCAAAGCATTTAGTAATCTAAGTGGTAATGCTACCGCCGATATAGATCAGATTAATAGTAAATTATCAGATACGTCCGCTTATAATAATTTATCTCAGAGTATAAATGATACCAGTAACGAATTTAGTACCTTACAAGTAATTGGTATAGGTGCTTTATTGGCTATAGGTGAAACAGCGGTTGATGTAGCTGGTAAGATAACAAGAACGTTAGTCGCCGGTATAAGAGATGGTTGGAATGAGTATAATCTCATAATGGATTCTACTCAAACCATTTTAGCTAATACTCAAAGATATGGTACCACTCTTGATGATGTTACCGGTGCTCTAGACGTATTAAATGAATACGCAGATAAAACTATTTATAATTTTTCACAGATGACTCGTAATATTGGTTTATTCACAACTGCTGGAATGAACCTCGAGGATTCTGTAACCGCGATAAAAGGTATGGCAAATTTGGGTGCTGTATTTGGTGCCGATAATGCTGCAATGGCTAGAGCTACATATCAGATATCGCAAGCCATGTCATCCGGTTATGTTAAATTAAAAGACTGGATGTCGATGGAAAATGCCGGAATGGGTGGTAAACTTTTACAAGAAGAGTTGATTAAAACCGCCGCTATAATGTCCGGTCAATCTGTAGATGCTTTTAAAGAATATATTGGTTATTCCAAAGGTTTTAGAAACACTCTTGAAAAAAACTGGTTAACTGCTGATATATATTTGGAAACCATGAGAAAATTCGCTGGTGAATCCAGAGAATATTGGGAGTCTTTAAAAGCCGCAGATGGTAGTAGATTATATACTGATGAAGAAATCGATGAATTAATGAAAACTGCAGCAGCCGCAGAAGAAGCGGCCACTAAAGTTAGAACATTCAGGATGATGATCGAATCATTGATGGAGTCGATTGGTTCTGGTTGGTCTACTACTTTTAGATTACTTATAGGTGACCTTGAACAGGCAAAAGAATTCTGGACACCGATTAATAATCTTTTAACAACCATTGTTGGTAATGTTTCTGATTATAGAAATAATATTATAAAGTCATGGGCCGATATTTATCGCAATATGGCAGTTGAAGACATGATGACCATGTTAACTGCTATTGGGCGTATATTTGAAGCTATAGGTACTGGTATAAGTAGAGCATTTGGCAATACACATTCAATAGCTAATAGAATAGGCCATATAACAGAAGCAATTGGCGATTTAGCCACAACAATGACATTAACTGATGAAGAATTTGAGTTGTTAGCTACTTTTGTAGAAGGAATATTATCGCCATTAACATTATTCGGTGATATTATTTATGAGATAGCTAGAACATTCTTCAATGCGTCTGATGCTATAAATGAGTTTGATACTCGTGGAGACTCTTTAGTAGATAGGATGCAGGGCATTAGAACTATATTTTTAAGAGTTCTAGGCGCTATTGGTAATTTTGTAAAAGGAATTACAAATGCTGTAAAAGAAACAGGCATAATCTCAAAAGCAGTAGACATATTTGCAAAAGCTGTTAAATTTTTATATGATGGATTATATTCATTATTGAATTGGATAATGCCTATTCTTGATGATTTATGGCATAATTATTTAATACCCTTCGTTGGACTATTTGCTGAATTAGCAATAGTTTCTGCGGAATGGGTTCAGAATTTATATTCTAGTTTACAAACATTAGACATTCATCTTTTAGAAGACTTTAAAAATATTTTTAATGGTCTAAAAGATATATTTATAGCATTAACAGATCCTACAATCGATGTTTCTGATGCTTTAAGAAATTTCAGAGAAACTTTATCAAATACTAGTATAGCTTCTATAGTAGATACTATAAAAGATTCTTTAAATGGGTTATGGGATTCCTTAAAGAATACCCATTTATTTCAATTTTTTATATCTGCATTTGAGCAATTTAAGCAAACGGATATTGGCATTTGGTTAATAGATATTATTAATAACTTAAAAGAAGCAATATCTACAATAACTGGAAGTTTTTCGAATTTCAATGCTAATGGAGGATTTTTAGGTGTAATTCAAGGTATTATTGATTATCTTATTCCATTAAAAGAAAAGATAGCTGGCCTTGGATTAGTAGATTCCGCTATAGTTATATTAAAATCTATATTTGGAACCATCGGTGAATTAATCTCCAGCGTAGTCCATGGTTTTAGTGAAAGTATTGGTAGTGTAGACTTCGAAACTAATGTAGAAACCGTAGTTAATCGAATAATAAAAGCGGCAGAAGTATTATTAGTTTTAGGAACTATATTTGGTCTATCACAATTACCCGGTTTATTAAGTAAAACAGCTCATAATCTATTGTTCCAAGTAATAGATCCGTTCTCTGATATGGTAATGGTTATTAAAGAACGATTCAAAAGAGATACTTGGGCTGTTCTTGGTGATTTTTTTAAATCATTGGCTATATTTACGGGTGTGATGGCAGCATCCATTTTGGTATTAGCATCATTAAAAGATCCATATATTGCTATGCCATTATTAGTCACCATGTTTACTGGTATGGCTGCTATTATGGCTATTATTGGTGCTAGTATAAATAGCATGTTTAATACTGTTAAGGGTGCTGGTATAACCAACCTTGGAGGGTTCATTACAGTTATATTATCATTACAGCAAATGTCGGTTATAATGGGACAGATGCTGAGTATGATAGCTGTAATATCTGGATTAGCATTCTTATATTCCAGGGCAGATTCTGAAACACGAGCTACAATAGCTGTTGCATTCGGCGCTTTAGCTGGGTTATTTTTATTAATATCTTCAATGATGTTGATAATTACAAACCAGATGACTAATAATTTAGCGTCGATAGCAAGCGTGGGAAAAGCATTAAAATCTGCTTTACCATTATATACTGGAGTACTGAGTTCATTATTATCAATAGTAATGCTCGTCTCAATATCTGCGGCTATAATGATGAAAGCATCTGGCGGAGATTCGGGGTTATTAATGGCAGCTACAACGTCATTAATAATGTCTTTAGCTTCCATGACTATAATGGCTGGAGTAATAGTTTCATTTACTTCTAGTTTAGGAAAAGTTAATAAGGGAGCTTTACGCAGCATAACATCATTTATGGGTGTTTTAGCAGGTCTTGGCGTTGTTTTATCACTAGTAGTAACTTTACTAGCTAAAGAAGATCCCGATCGTGTATTTGGTTCTACTTTAGGATTAATAGCTATAGTTGGTGGATTCTCAGTAATGGCTATAGCTTTTGCACAATTCACCAATTCATTAGCAACTGTTAAATTATCTAATATTGGTAAAATGGCAGCCACAATGGCTGTTATGATAGGCTCATTGTATACTGTAATAGGAGCAATGGCTATATTAGATTTTATTGTAAAACATAGTAGTACAGATGCTATGTGGGAAGCTTTAAAGATATTAAGCGCTATAGTTGTTGGAATGATGGCTATAATGGGCTTAATGTCATATTTACAGCAGATAAATTTAATTGATACTTCAAAAATGTTGGCTTTAGCTGGTTCTATAGCTATAATGTCTACAGCGTTGATACCCATATCATTAGGTATCGCGTTAATAGCTGCTATACCGGTAAATGATACTATGGCTGCTATACGTGCCACCGAAGCAATAGCTATAGCAATAGCTGCTTTAACTATATCATTAGGCGGTATAACTGCATTGTGGGATTCATTGAATACCAATATAGTTACAATTATATCTGCTGTAGCCGCTATAGTTATATTATCAAATTCTTTAGTAACTATTGCTGGAGCATTAGCTATTATTGCTGCTATACCCGATGTGAAACCGGCAGTTATAGCTATGTTAAGCATAATGACCGCAATAACTGCTATATTAGGTTTGTTTGCACTCTTAGGTGGAGCGACATTTGGTGTAGGTCCTGCTATATTATTTGCAGCGGCCGGCGCATTCTTGTTAATGGCTCAAGCGTTAGTGATGATAGGTAATGCTATATTAGCAGTTGGAGCTGCTATGAATTTGGCAGGTCATGGTGTTAAGATATTTGCAGAGGGAATGCTGATTATTCAGAATCTCGAACCCGATAGATTGCTTAGAAGTCTTAGCGCTATTGCTAATTTCTTACCTATCATGGCTGCATCCATTAATGCTAATAGAAACGCAATAACAGCTGCTATAGTAACATTATTTAGAGCTATAGGTACTGGTATATCTGAATCTATAAGAATTATATTTAGAACTATAGGTTCTTTAATCGTTGAAGGATTTGCAGAACAAACTAGAATTATTCTTGGTTTGGCAGTCGAATTATTTGATGTTCTTATGGATACTATTCATGGTCTTTTAGTTGTCTTAAATGATTTCTTAAAGGCCGAAATAGGTCCTGGCGGAGTATTAAGAGAATTAGCATATACCTTATCAGATTTCATATTGTGGTTAGCAGGATTCTTAGCTGAATTTATGTTAACGGCTGTTACTGTTGTTATAGAAGGGTTAGCTAATGCATTAGAGAATGATGGATTAATAACTCGTTTATTTAATGCAGTAAAACATTTAATGTTATCTGTTAAGCTTGCCCTATATAATTGGTTAGGAGCAGGCAGTTTAGGCGAATGGGCAGCTCAATTAGTTATTGGTTTCTTTGGAGGGCTTATTGATTCCTTTATGCAGGGAGCATCGTGGTTCTCTAATGAAATGAATGATATTATTGAGGATGCTGTTGGTGAAAGAATAGATGCTCTGGATACTCTGACCAATAGAATCGATAGCGCAAGAACAAACACCTTAGCCCAATTCGGAACTATATTTAATAATGCTCAATCTAATGGTATATCTGAAGTACAAGCTCAGTTGGATGCATTGCATGCTGAAACAGATGCTTTGGATGCTACTCTTGAAGAAGAGCAAGCTCGTCAGAGGGCTATAGCTGAAGAAGGAGATACTTCAGTGTATAATCCTTCTAGATATTATGCTGCTGCAGCGGGAGTTACTGATTGGAATAATAGCATGTCCAAAACGCCTTCTTTGTTGGAGTCCATTACAGATGCTATAGGCGGTAGCAGTGGTGGATTAGGCGGAGCTATTAGTTCTATAATTGGAAATGGTAGTGGCGGAGGAATATTATCCAGCCTATTTGGTGGTCAAACGCCTTCTGAGAATGGTGAATCTACAGGTTCTAGCTGGATTAGTGGACTTACTAACGGTATACTTGGCGGTTCTGGCGGATTAGCTAGTCTTGGTAGCATAACTGATTTTGCTAATATTAACGAAGCTGATTTTTCAAATCTTAACTTCAATTTGGATAATACAGCGACACAAATAGATGAAATTAGTAATCCGGTAATTACTCCTGTGTGGGATAATAGTAATGTTGAATTGGGTATTTCCGACATAGAAAGTATGTGGAATAATTCAGATATTGATAGTTTTGCTATTGATGCTGGAAATTCAATACTTACTTCCCAAGCAGCACAAAATAGTGAAGATGCTATAAGCAATGGAGAAACAACAGTTAATTATACACAATATAACTATTCTCCAGAAGCTCTATCTCCTATACAGATTTATAGAGATACAAGCACTTTATTAAGAGGCCGCGTTAATAGATAACACAAGAAAGGAACACATAGATATGATTTATTCGGTAAATGTACTTAACCCGTCTAATGACGAGCTTATTTTGGAATTAACAAATCCAGAAAAGAGTGGTATACAGGTTCGTCATATTGATGGAATCGGTCCTACAAAATCGAACATCAATATCTATGATGTTCCTTCTATTGATGGTGGACTGTTTAATAGTGCCAGGACTCAGGCTAGACAGATAGTTCTGAAACTTGGCTTTGAATGGCTTAAGTTGGGTGATCACACTACTCCTCTCATTGAAGATGCTCGTCACCTTTCTTATAAATTCTTTCCTCTAAAGAGAAAAATTAGGCTCGAGTTCATTACGGACTACAGGACTTTATATATCGATGGGTATGTAGAGTCCAACGAGCCTGATATTTTCTCTAAAGATGAAACAACAACCGTATCAGTTATGTGTCCGGATCCGAATTTCTACGCTTCGGACACACAATACGGTTTAATAAATTACCCAAATCAAAATAAGTTTGAATTTCCTTTCTCAAATGAAAGCTTAGATAGGAATCTCATTGAATTCTCAACTACTAATGGCACCAGCGGATGTTCTATAGATTATGAAGGTGATAACACAACGGGTGTAACCTTAGAATTATATTTCGATCAGGATTATCCTGCTGGACAGAACATTAGTGTATCCTTTATAAATAACATTGAGTCAACGATAATTGACATCAATCCTTCTAGAATTATCAAGACGACTTATCATGATATTTTAAAAGGCGATAGGTTAATCATTAATGGTAAACCGGGTAATAAAGGAGTTATATATAAGAGAAGGCACTATGAGTTTAACACTTTTAGTGCTATAACTTTGCGAGACAAGTGGCCGGTTCTTGAATCTGGAGAAAACCATGTTGTATTAAATGCTGGAACAGCTTCTAAATCAATTAAAGGTAGGGTAATTTACAATACTTTATACGATGGAGTGTGATATTTATGCGCATTATTGCTAGAGATATTAATATGGTAGCGATGAATGAAATAGATGTGTATACTTCATTTATTTGGACCGATAGATACTCTACAAATGGAGACTTTGAGCTACGAGTCCCTTGTACAGAGAATAATTATAATTTATTTAATAATACTTTTTATATAACTATTGATGAATCAGATAGAGTTATGGTTGTTGAATCTCGTAACATAAAAACCGAGGTTGACAAATCGGATGAGTATATTATTAAAGGTAGATCAGCTGAGACTTTATTAGATAGACGAATAATTATGGGTTCTATGACGTTTGGAACCTCTCCTTACGATGAACAGATGAATGATACAGCATCTCAAAGTTATGCTGTTGGCGATTATATAACATGGTATGGAGCAATATTTAGAGTTATAAAAGTTATACAGTCTGGTGATACATTTATAGTATATGATTCTGGAAAAGGTAATTTGCCTATTGCTAATCTCGTTCATGCAGATGACGAAGAGGGAATGCTTACAGAACCTATTGAGAATATTGTTTCAACACTTCTTAATACAACCGTAATTAATCCTACAGATCCGATGCGTAGATTTACTAATCCCACTTGGCGTTACCAATGGTCAAATGATCAGCGAATTAAAGAAATCAAAATGGCTGCATCTTTCGCCAATACAAATTTATACGATGCTTTATCATCCCTTTTGGTTGGTGCTGGATTAGGTTGTAAAGTTGTCTATAATGAAGACACACATACTTTGGATTTCTCATTATTGATTGGAACTGATCATTCTGTATCTCAGTCTGAGAATTTAGTAGTTAATTTTAAGAATGTATTAGATAATCTTGTTTCCACGGATCGCGTTACGGATGATTCTGGTTACAAAACATGTGCATTTGTAGTGGGCGCAATTGACGATAAGAAAACACGTACTACTTATGTAGCTGATGAATTTGGAAGGGTTTCAGAAGTAGAATACCCAAATCCAAACTATTGTACAACTTGGTGTCAACAAGTAAGTCTTAGTGGTACTGGTATGTCATACCAAAGAAGAGAAGTTATTGTTGATGCTAGTGATATTGATAGGTATCAAACACTCAATACTTCTGGTGGAATGAGCGGTACGGATGTTGCTGTTAGTGAAAGTGATTACCGTGCTATGTTAAAAACTAGAGGTAGAAATGAGTTGATGGGGATGTATTCAACATTTAACATGGATGCTGAAATACTTCCAAATATATTTTATAAGTATCTTGTGGATTATGGATTAGGTGACACTATATCCATACAGGATCGGTTTGGTAATACTGTAAACGCTGAGATTACTGAATTAATTTACTCAGTTGATTCCAGTGGCTATAAGGCTTACCCGACATTAGAAACACTTGGTTCCGTTGACGGTATGGACGAGTTAGTATCAATATTTGTCAATAATCCTATTTATGTAGATAATGAGGGTTGTTGTATCATACCTGATATTAGAGAGCCATTACAAAATTTAAGAGAAAAGACTTATATTGCATACTATGTTAAAGACATAATTGATTATCTTTTAGATGATCATTTAATTAGCGTAGTATCAGTTGGTTCGGTTGATAGTTATAGGATTGTAGTTCCTGAGGTTAATGATATGGATCGGGTTATATTTGGCGCTGATATAGGCGAGATTTACAATAACGCTAGTGCATATTCTAGCTTAAGTACTCGAGCTATACAATTTGTACAATTCTTTATGGCTCATCAATTTGTACCTAACTTTGAAGATATTATTATACCGTCATTTGACGAGTTAGCATCTTCTATACAGTAAGAAAGGAGAAAATCAAAATGGCGGTCACAAGTGGATTTTTTAATTCAAATAGTGGTGACAGAGTATATAATGCCGAAGATTTTGGACGAATATTTGAAGGATTCTTTACTGATGGAATTCTAAATAATCAAAGAGATGATAAATTTGTAGTCAGAAAGACTACAGGATTGAAATTAACAGTTGGTACTGGATTCAGTTGGTTCAAGAGAACATGGATTCGTAACGATACACTCTTAGAATTAGAGGCGGCTCCTAATGGAACAAACAGTACAAGAATTGATACTGTGGTTATTAGGGCTGACCTTACAGATGAAGTAAGAGCTAATACCATTTATATTAAGCAGGGAACAGCAAATAGACCTAGCTTAATTAACACGGGTTCAGTTCAGGAGTATCCGTTAGCTGATATTACAATTCCTGCTGGTGGAACATCTATCAATACAGTTACTGATAGAAGAAGTGAGATTTATTCAACTTGCCCTTTGATTGTTAAGCCTTATTATCCGGTTGGAGCTATTTATATTTCAGTTAATAATACTGAACCTGATATATTGTTTGGCGGAACATGGGAAAGAATTAGTGGTAGATTCCTTATTGGAGCTGATAGTGACAGTGATGGCGGTCAGACTGGTGGATCTTGGTATCACACATTTACAATTAATGATATCCCTGCTCATAGTCACCATATAAATTTCACAACCGGATCTTCTACTGCTAACATTATACTTAGAAGAGAAAGCGATGGTGAGCTTTCAACGGTCATGGGTTGGGCTCAGCAGACGGCTGGATTGCCTTCAAAAGATGTAAGTAACTACTTACCAGCATCTTGGAATTTTAGAACGAGTTACAACGGTACGGAAAATATTGATGGAACTATTGTTCACGCGAATTCCATTTATGCCACAACTCAGGTTGGTTTATATCAGGATGCTCACGCTCATGCGGTATATGGCGATACGGATGCGACTGGTAGTAGTGCCGTTTCAAAAGAGATTCGTCCACCTTTCTTAAAGGTATATATGTGGAAGCGTGTAAGTTAATGGGAGGAAATCAAAATGGCAGATAAAGTAAAATCGTTTCAGGTTCAAGGAAAGCCTTATAGTGTTGATCCTGATTTGACTTTTGATGGATTTCCAACAGAAGGTAGTAGTAATCCTGTTACCTCTAATGGTATATATGTAGCACTACAGGGTGCTGTAATTGGCGATAATATCTCGTACGGACGAACCACAGGGTCTCCAGTAGGATATTGTTCGATTTCTTATGGTAAGAATAATATTGCTGCTCAGGATTATTGTATAGTATTTGGCGAAGGTAACACTGGTGTTACTAAATGGTCCATTATAAGTGGAGAAGGAAATGTTGCTCACGGGCATGATAATTTTGCTTTTGGAGCTTCGAACTCTATCTTCGGGCATTATAGTGGAGTATTAGGCGAGAGTAATATTTGCGGTATCACTGGGTTTCGTGCTGGTCCTTTAGATCCAACTGGGACGGGAAATAGTATATATGTCGGGTATATTAATTTAAATACCAAAAAAGTATATTCTGACGAAGCCATGCAAACGCCTATAAATATTCCACTTGAAAATAGAGATACTTGCTACATATTGGATTTAACAAATAATACTAATCAGCACGCCGGTGATGTATATGAATATTATAGAAATGGTAGTAGTTATACTTTAACGTACATTATCAACGACGCCGTACAATTAAATAATAATTGTAATAGTATTGGATATGTTTATAAGGGGATAGCTTACTATAAGGTATCTAATGGGACGTTATATTCAGACTCTGGATATACATCCACTATAAGACCAATATTTAATGTCGGTGAAGGTTATAAATATTTATATTTTGATCCGATACTTCGTGAATTTATAACTACTACTATAGATTATTTTCCATCACATCCTCCAAAATGGATGACCGTAAAGGTATATAAAAGAGGATATATAAGAGATGACACTAATAAAGTTAATTATGTTCTCCGGTTTGGTTATATAAGTAAAAGTAATAACCGTTATAGAGTTTATACTTCCCCTGATTTTGAAGAATCTACTGAGATTACTAATGATTTGTATGACGGCGAGATAGTATGTGATTATGCTGGGGGAAATAGATATATGTATTTCTTTGATTCTTCGCATAATTATATATATGCAAAGGCTATTGGTGATTATTCTGGTGTCAGTTATTTTTCCCCAGCTACTGCTAATGTGCAACTCGCTGTCGGTTTGGGAAATGAAATAAAAGCAGGTTTATTGGCTGGAATATTTACATGCGGTCATGATAATAAAATATATGGTTTAGCCGAAGGTGCCGCTGTAATGGGGCTTAATAACTCACATTATATTATAAATGAAAACGGAGGCACTTCGTTTATTACCGGCGAATTTAATCACGCTTTTTCGCCAACCGGAGGTAAGGGTTTTGCTTTAATTGGTGGTTATAATAATATAAAATTACAATATTATACTGGTTATTATGGAATATCTGGCGGATGTAGGTATTCAATTCTTGGCGGATATTATAATAGATGCGAAGGTATATCTGCTTACGAAAATATATTGTTCGGTAATTATAATACTACTAGTTCATCCGATAACATTAATATATTGGGTACAAATAATACAGTTTATGACAGAACTTACGATTTGATAAACGGTTTTTGGAATAGAGATGGTGACCTTGGTGGTGGAAACTTTATATCTGGCGGTTTAACTCAGAATAAATCTGGTATATATGAAGGAGATGATGTTTCATATAATGCATCCACAGGCATGTATACATTTCCAACCAATAGAATATTCAAAATGTATGCTTGGAATTCGAATGGTTCTAGAAACGAACACACTTTTGTTGGATGTTATATATCCACCGACGGTCATACTTTAACCTCAGTATCATACCGCGTTAATCCTTGTTATAATACAATTATCGGATATACCAATTATATATATCGTAAAATAGATACTGTCGCTGATATTAATGATCAGTCCCAATATAATTATATTCTTGGTGCTCACAACAATATCTACGCTCGTAATATGAAAGCAATTGGCGCTATCGGTTATTGGCTTAAGGTCGATTATCCTAACGATAATGCTCCTGATGGTGCTATATTCTTAGGCGCTTATAACTCCATGGGTGAGACTACTAATGCTCAGGTCGTTATTGGTATTGGTACTAGCGAGAGTGAAAGATCTAACGGTTTTGTTGTATACAAGAACGGCATAACTGCAGCTCCCGCTTGTCCGAATACAGTTAGTGCAGCCTCAAGTGCTGCAGCAGCTGATGGCATTGACGCTGGTAAGGTTCTTGTAAGCTATGCTATGCTTCAGGATTACACATCTCCTGGAGGTGGTGGAAGTTCAAGACCTACAGTTACAGTGCTCAATTTGGAGGCGGCTAATTGGTCTAATGAAGAGATCACTGAATCTCTCCCTAACATCACAGAAAATAGTATTGTAATTATTCAACCTAGTGGTAATCCTCATGCGTTCTATACGGATGAGATATATTTGAAATCGCAGGGCGAAGGTGAAGTAACATTCGGTTGTTCGGTTGTTCCTTCAGTTGATATTACAGTAAAGGTGGTGTATTGGGTATGATTTTTAACGGAGATGGAGCTTTAAGTCTCGCTGAACTTTGGGCTCTTATTACTTCTGGATGTGCATTTATCATATCTTTAAGCGCTGCTTTTAAGATTGTGGTAGATACCATTAAGAGATTAAGAGCCCCTGAAAAGTCTCAAGATGAACGTATAACAAAGATTGAGGTCCGTATGGATGAATTCGAAGGATATTTCTTAAACGATAAGAAAAGGATCGATGCTCTTGAGTCGGGAGATCGAGTGACCCAGAGGGCTATATTGGCTCTTCTGGGTCATGCCATTGATGGAAATAACCAAGAGCAATTGGAGACAGCTAGAAACAACTTAAATGAATATTTAATTAATAGGTAATTATATTTTGGTACTCGTAAGGCTTTTACTACACCGTCTTGATCCAACGAAATGTAGTACATATGCAACTCCTGAAAATTAGTCCATCCATCACTCACGAGTTAAATAAGCCCTAAAATGCCTGGGCGATGCCAAAACTTGCATACTTAGTCCAACGGCAGAGACACCGGACTTAAAATCCGTAAAGTATCGGTTCAAATCCGATAGTATGCACCATATTCCAAAATGTTGAAAGGAGAAAATCAAAATGGAAGACAAAATTAATTGGAAGAGAAAGCTCTCAAGCAGAAAGTTCTGGATGGCTGTAGCTGCACTTATTGCTGCTCTTTACATTTTCGTTACGCACGACGAGGATACTGCTGTACAGATCTCATCTTTGGTTATGTTGACAGGTTCTGTAGTAGCTTATATTGTGGCTGAGGGGTGGACTGACGCTAATAGTTTTCCTTGCACAGTAGAATTTGAAGAGACTGAGGATACAGAAGAGGAAGAGTAATGTGGCAATTTGTTAATCCAAACCCGGCTTATAATTTTGTAGGTGATTGCGTGGTTCGAGCTTTAAGTATAGCTTTGGACAGCGATTGGGATACTATATTTTTAGGTTTAGCTGCTTATGGATTTGACATAAAAGACATGCCCTCTGGTAATGCCATTTGGAGCGCATATTTACGAGATAAAGGATTCAAAAGGTATATTATTCCTAATGAATGCCCTAATTGTTATACGCTTAAAGATTTTTGTGAAGATCATCCAAATGGTATATTTGTAATTGGCACTGGTACCCATGCGGTCGCAGTAATTGATGGTGATTACTATGACTCATGGGACAGTGGCAATGTAATACCAATTTATTATTTTACAAAGGAGTAATTTATGGCAACACCTTATAATTATAATCCATGGGCGTATAACCCTCAAAATCCATATGGAGTTCAGCAGCAAATGGCCCAACAAAATACAGGAATAACATTTGCATTTATTGATGGTGGAGAAAACGGAGCTAAGTCTTTCCCAGTACAACCTGGAACGACAGCGATTCTTTTCGATCGAGTAGATCCTATATTTTTCTTCAAGACCGTTGACCTTAGTGGTATGCCAGCTCCTTTAAGAAAGTGTACATATACTGAAGAAACTCCAACACCGCCTTCTAATCCTGATTCAGTTACTAAGAAGGATCTTGAAGATCTTTACGGACGAATCATGGCTGAAATTAATAAACCAAAAAATCAAAATGGCGGATATGTAAAGAAGCATGAACCTAAGGAGGGTTAATTATGGCCGGATCTATATATGAACAAATTCCTCAGCAAAGTAATCCTTTGGCTTTACTAATGCAAATCAAGCAGAATCCCGCTTCTGTATTAGCTGCAAAAGGTCTTAACATCCCGCAAAACCTTAATGATCCTAATGATATTTTACAGTATTTGCTTAATACCCGTCAAGTATCTCAGCAACAGGTTAATAATGTTATGGGGATGATGAATAACCCTCAAATAATGAATATGTTTAGGAGGTAAGCATGGCATATTTTAGAAGTGTTAAAGAGTCTGGTGGCGGTGCTTCTTCGGTTGCTCTTGATTTTTCTTATAGAGCGACAGGCTTGTATGACCTAAATCCTGCCAAGCCTTTTTTACACATAGATTGCACTTCGAGTGGTTCTTTTATGATGGATACGGCTTCGACCGCTATCACGAACTGCGGAAGCAATCACGCATATCTATCGGTAGAGAAGAACGGAACGGAGGTTTACAATAAGGCTCTTCCGACAAGCTCGACAGTTACTCTTGATGATTTCACGGCTATTAATTTCAATGCAGGCGATACGATAGAAATATTCTATGGATGGACAGACTGGCACACGAATTGCTATTTGAATTTCGAAGGCTCGATGGTGATTGGGGGAGAGACCGAAGCGACAAAAGAAACTCTTCACAATGCTGACTCTGAAATTTTCGGACTGACAGGATTTACAACAGGAGGATAAACAGAAATGGCTTTACAGGAATATACGGAACTTCAATTTTCTTACGATAAGTTCAAGCATATCGACTTCTCTTCGGGTAAGAAGAACAACATTGCTCCGATAGTATTAGAAGAAAATATTAACAATTATGATTTTGTATCTGTCATTTCCGGTAGCGGTGATTTAGATGAAGTAGGTCCATTTTTAGTTAAACCCAACGTAAATGAATTAATATCAACAACTAGTTTTTGTGGCCATGGTTATAATAATACCAATGGTCCAATGTGGGCAAGTAATGATGGTATAAATTTTGCTCATTATGGCTCTGGATCATTGTATGTATTAACAGGTTATAAATTC
>ODAI013795599.1_pt1 | contig 15472 bp, 16 predicted proteins | sample 1539321 | NCBI WGS metagenome assembly ODAI01 (sample SAMN02144231, study PRJEB22623) | gut metagenome | biome: sheep rumen | host: Ovis aries | place: New Zealand
AAAGCGGGACATTCTGCACACCTGCTCGCTCCCGGCTTTGTCGGGAAATTTCCTTCGCAGGCTGTGCGATAAAAAGAGCCGGGGCGCTGCCGTCCCGGCTCTTCGAATTTCTTTTTTTCCTCTGCTGCCCCTCAGCAGTAGCTGTTGAACATCATCCCGCTGTAGGCGCTGGTCATATAGGGGTTCGGATAATTCACGCCGTTCGGATTCTTGTAGGCGGCGATCTTTTTATCCACATACTGCATGGGATCCAGTGAGACCTGATCTGTCTTTTTGATCAGCGAGTTCGCGAAGCCCCGGATCCCGTCAAAATGGGACTCCGCATCTGCTGCTGAGGCATTTTTGCGTAGGACCTCTTCGTTCACCGAGATGGTCCCGTCCTCCTCCATGGAAAGCCCCAGTCCTGCCAGGGCGTCCCGATAGCTGCCCGTGAGCCGCCCCATTTCCCGGGTCAGCCTGACGGCATTTCCCTGCTTTCCGGCATATTCCGAGGCGGCTTTGATGAAGCTGTTGTAGCCGCCTACCAGCTGAGAGATATTTCCGGCCAGAGACTCCACATCAGTCTTCAGGCCGATGTTCACGGTCTTATTCGGATCGGCGCCGTTCAGGTGGATCTTAAACTGCCCGCCGACGGTAAATTCATTGCTGTAGGAATGGAATTCCTCGCCATCCAGCAGGAAGCTGGCGTTCTTCGGAAGCCTTGAGGTGAAATCAAGCCCGAGATAGTTCACTGCCCCGGAGGCCTTGCTTGTGTTGGAATCGGTGATCTTAAAGAGCAGATCCCTGCCCTCCGGAAGACCGGTGGCATTGGAGGAAATACGGAGAGAGGAGGCCCCCTCCTCGTTGTCCAGGATATCCGCCTTCAGCCCGATATTCGAATTATTGATCAGACGGCTAAGGCGCTTCTGGATATCCCTGTTGGTCTCTCCGTCATTGACATTGAACTGGAATTCGTAGTTCATGTCATTTACATTTACATCGAAGGAGTAGGTGTCCGGGGAAAGTCCCGTCTCCTCGTCCGGAAGGAATTTGCCCAGATTCTGCTGTCCGCTGGCCAGCGAGGACACCTCCATCGTAAAGCTTTCCGCCGCCTCGGGGCTCTCACCGATGAATTCGGCGGTGAGGATGCCCTCGTCGCTGGAGAAGGCTGACTTTTTATTCAGCACATCGCTTTCTTCGGTGCCGCCCAAGGACGCGATCGTATTATGCAGCGACCGCGCGCTTTCCTTCACGCTGACCGCGAATTCCCTTGCGGCGCTTCCGCGGACGGAAAGATAGAGGGGAGAATCCTTGCTCAGCTTTACAATAGAATTGTAAACATTCTTCAGCTCGCTTTTTTTATGCGTATCGTAACGGGAAGAGCTCGGCTGAGGAGCATAGGTAGTCAGATAATAATTATAGACATTATTCAGTGCAGCATTGTTTACAGCGCCTGCCATATACCCCTCCTTTCTTCCCTGAATAGGGGAACCGTAATGAAGATCCAACGACCCGGCAGCACCGCCCGCTTCTGCAAATGCGCCTGCGGCATGCCGGCTGTTTCCGGTTCCCGTCCTGTACATCCCTGTACAGCAATGGATACTGGCATAAAACCTATTTAGAGTTAGTATCAGTATATACCTGATGAAAAGTAAATGCAACAGGAATTTGGAAAAATTATTAAAAAATTTTACAAATATTCAGTCTATTCAGACCTCGTTTGCCGGCTTCTTTTCGCAAACAAAGCTCTTGACAGCGTTAACGGCGTTATGTTAAAGTAAAAACCCAAAGACGAAGGGGTCTTTTTTTTGTGCAAAGAAAACCGTTCCCGCAGGGGCTCCGGTTTTTTCAACCCATCCATTCAGGAGGATCATGATGCGTACCAAAATCACTCTTGCCTGCACGGAATGCAAGCAGCGCAACTACAACACGACAAAGGAAAAGAAGAACCATCCTGAAAGGATGGAGATTAAAAAGTACTGCCGTTTTTGCAAGAGGCATACCTTACATAAGGAGACGAAATAATGGCTGCGGAAAATTCCGGGAAGAGTTTTTGGAAAGGGGTCAAAGCAGAATATAAGAAGATCGTCTGGCCGGGCAGAGAGGATCTGGTAAAGCAGTCCATTGCCGTGGCGGTGGTGTCCGTGGTGACAGGCGCCATTATCGCGGTGCTGGACCTCGGGATCCAGTATGGCGTGAACTACCTGACCAGCCTTCCCCCTGCGGTTTAACCGGGGCGTAGGTTGCTGTTTGCCGTCGGATCACCCGCCCTGCATTGCGAATCCTGTTTATACCGGGAGCCGCGGCTGAGCATCCCGGCGGAAGGATCGGTAAATTTTACGAATCCGGTATTCGGCGTATGCATCGCAGAAGCGCTTTGGCATGGGGATTTATATGAGCAGAAACGAAAAGGAAAACCTGGAGGCCGAGGAGACCAGAGACTACGCGGAGGAAGGCGTCGGTGAAGAGGACGCCGCCTTCGGGGAGGCAGGCGCCGAGGATGAGGGCGCTGCCGCAGAGGAGGAGTCTCCGGCCAAATGGTATGTGGTGCATACCTATTCCGGCTACGAGAATAAGGTCAAGGCGAATATTGAAAAGACCATAGAAAACAGGGCGCTTCAGGAGCAGATCCTGGAGGTTCGCATCCCGGTGGTGGACACCTATGAGCTGAAGAACGGCGTGCGCAAGAATGTGCAGCGCAAGCTCTTTCCGGGGTATGTCCTGGTGAATATGATCATGAACGACGACACCTGGTATGTGGTCAGGAACACGAGGGGGGTTACGGGCTTTGTGGGCCCGGGTTCAAAGCCCGTCCCGCTTTCCGACGCTGAGGTCAAGCCGCTTGGGATCAAGAGCGGAAGGATCAATGTGGACTTCAAGGAAGGCGATCTGATCTCCGTGGTCGCGGGTGTCTGGAAGGACACCCAGGGCGTCGTGCAGAAGCTGGATTTCGGCAAGCAGACCGCCACGATCAATGTGGAGCTCTTCGGCAGAGACACGCCGGTGGAGATCAGCTTTGCAGAGGTGAGAAAAGCAAATTAGGGAAATTTCGGGCCGGGTGCGCCGGTCTGATCATTGATAAAGAATTCAGGAGGCAATCCCATGGCTAAGAAAGTAGAAGGCTATATCAAACTGCAGATTCCCGCCGGCAAGGCAACGCCGGCTCCTCCCGTGGGCCCGGCATTAGGCCAGCACGGCGTTAACATCGTGGAGTTCACGAAGCAGTTCAATGCACAGACTGCGGATAAGGGGGATGTGATCATCCCTGTGGTGATCACCGTTTACGCGGACAGATCCTTCACCTTTATCACGAAGACTCCCCCCGCAGCGGTGCTGATCAGGAAGGCCTGCAATATCGACAAGGGCTCCGGTGTGCCGAATAAGACAAAGGTGGCCACGATCTCCAAGGAAAAGATCCGGGAGATCGCCGAGACAAAAATGCCCGATCTGAATGCGGCTTCCATCGAGGCGGCGATGAGCATGATCGCCGGCACCGCCAGAAGCATGGGAGTGACTGTAGAAGAGTAACTCCCGGATATTGTTGGGAGGCAGGTGTGATGCCTGCCGTTTGCACCAGGAAGCAGCGGCATTCCGCAGCGGTTTTCCGGTAAGCCGGAAAGGCCCGCGCTGATAAGCCGGGGATCACGGCAGGGCAGACCTCCGCGACGGAGGTCTTGCAGATCCATGCCGGGACGCCATGCAAGAAAGCCTTCTGCTTCGGAAAGGACAGGAGATGAAAAGAGGAAAGAGGTACACCGCCGCAAGGGCAAAGATCGACAGGATGAAACAGTACGAGGTGCCTGAAGCGGTGAAGCTCGTAAAGGAAAATGCGGGCGCCAAATTCGATGAGACGATCGAAGTGCATTTAAGGACCGGCTGTGACGGCCGTCACGCGGATCAGCAGATCAGAGGAGCCGTGGTGCTGCCGAACGGCACGGGCAAGACCGTGCGCGTGCTGGTATTCGCGAAGGGCGACAAGCTGACCGAGGCCGAGCAGAACGGCGCGGACTTCTTCGGCGGCGACGAGCTGATCCCGAAGATCCAGAATGAAGGCTGGCTGGATTTTGATGTGGTCGTGGCCACGCCTGACATGATGGGTGTGGTGGGCCGTCTTGGTAAGGTGCTTGGCCCCAAGGGGCTGATGCCCAACCCGAAGGCCGGCACCGTGACCATGGATGTGGCAAAGGCGATCAGCGATATCAAAGCCGGTAAGATCGAATACAGGCTGGATAAGGCCAATATCATCCATGTGCCCATCGGAAAGGCAAGCTTTTCCGAGGAGCAGATCATTGAGAATTTCAACACGCTGATGGAAGCGGTAAATAAGGCCCGTCCCGCGGCGTTAAAGGGGCAGTTCTTAAAGAGCGTGACGATCACCTCCACGATGGGCCCTGGCGTCCGGGTTAATTCGATGACCGCATAAGGAGCCTTGAGAAAAACCGATAAACAACCGAAAAGAAAGACTGGCCTGGATTATTTTCTGATCTTCTGGGTCAGTCTTTTGATCGTTCTGGGCGTGGGACTGGGAGGCCTTTTCCTGATCAGGGGCGGAGTGGCGAACCCCCCGGAGGAGGACCCGGAGGCCCCGGTTGCTTCGGTAGATGCCCGGCCGATCCCGCAGGCAGCTTCGCCGAAGGAGGAAACCGAGGAACCCCTGCAGGAGCCGGAACCCGAACCGGAGCCCGAACCGGAGCCGGCAGAACCTGTGACGCTGGCTTTCGCCGGGGATATCCTCTTTGACCCTTCCTATGCGATCATGTCCGCGATCAATAAGAACGGGGGCGAGATCAGCTCCGCTTTTTCTCCCGACCTGATGGAGGAAATGCGAAACGCCGATTTTTTTCTGGTAAACAATGAGTTTCCCTATACCACCCAGGGATCACCGCTGCCGAACAAGGCCTTTACCTTCCGGGCAAAGCCGGAGAGCGTAAGGTTCCTGCAGGATATGGGCGCCGATCTGGTGGGGCTTGCGAATAATCACGCGTCTGATTACGGTGAGATCTCCCTTCTGGACACGCTGGATACGCTGGACGGGGCTGGGATCCCGCATATCGGCGCGGGACACGATCTGAGCGAGGCCGCCGCCCCTTATTATTACGAGACAGGGGATCTGCGGATCGGCTTTATTGCTGCCACGCAGATCGAACGCCTGGATCCGCCTGACACGAAGGGCGCCACGGATTCCTCTCCCGGGGTATTTCGCTGCTGGGATCCGAAGAAGCTGCTGGAGGTGATCCGGGACGCGAAAACGCAGTGCGATTTCCTTGTGGTCTTTATCCATTGGGGCACGGAAAGCCAGGAGGCCGTGGACTGGGCGCAGACAGATCAGGCGCCGAAGATCGCGGAGGCCGGCGCGAATCTGATCGTGGGCGCGCATCCTCATGTGCTGCAGAAGATCGATATCGTTTCCGGCGTCCCTGTGGCCTACAGCCTCGGAAATTATCTGTTTAATTCAAAGACCCTGGACACGGGGCTTCTGAAGGCTGTGATCTCACCGGAGGGTGAGCTGCAGGAGCTTGCCTTTTTGCCGGTGCTGCAGTCCGGCTGCAGGGCGTCTTTGCTTTCCGGCGAAGAAAAGGAAAGGGTGCTGGCCCATATGCGGAGCATCTCGGGAAATGTGGAGATCGACAGGGACGGGAAGATCACATGGTGATCTCTGATCCCCCGGTGACCTTCAATTCTGTATTTTCGCTGTAATTGACAATATATTCCGGAATGTTTAGAATGAGTTTGTGCATAATGTAAGATGATTTCCGACAGAGACGTCAGCGCAGGATGCCCGGCGTCTTCTTTTTGTCGGAGCATCGGAAAAGGAGGTAATGCAATGAAAAAGTTTATCGCAGTGTTGATGGCCGGTGTCATGACCTTAAGCGTGGCAGCGTGCGGCGGCGCCCAGGGCGGTTCCGGGAATGCCGCTTCGTCAGATACCGCAGCAGCGCCCTCGGCGGAAGCTTCCGCAGCCGGCGGTAATGTGATCCGCATCGGTGTGTTTGAGCCCTCCACGGGCGATTCCGCATCCGGCGGGAAGAAGGAAACGCTGGGCATGCAGTTTGCAAATCAGGAGACGCCCACGGTGGAAGTGGACGGCACTACCTATAATGTGGAGCTTGTCTACGCGGACAACGGTTCTTCCTCCGACAAGGCCCCTTCTGCGGCTTCCGAGCTGGTGGGCAAGGATGTGTCGCTGGTGCTGGGATCCTATGGCTCGGGTGTGTCCATGGCCGGCGGCCCCAAATTTGAAGAGGCCGGACTTGCCGCGATCGGTGTCACCTGCACGAATCCGAATGTGACCGCCGGAAACGATTATTATTTCCGGATCTGCTTCCTGGATGATTTCCAGGCCGATGTGCTGGCCAATTTCGCAATGGAGAAATTCTCCGCAAAGAAGGCCTACTGCCTCGGTGAAAACGGCAATGAATATGACCAGGGCCTGGTCGCGTTCTTTACGAGGGTCTTTGAAAGCGCGGGCGGAGAGGTGATCTCCGACTCCTTCCCGACGAACAATTCCGACTTTACCTCCTATCTGAACAAGGCCAAGAGCGAAGGTGCGGATGTGATCTTCACCCCCGTTTCGATCGCCTATGCAAAGCAGATCATGGAGCAGGCCGCTTCGCTGGCCATTGACATTCCCTTCCTGGGCTCTGATACGCTTGATGACAACATGGTGCTGGAGGCCACGGCGGGCACCGACCTTCAGCTTTATGTCTCTACCTTCTATCAGGAAGGCGGTGATCCCGACTTCGATAAGGGGATCAAGGAATATATCAACGGCAATTCCGAAGCCCTGACAAACAACGGCGGAAACGATATGATCAGCGCCGTGACCGCGATGGGCTATGATGCCTATTATGTGGCGCTGGAGGCGATCAAGGCAGCCGGCAGCGGGGATAAGGCCGCGATCAAGGCTGCGATCCCCGGCGTGACCTATGACGGCGTCTCGGGCTCCATCGCATTTAATTCCGTGGGTGATGCGGTCAGGGATACGGCCTACATCAAGACCGCCGATACCGCCTCCGGCACATGGGCCTTCGAAAAGGTGCAGACCGGTTCCGCAAACTGATCGGATCATGGTGGGATCCCGCATCGGGCGGGATCCCCTGTCGTTATGGCGGGGCCGCCGGAAGGAGACCCGGGTTTCCTTTCGGCAGCTTCGCCGGGCGGGCAGGGCGCGGAGCAAACCGTCCTGCCTGAATGGTGGTTTTTATGGAATATGTCATTTCTGTTTTGCTTTCCGGCATTTCAGTGGGGGGGCAGTACGCCCTTATCGCCATCGGTTATACATTGGTTTACGGTATTCTCCGCCTGATCAATTTTGCCCATGGGGATGTGTTTATGGTTTCGGGCATTCTGGGCATCTATATGACTGCGGTGCTCCCCATTTATCTTTCCATCCCGTTAGTGATCATCATCACGGTGGCGCTCGGTTTTACGATCGAACGGGCGGCTTACAAGCCGCTGCGCAGCGCGCCCCGGATGAGTGTGATGATTTCCGCGATCGGCGTCAGCTATCTGCTGCAGAATACGGCCACCTATGTGACGGGAGGACAGCCCATGACCTATCCCACGGTGGATTTTCTCGCGCAGACCATTGATGTGGCGGGCACGCAGACAAAATGGGGGGTGATCATCACGCCGATCCTTGTCCTGCTGCTCGTGGCGGCGCTGACGCAGCTGATCGACCATACGAAGGTGGGCATGGCGATGCGGGCCGTTTCCAAGGATTTTGATACCAGCCGGCTGATGGGGATCAGGATCAACAGCGTGATCTCGGTGACCTTTATCATCGGCTCGGCGCTGGCGGCTGTAGGCTCCGTTCTGTTCTTTTCCAATTATCCCGCGATCACTCCCATGGCCGGCGCAATGCCGGGTTTAAAAGCCTTTGTGGCAGCGGTGTTCGGCGGGATCGGTTCCATCCCCGGAGCCGTGATCGGAGCCTTCCTCATCGGCATATGCGAGACGATCATCAAGGCGCTCCCTTCGAGCTGGGATGTGTCCGTATTTTCCGATGCCTTCACCTTCGCGCTGCTGATCATTATCCTGGTGTTTAAGCCCCAGGGGCTGTTTGGCGAGGCGGCCACGGACAAGGTATGAAAAAAGTCCATACCCGCATTTGTATAACAGGAGTAAGCTCATGAACCCCAAAAAACATCATTTTCTTCCGGCGCTGGCCGGCATCGTGATCCTGCTGGCGTTCGTGATCCTGCTGGAGAATGTCAGTGATCTGATCCCCGGCATGCCGCAGTTTCTGCAGCCCACAAGTCCGCTTTTCACGGTGCTGAAAAAGGCGGCTGTCTATTCGCTGGTGGCTGTTTCCATGAATCTGCTGAACGGGTTTACAGGCCTCTTTTCCCTGGGACAGGCGGGCTTTATGCTTTTGGGAGCATATACCTACGCTATCCTCACTGTTCCGGCGAGTCAGAAGGATCAGGTCTACTATCTTTTCGGCGGCTGCGCCTTTGAATCCTCTGTCGTGGATCTGTTTTCCGGGATATTCGGAGATTCCGGCGCGGGCGGCGCCGTTTCCATGCTTTTGGGCGTCCTGGTGGCGCTGATCCTGGCAGGGCTGGTGGCGGCGTTTTTCGCGTTTCTGATCGGTTTCCCCGTGCTGAGATTAAAAAGTGATTATCTTGCCATCGCGACCCTTGGCTTTGCCGAGATCCTGCGGGCCCTTTTTCAGTGGCAGAAGCTGGGCCCCATCACAAACGGCGCAAACATGATCAAGGGCTTTCCGACCTTTACCAGCTTTAATATCACCGGTGAGGGCGGAGCGGTCCTGCTCAGGCTTTCGACCTTTGTGCCGTTTCTGGTCTCTGCGGTCTGCATTGCGCTGATCGTGCTGCTGATCCATTCCTCCTACGGAAGGGCCTTTAAGGCGATCCGGGATGACGAGGTGGCGGCGGAGGCCATGGGGATCGGACTGTTTAAGCATAAAATGCTCTCCTTTGTCGTGTCCAGCTTTTTTGCGGGCGTGGGCGGAGCGCTTTTTGCAATGTATGTGGCGAATGCCCAGGCCAAGGCCTTTACCTCCACGATGACCTACGAGATCCTTTTGATCGTCGTGATCGGGGGGATCGGCTCCGTGTCCGGCTCGGTGATCGCCACCTTCCTGTATGTGGCCTGCTCCGAGTGGTGGCTGAGATTTCTGGACAGCGAGATGGTCATCGGCGGCTTTAAGGTGCCGCTGCTGCGCAACGGTTTCCGGATGGTGGTGTTCTCCGTGGTGATCATGCTGATCGTGCTGTTCTTCTCGCGGGGCATCATGGGGGAAAAAGAGCTTTCCCTGTCCGGTCTGTTCCGAAGAAAGAAGCTCCCGACAGCGGGAGAGCCGAAAACGGGAGAGGATGGTCTGAAGGAAGAGGAGAAGGCGTGACGGAAAGCAGGATATTGAAGCAGGCAGGACTTGGGAAGGAGTGATAATGGAGCAGAGAGCGAACGCCTTGCGGCTGGAGAACATCACGATGCAGTTTGGCGGCGTGGTGTCGGTCAATAATTTAAGCCTCGAGGTTCCGGAGGGAAAGATCATTGCGCTGATCGGACCGAACGGAGCGGGAAAGACCACTGCCTTTAACTGCATCACCGGGGTTTATCAGCCCACCAATGGTCTGATCGAGTTCATGGGTGAGCCCATGGTCCGTGCCTGTCCGAGAGGAAAGGACGCGAAGAGCTATAAAGGGATAAATAAGGATTCCTATTCCGCTGAAAAGGTGCTGGCGCCCACTCCGGATCAGATCACCAGACTGGGGATCGCCAGGACCTTCCAGAATATCCGGCTCTGGAAAAGCATGAGCGTGTTTGATAATGTACTCACCGCGAAGCATATGCGGGCAAAGCAGAATATTTTTTCCGCCACCTTCCGCGCGAATGCCGCGGAGGAAAAGCGGATGCGGGAGGAGACCCTGGCGCTTTTGCAGGAGCAGGGACTGGAGAGCGTAAAGGATGAGCCGGCCACCAGCCTTCCCTATGGACTGCAGCGGCATCTGGAGATCGCCAGAGCGCTGGCTACGGATCCGAGGCTGCTGCTTCTGGATGAGCCGGCTGCCGGAATGAATCCGCAGGAGACGCTGGAGCTGGGTGAGCTGGTGCAGGAGATCCGCGAGAAATACCACCTGACCGTTTTCCTGATCGAGCATCATATGGATCTGGTCATGAATATTTCGGACTATATCTATGTGATCGATTTCGGCAGCGAGATCGCCAGAGGGGTCCCGAGAGAGATCCAGTCGAATCAGAAGGTGATCGAGGCATATCTGGGGGTGGCTGAAAATGAGTGAGATCCTGGAGATTAAAGATTTAAGGGTGAACTACGGCGGGATCGAGGCAGTCCGCGGGATCAGCTTCGGTGTAAATGAGGGAGAGATCGTTACGCTGATCGGCGCCAACGGAGCAGGGAAAAGCTCCACGCTGCGGGCAGTTTCCGGTCTGGTGAAGCCTGGCGGGGGAAGCATTCTTTTTGCCGGTGAGGAGATCACCGGAAAAGACCCGACGCAGATCGTTTCCAGAGGGCTGATGATGGTGCCGGAGGGCCGCAGGATCTTCCCGAATCTGACCGTGCTCGAAAATCTGAAGGTGGGCGCCTATTTAAGAAAGGATGACCTGAGCGAAGACATCGAAAAGGTATATGCCTATTTTCCCAGATTAAAGGAGCGCTCCTGGCAGGCCGGCGGCACGCTCTCCGGCGGGGAACAGCAGATGCTGGCAGTGGGCAGGGCGCTGATGGGAAGGCCGAAGCTGCTGATGATGGACGAACCTTCCCTGGGCCTTGCGCCCATTGTGGTGCAGGAGATTTTTGAGATTATCCGTAAAATCCACGAAGCCGGAACCACAGTCCTGCTGATCGAGCAGAATGCGAATATGGCCCTGCATGTGGCGGACAGGGCGTATGTGATCGAAAACGGCCATATCGCCATGGAAGGGACGGGAAAAGAGCTGCTGGAGGATGAGAAGGTAAAAGCGGCATATCTGGGAAGCCAGGGAAAATAGGTGAAATTTTTTCCTTGACGCGAACCGATGGATCATGTTATTCTTTCCTACGCCGAAGACAGCAGGCGCCGAAAGGCTTAATCGTACCTGCCGAGGCAGCAGGATAGTGGGATCAGCTTCGAGACCCTTGTATTCGAAGAGTAGATAACTGTGTTGCGCCCCGGTCTTTGGCCAGGGCGTTTCTTTTTTATCGCACGGACGCGCAGATGTAATGGATGGCGCTGCCATCGCGCGGCCGGCGGGACAAGCAGGGCGTGATTCGCATTCCCTGTCCGAGCGGCAGGTGCAGCGAAATGAAGCGGGCCGCGCCGCCGGAAAAGAGCCCTCATTGAATAAATAAAGGAGGAAACCAAAACATGGCAAAAGTTGAACTCAAGCAGCCCATTGTGGATGAGATTGCCGGGCATCTGAAGGATGCGAACGCTGTCGTCCTGGTGGACTACAGAGGGATCACGGTGGAGCAGGATACGAAGCTTCGTAAAGAGCTCCGGGAAGCCGGCATCGTGTACAAGGTCTATAAGAACACGATGATGAACTTCGCCTTCAAGGGGACCGCCTTCGAAGAGCTTTCCAAATATCTGGAAGGCCCTTCCGCCATTGCCATCGGCCATGATGATGCCACGGCACCTGCCCGCATCATCTGTAAATTTGCGAAAACGGCAAATAAGCTGGAGGTCAAGGGCGGCTATGCGGACGGCGATCTTTACGATGCGGAGGGGATCAAGGCGCTTTCCGAGATTCCTTCAAGAGAAGAGCTGCTGGGCAGACTCTTCGGCAGCATGAAGAGCCCGATCACGAATCTGGCAAGAGTTCTGAACCAGATCGCGGAAAAAGGGGGCGGAGCGTCTGCTTCCGCGGACGCCGAAGATTCGGCCAAAGCCGAAGCTTCCGGAGAAGCAGCTGCTGAAGCACCTGCCGAAGCTGCGGCAGAAGAGAAGCCTGCAGAGGATGCCGCTCCCGCGGCAGAGGGAGGAAGCTTAAAGAATAGCTTTTTGCACCGGCAACGCAAAACGCCTGATATCGAAGGATTTGCAATGCGCCGGTGAACAGTTATTCATTTCCGATTCCCAAGCTCCTGCGGAATCAGGAACGGCTTAAAGGATTTCAGGTTGATTAACAGGAGGAAAATGATATCATGGCAAAATTAACGACTCAGGAATTTATCGATGCGATCAAGGAGCTTTCCGTTCTGGAGATGAACGATCTGGTGAAGGCATGTGAGGAAGAGTTTGGTGTATCCGCAGCGGCGGGTGTGGTGATGGCAGCCGGTCCTGCGGCAGGCCCTGTTGAAGAGGAGAAGGATTCCTTCGATGTGGAGCTGACCGAGGTCGGCCCGAACAAGGTCAAGGTCATCAAGGTCGTCAGAGAGGCCACCGGTCTTGGCTTAAAGGAAGCCAAGGATCTCGTGGATTCCGCGCCGAAGATGGTCAAGGAGGGTGCGCAGAAGGCCGAGGCCGAGGAACTGAAGGCAAAGCTGGAGGCGGAAGGCGCAAAGGTCACGCTGAAATAATCTGCAGTGGAGGACGAGGAGATGACAAGGGAAGAACAGGCCACATTCCTGATCGATGTGCTGATGGACATCCGGCATGCAAAGCATTCCCAGGATCCGGGGAAGACGCTGGAGAATCAGGAAAAGGTAATTATTGCCAAGCTGGAAACGCTGGGCGTGACGGTGTCAGATCTCCCCGAGGATTGCTGATCAAAAAACAAACAGCAATTGGCTGCCATGGGCGATCGACTGAAGGGGGAGGAGTGATCTTCCCCCTTCTTCGATTTATCGCATGCGCAGCTGAAAGCAGAGACTTTAATGGTACGAAAATTAATTAATAAACTGAAGCCTGCGGATCATATCCTGATCCTGTTTCTTGCTGCGCTGATCCTTTTCGAGGCCAGAAGCTGGGCGCTGCCCTGGTTTCCCCGGGAGATCCGGGAGGCCGATCAGCTGGCCGCGGCCACGGATCTTGCGAAGGGGATCAATATCTATTCGCCGGAGGTCATCCGGGGAGAGGAATTTCCGGCCTTCATCATGTACGGCTTCTTGAGTCCCCTGCTGATCGCGGCACTTTCTCTGCTGACGGGCGGCTCTGTGCTCGTTTCCGGGACGGTTTTTTATCTGTTCTGCAAGCTGGGCGCCTGCTTCCTGCTGGGCCTGACCGTTTACCGGAAAAAACAAAATCTGACGATCGCGCTTTTATGCGCGGCGCTGCTCTATCCGTGCTTCTGGCGTTATGAAGTCTTTGGCGGCATTTTCCCCGATGCCCTGGGGATCTTTCTCAGCGTACTTTTCTATTATGTGACGGAAACGGGGATCCTGCGGGGAAAAAATCATCCCTTTCAGATGGCGGGGATCATTCTGCTCCTCTTCTATACCAAATATTATTTTGTTTTTATCCTGTTTGGCGCGGGGCTTTATCTGCTCCTGCACAATAGAAAGGATTTCTTCCGGTTCAGCCTTTTCGGATCAGCCGCGGGTATCTGCTCGATCCTGCTCGTGGACAGGATTTTTCCGCTTTTTTTTACCTCCACGATCCCGGTGCTTTCCGTGTCCACCAGAACTTCCGTCTGGAATTCCGTAAAGCAGCTGCTGGCGCTGGGCAGATATTTTCCCCTGCCGATCCTGATCCTGCTGGTCTGGTTTTTTGCCGGCCTTTACCGGCTTTACCGGAAAAAGAAGGAAGCCCGGACATTTTTTTCGTTTCCGATGCTGGAGACACTCTGCATCTTTCCGTTTGCCTTTCTTTTCGGAAGAAATGACGGCACCTGGCTGACCTATTATCTGCAGATGCTCATGCCCGCGGCGATCCTGCTTTTCGGAGAGGTGTTCGGCGAACTGGCCACGGGAGAAAACAGGATTGCCGCGGCATGGAAAAAGCCGGCATTGCAGCTTCTGCTGCTGATCGCCTTCCTTCTGCCCACCTGCAAATATTCGCTGAACCTTTATCTGACGCCGGAAATGGAGGCGGACTGGAACAATCTTTACGCGAGGCTGGATGTTCTTGCGGAGGATAAGGAGGGCGTGCTGCTTCTGGGGCCGGAGCTGGGATTTTACGCCATTGAGAAGGAGCTTTATCTGCTGGACGAGGGCGCCGGACAGTATATCAATGACGCCTTTTTAAAGAGCTGGGAGGAGTCTGCGCTTTCCCGGGCGCTTTTCCCCCACGCTCCGGAGCTCTGCAAAGCATACCGCGCGCAGACGGAAAAGATCAACCGGGATATCCGCGAAGGCCGGTACGCGTATGTGGTCATTGACGAAAACTGGACGGAATATTTTGTGGACCTCGAGGCGCTGCAGCAGACATATGAAAGAATTGAACGGCATGGACTGCAGGTGGGTCCCTTCGGTGTGAGCGTGGATATCTACCGGCGGCGGTGAACTCCTGCTCTGCGGCAATCGATCAGGGAAGGATTCATCCGCACCTTACTCGCCGCCAGGGGGCGCATCGTCAAATGGCGATATTTTCCTCTGTGCCCACGACATGAAAAAAGGGAAAGCCGGAGCTTTCCCTTATGACAGGGCCGCCGAAAGGAAAATGCCGCTTCGCGGCCGGCGGCCCGCCGGCGAGTAGGTGTGCGGAATGTCCTGCTTTGCAGGACATCGTCTTCCCTGCTCGATAGATATCGATTTTCCGATTCAGCGAAGCGAGGCGATATGCGCCCTGGCGTTTTTCCAGGCGCTCTCGAAGCTGCTCCTGAAGAGCACCACGGGGCCGTAATCCTCGTATTCGTCCGGCTCGATCTCGTTCAGATAATAGGCCTTCCTGAAGGTGGGGATCTTTTCCGTCAGCTCATCGATGATCTCCATGTCCACAGGGTTATAGAAACGGGAGACCACGGGCTGATCCAGCTCCAGCAGCTTGTCTGCCGTGCCGGCCCAGTTGATCGTGATCGCGGCGTCCGCGCCCACCATTTCCGTGAAGTGATGGAGGCCTCTGGCGCCGCCGCCGATGAAGTGGCAGTCATAGCCCCTGCGCTTTACGATCTCATAGATCTTTTTCGCCACGGCCAGTCCCGCTATCCAGACCTTGTCCGGGGAGATATCGATCTCCTCCTCCTTCACCTCATTTTTCACATACTGATCGAAGATGCCGGTGATCACGCTGTAATACAGAGGAGCGGGATTTACCATGTTTTTAGTCGTCTTTTCATATATTTCGCAGACATCCAGCACCTGCCTGGCTGCCATACATTCGGTTGCGTTGATCGGCACTCTTTCCTTAATTAAGGTTTCGATGGCCTTCAGTCCTCCGGGCACAGCGGGAATCTTGCACATGATGTTCTCCCCGGCCTCCCGGTTAAAGCGCCCGTACTCCACGATGGCCTCCGCTGTCTCATTGAAGGGGTCCCCCTGAATGGAAACAAAGCCGTTTTTCCCATGGCTTTTCTCATACATCGGATGAAACCCCTTGGCCACGCCGCCGATCAGCTCTCTCTGAAGCTTTACCAGCGCCTTGTTATCATCCGGTTCCTCGGCGATAACACCCTTGATGATCCCGTTTACATAGTCCTTTTCTTC
>ODAI013045495.1_pt1 | contig 15471 bp, 11 predicted proteins | sample 1539321 | NCBI WGS metagenome assembly ODAI01 (sample SAMN02144231, study PRJEB22623) | gut metagenome | biome: sheep rumen | host: Ovis aries | place: New Zealand
ATAGTTTCGCATGCATGCATCTTGCGAACAAGATTGTTTGTCTTCAACATCTTGCGCATAGAGTTCGCTAGTGAAAGTGATACTGCCATAGGAAGACCCTCTGGTACAGCCACGACCACCAACGTGACTGCTATCATAATGGTTTCAAGTGCATATGCAAGAAGATGAGAGAATTCCTTATCGGGCAGGAGGGCATGATGAAGCCAAACGACCATTCCAATAAAAATGGCAAAAAATACTACTATTGATCCCAGACATTGCCACTTGTTGAAATCACCAAATTTCTTTATCACCAACCAGAAGAAGATGGCGGTAGGTATCAACAAGGACCAAACGGGTAACGCCCAGTCAAAATAGACTAATAGCTTGCCGACAATAATTGCACCAGCAAATACATAGCTGATGTTTGTTATAAGATCACTTAATCCGTCGAGTTGTTCGTTGAGAGGAGTCTTGACTTTCTTAGATACCTTGTTTTTCCGCTGTAGTTTGACTGCTCTCCTCTGCTTCTCGTCTAACTCTTCTAGGGCGTCATCATCCTCTTCTTCATCATCAAAATCGGCACCTACAAGAGACTGCATGATTTTTCCATTCTCTGTATTGTCGCCCACGGCAAACACTTCAGCATAGCCATGTCCTTCCATGATTTGAGTACCACGATATATCTGGTTACATGGGTATGTCGCTTCTGAATCAAAATCGGCCTCATTAGTTGTCTTCATGTGAACAGGTTCACCAGTTAATGATGACTCATCAACATTAAGGCTAACGGCCTCTAATAACCTTGCATCAGCAGGGATTTCCTGACCAGTCTGAAGAACTAAGATGTCACCAACAACGATGTCGCATTTGGGAACTTCCACTACATTCCCATTTCTAATCGCCAGGACAATCTCTTCGTCGTTAACCTGATTTAAAAGGGTAAACTCTTTCTGTGCTTTTAATTCGAAATAAAAACCGAGTCCCGTAGCCAAGAGGATGGCAACAAAGATTCCAATAGGTTCAAAGAAAACCGCGAATTTTTCACCCAATCCCCAGTATTCATAACAAGACACACCAATGGCAAAAAAGCCAATAACCATTAATATCACAATCAATGGATCTTCAAACTTCTCAAAATACATTTTCCACAGAGAATCTTTCTGTGGCGGCGTCAATCGGTTTTCGCCATACTTTTTGCGGCTTTCGAGCACCTGCGCATCGGTCAAGCCTGTGTAATGTTTTTGTTTCATATGTATATCTTTATTTAGTGTCCACTTTTCATTTAATACAGATATTTTTTTTAGGATGGGTGATTAAAATATCTTTTGCATCCTGTATGCTTTCAATCCCATAATCACTTCTATTTACTTTGAGAATCAGTGAAATATTTCCGTAGAACCCTTTTAATAATTAACGAAATTGATATAATTAATCCCACTAAAGTCAATGCTATAATCGCATCCCCTATTTTGGGATTAGACATTCCCCACAAGTAAATGCCCCAAAAAGCAATTACCATAATTAAAGGAAGTAGCTTATTCATACTTAAAATCTATTTTATATGCGATGTCTCAAAATTGTCCATTTCAGCTCTTGAAACTCACTGTTCTCATGAGTTTGCAGCTTAGTGCCTACTGCACTTTAAAACCCGCAATTAGTAAACCGGACAAGTACAGATCTTTATAAGCTATTATATAATATGATTAAATATTGCCCAACAGATAATAACGGCACCGACAATCTTACAGATCATCTTTAGTGCCTTTTTGTTGTTTTTTCCTTTGATGCGGCCTTCTAACAAAAGTGGAACAACAAACCAAATGCAGAGACCGATTATAATCGATATAATCATTATTTAACTTTGAGTTACTATTGAGTCAAAACTATGTATTTCATAAAAAGCGTTACGATAGCGAAATAGATCCTTGGGATCGATTGTTCAAGAACATGGTGATATTTTGTAAAAAGGGCATAAGTCAATATCGTCAACAAACTTGCCTTTCCAAAAAAACATTCCCGCCAAGAAAAATATCAATATATCCCTTATACTGAAACTCTACAGACTCCATCTTATGTAACTCTTTGTTGTACATATTTATATTTTTACTTTTTTGAGATTTACTTATGGGCAGGTGACCACTTTGTCACCTGCCCATTAAACTCATTAAAAGTGGATCAATAAACTTGTCCTTTTCTGTACATTTCATTAACAATTCTTTGTACTTCTACATATCTATCGCCAAGATTCTGCTTACGTTCTTGACCATTACCATAAATACCACGAATTACGTCAAGGGCTATTACCTCAACAGGGGCATTAGGCACAGTTTGTTGAGACCGAACTGTCGTTGGCCGTACTGGTACAGAACCCTGATTTGTTGAAGTAGATGGCCTACTGTCAAGTGAAGACGTCTGAGAACCCCTGTTGTCACTTTGAGTTGAGGCAGGACTTTGAGATGAAGAAGTCTCTGTAGAACTGTTAGGATTATCTGCGTTTTCTGCAATATCGCTTGCAGGACTACTGCCAGAGACAGAAAGGTCTTCGTCAATAGCAGACAGATCTTGACTTGTAATATTATCCACAATACTGTCACTAGGAGTCGATTGCTCATCATTCTTTTCTGTGACATTAGAGGTCATTAGCTCTGTGGACTGCTCTTCCTTGTTGCCTTTGCAAGATTTGATGCAGAAATAAGCTAAGGCAGCAGCCATAACAATTGCCAAAAGGATCCATAACCATTTCTTTGATTTCGTCTCTTCTGATTCAGAAGAAGTGGACTCCCCTGAGGAAACGAGTGAACCTTGAGGGTTTATGCTGCCATTTAATAGCGCTTCGACAGAAGCTGGCATTTTTTTTGCATTCTTTTTCAGATGGTCAAGGAGCTGCTTTTCAACACCATCCACCTGACCATCAGCGCCAATCTTCTCAACCAGCCACTTTCCTTCTTCTTCATCAATCAAGCCTGGCGATTTCTCATCGTTTAGGAGGTAGTCAGAGATTGCCTGCACGAAGAACTGGTTCCACGTTGGGTCATTCTTCTTTCCGCTCACAACGTCATTGAGCTCAAAGATGAAGTCGGCTTCCTCTTGGTCAATCTTGCCGTCGGCATAGAGTGTTTTGCGAAGGCGGTTCACTTTGTCCTTGTCAATCTTACCACCTGCAATAATTTCAGTCTTTAGTCGCCGAAGATCCTTTTCGCCAGAAGGAGTCGCATTTGCGGCAAGGGCACTAGCCATAAGGGACGTAACAACTGCTGGCATCTTCTTGGTGTTCTTTTTGAGATGGTCAAGGAGCTGCTTTTCCGCACCATCCACTTGGCCATCAGCGCCAATTTTTTCGACCAGCCACTTACCTTCTTCTTCATCTATAACACCCGGCGATTTCTCGTCGTTTAAAAGATAGTCGGAGATTGCCTCCACGAAGAATTGGTTCCATGTTGGGTCGTTCTTCTTTCCACTCACAGCGTCATTGAGTTCAAAGATGAAATCGGCTTCCTCCTGATCAATCTTGCCGTCAGCGTAAAGCACATCGCGTAACTTGTTTACCTCTTCTGCGTCAATCTTCCCGTCGGCGAGCAGCTCTTTTTTAAGGTCTTCCAAACTTACTTCGTCGGGCTCCTTCGCAAGGTCAAACTTCCGAGCAGATGTCTTGTTAAGGTCAAAGGAACGATTTCCGCCTTTTTCCAAATCAAAGGACCTGCTGCTCTTTCTTTTCTTCTCATCCATAATCACTATGCGTAAATGTCAATGAGTGTCTGCATTCCACCTTCGTAGCCTTTGCCTTGCGCTACAAAAGACCATTCTCCTTCCTCATTACAAAGGAGACTGCCAGCAACAACAGCTGTTTCGGTCTTGAATTTTTCATTTAAGGCATAGCGGCACAACTCCTCACCGTCCTCGTCGTTGATGATGGATATGTAGGGATCACGAACATTTCCGAATGTTGTACCAGTCTCATCTCCATGATAAATAGTAACACAGAAAACGATTTCTGAAATTTTACTACTCACCTTTGAGAGATCCACATGCATCTCTTCGTTAGCATCTTCGCCATCCTCGTCATCATCGCCGAGGTCATCCGCCGAACCTACAACAGAACCATCCATAGATACTGGTACTGTTTCTTCTCTCCACTTACGCTTATTTCCAAACTTTTGACGATTGAAAGCCTCAGAGCGATGGTCTGAATTGTAAAACACGAAATCGCCATCTTCAAGAATAACTCCGTCCTCACCAAGGAGGAATGCAGAGGCATCCAAATCGGCTCCACTTTTCCATCCAAGTATCACGGAAAGATTGTTCAAACCAGCTGATTTGTCAAGCTTAAAACGCTCACCTTTGTTCAAATTAAATCGTGCCATAGTAATAAAGTTTTTGTTTTGTTGAAAAAGTTTTTATCCAGCATAAATCTCAATTAGGCTCTCAAAGTCGGCAGCTGGGCGACTTTCAGCCTTGAATTCCCACTCATAGTCAGCATTAACCACTATGCTTGCTGCAACACAAGCTTTCTGTGAAGTAAACTCCTCGTCAAGCTTGTAGCTACAGAGTTCAGTACCATTGGTGACATCTGTGACGGTGACACAAGGGTTCTGGACATCGCCGAAGGTTTTGCCCTCATTGTATATAGTAGAGCAAAAGATTATCTCCTTGATATTCCTTCCAACCTTGCTCAGGTCAACATACATTTTCTCGGCGTTACCACCTGTACGCTCATCATGTGCCCCCATCACACTCCCATCAGCAGAAACAGGGACAGTCTCGCTTTTCCATGCATTTTTGCTGCCAAACTTAGTTGGGTCAAAAGGCTCCGAACGTTTTGCAGAATTGTAATAAACGAAGTCAGCATCGTCCATGATTAGGCCGTCCTCACCAACAAGGAATGCAGAAATATCAAGGTCTGCGTCACCATCCCAGTTTAGGGTTACTGTCAAATTATTAAGACCTTCACTCTTTTTTAGCGAGAAACGCTCGCCTTTACTCAAATTGAATCTGCTCATAGTTTTTATTAAATAGATTTATAGTTGTTAATAATTTCGTCAATTTCTTTGGTATCCAACCCGTAGTTAGCGTAGATAGTCCGCCAACCTTTCATATCATCAAGATGACTTTTAGCCAGTTGTAGGTTGTGGCTATTCTTTATTGACATCATTTCGGCTTTGTAAGCTTTTAAGAAGCGCACAGACTTAATGAGTGTTGAGCAATCACCAGCCTTAGCTACAAGACCGTTTTCGGCAAACCAAGCCTTGGCTTCCTTGAATCTTGATTCCCTCATAAGCTGTTCGCCCTCCGACACCTGCTTTTCACCTATTCCTGCTAGCATTTGCTCTGCCTCACTCAAGTCCACACCTTTATCTTTGTACAAGGTTACAAAAGCAATCAGTTCTTTTCTGGCATCAGCAGGTTTCCCCTCTCTAATGAGGCCTTTAGCCTGTGCCATGATCTCACGATATTCACGCTTCAATTTCTTCACATCCACCTGAGGTGTATTGGACACGTATGAAGACTCTGTCTGTTCTGCTGCTGGTGTAGGTGGATCTTTACTCTCGGTTTTTTCTTTTGGGTTCACTTGAGTCGCTTGTTTGTCAAGCTTTTCCCTATATGAGTTTATGTAGTCGTCACCAACTCCCATCTTAGTCCACTTGCTGAATAGTTCAAGAATGTCATCTTTTTCGCGCCTTTGCGCTTCAGCAGGCATACTGAAAAACTCCCTTATTCTGCGTTCATCTTTTATACAAGAAGTGCAATTGGAGATTTTCCCCTCCATAGCAGTAGTATTCATGCCTTTATACAATTCTCTTGCTTCTTTAAATCTACCTGCTGCGAATGCCTTGTCTGCTTCACTGCTAGCAGAGATGGGGAGCGAAGGCGGAAAGACATAACCCATAGACGCAACCTTTTCAGCCAGTTTCCACAAGGCGCTATATCTCTGTTCGTCACTGACACCAATCACATTTGGGAAATAATGTCGGAAAAGATTTTCAACATATTCATTCACCACCTCACGGTCTGTTAGTACGATGCAGCATTGAGAAGTGTGAGTTCCAGAAGCTTCCAATAGTGCTATAAGGTTGCCAAATGCAACCATTGCTTCTTCGCTTATATAACCAGAAGACATACCAAAATCCGACCTCTTTAAAAACAAATCGTATGTAAATCCATCTGATAATAGCACAGAAAACATCTGTTCCCTCTTTGAACTGTTTAGAAAGTCAGAAGCACGTTTCCTTAATACACTCATATCACTATCCTTGTCCGAGCGATATTCATCATAACCTTGACAAATAATATCGCTCCGCATGATTCTCATCGCCCTATCTATCCGCGGATCTATGGCCACTTTTTCCATCGTGACTAGCTCAGATAGCTTTGCCTTGCCTGACTCGCAATAAAGATTGTTTCCGTCTCCACCAACGAATATGGGGATAGTACCCGCATCCATTCTATTACATACCACCTTTTCTATGAAATGGCTTGCGTTCTCACTCAATAGATTGCCATAACCTCCCCCAATCAGGGACTTAACCACATAGTCGCGCTCAAAAAATTTCAAATCAGGATTAAAAAGCACAACAACGGGAAAATGAGCCCTATTATCTTCAAGCGACCCCTCAGAGCGCATGAGTATCTTATCAAAGAACTCTGCGACGTATTTTTCCATGGCGAAGAATAGCAACTTGTTGATGTCATGCTTTTGTCCCTTATATTCTATAAGCTCCGTGCTACTTATTGCGTCGAACAAATTGGCGTGTGCATTCTTATTGCCTTTTTGAGCCTCTGACAGCGCAAATTTTCCAATACTTATTTCATTGCCCTGGCAGTATACTGCCAAAGGTTTTATCGGTTCTTCACCATAAGGAACAAAACCTTTATCTCCTTCCTTGTTATAAGAGAAAGAGATAAAGGCTCGAGAGATATGTATCAGCAGACAATACTTCATTTTGGGGAACAAGTATTTACTTGAAACACTTCATCAGATATTCATCATAAAATTTCATTCCCTCCAAAATGATGATTGGAGCTACGAAATCGAATTTGCCACGATTGTTAGCACGAGCACTTCTGAAATCGGGTAGATTACTGATATAGGAATTCATATCCATGTCTTTGAAACCTTTCTTGAACACTTCCAAATCAAATTCTTGTCCGAAATAGCCTTTTGCTGCTTGCATGAACACACCCGCAAACTCTATGAACTTCTTGCAGTGCAACTGACCATCTCCTGCAGGTGCCTGAAAATAGGTACCAATATTCTCCATCATTTCTGCGGTTATACTGTTGTCGAAAGGGAGGGTTTCACGCTTTCCATTTACACCAATGATGAAATATCCATCCTCACCTAGCACCTCTATGGCTTTGTCGTTTTTGGGGATTAAAAGTTTATGCTGAAGGTCATGCTGCTCAAATGAGAGCCCTTTAGATACTTCATATTTCACCTCACGCCAATCGCGGTTGTCGATATTTAATTTCGGCCAGCTTTTTAGGTACTCAGCAATGACTCTCTGGCCTCCAAGACCATTGACAAACTGCATAATATAGTACTTGTTTGCATTTCCTGGATTGGTACTCCAAAACCACTCAAAGATGCGTGCTCCCTTCCCTGCAAAGGCAATATTAACCAGAGGTTTCCAGTTATCATCAATACGCTGCTCTGACCTACGCACCTCTTCTATGATTTTTCGGGTCAATTGTCCTGCATAATACATGATAAGTCCGGTCACATACAGATTGACAGACATGAGTTCTTTGCTACCAACAGCAATTTGCCTGTAGAACTCCCTCATCCTTTCGTTCTCATTATCCATCAAGTCAAGTTCATCAACTATCTGGTCAAAGTAGTAGGATGCCGTCGAAGGACTATATTTATCCTGGCCTCTATTAAGACCATCGATAAAGAGATTGTTGCGCGAACATATGTCCAACAAGACATCCTTAAATCCTTTGGAAAACCTAGTAGCTTGCGAAACTCGTTGTGCTGCAAAACGAATAGAATTTTGCTTAATCATTGAGGTAACGATACCTTGACTTGTATTCATCTTGCATAAAGCAGAGATATCAGTAGTACTTCCCCCTATGTCGAAGCATAGTGTTAGCATATCTGGGGTGGAAGGTCCCTGCCTCTTGGCCATCATATAGGTCGCAACGGCACTTGCCTCTGTCATGCTGAAGCGCTGGTCGACATCCACAAAGTCAAAATTAATAGGACCGTTGTCTGGTTTCAAATCAACGACTTTCTGTTGTTTTCTTTGATTTCCGAAAGGGTCGTTCGATGTTTCAAACGCGTTAGTCCCTACGTTACCAAATGCATCATTCCCGCCTGAGAACGGATTGTCTCCACCACCGAATGGGTTCGCTGCTTTTTGATTGCCAAAGGGGGCGTCACCACCACCAAACGGATCGCTATTGGCAGTTTGGGTGTTGAAGGGGTCATCTATGCCAAACAGATTGCCTGTCCCCAGTTGACCAAACGGAGTGTCTCCAAGAATTTCATCGCCACCTGAGCCAAACGGGTTGGGGCTGTCACTAATGGCATCACTAAAGTGTGGTTCTGAAATGGTTAGCCGCTGGCTATTATTAACTGGATTGACAACAGCCAAAGAGTCCCATATACGACGATACTGTGATAAAAGTGAATTACCCATGGAAGACGGGTAGCTCCATTTAACCTTAACAGGTAAAATCCCTTTCTCAAAAAGGTCTGCATAGACCTGTAACATCAGTGTGCGTAAAAATGCCTCCTTATTAGATATCTCTTCCTTACTCTCGCTCCATTTCATATTGTGAACCAGCGAGATAGTGCCAAGGCCGCTATTTGTAAAATTCAAGTTAATATGTTTATCATCAATTGTTCCTACAGGCATATTTTTCTCGAAGCACGGAAAGCCTCCCTTTACCTCCTTGCGAAGACTCATATTGATGTCGTTCTCGTCGGCAGCTTTAACAAGACGTTGCTTGTCGTGGAGTGTAAGGATACTCTTTACAGCATTGGATCGCACCACTTTACTTGGAAAGAAGAGAATGTCTTTTTCTGAAGCAACATGGAAGTTTGTCTTTCTATCTGGATCAACATAGGACAGCATTGAGATGACATGGTTTTTCAGTTCCAAACCTTCTGGATCATCATTTGAAGATGTATTGAAATAGGCTACCGATGTATTAGTGCTACCAAAGTCGATGCCAACATTGGCAAGTGCAAAGGTATGGTTTTCGGGCAGTTTTCTTGGAAGATGCTTTGAGGGGTCTCCTTGGTCAGCAAACCTGAAAAGAAGAAATCCACAAAGATTTCCAGTGACAGTGAGACCTACGCCACGGAATGGAACATCACTCTTATAAACTTCATATTTGTAAGGATTTGCTGCCACGCGGGAATCTGAATTGACAATCAGTTCCACATGTGCTTGGTCATGGACAATTACCTTGCCATCCTTGGCGACATAAACAGGCTCATTGTTTTCATCGATCATCGCCCGGAAATATGTGTCGTAAAGATTGCCAAGGAAAGGAATTGCACAATAAGGACACAAAGCTGTAGGTGCATTGTGGGGCATCTCCGAGAACAGATAGTAGCTGTTCCACTGAGTGGAAATGAAGTTAGGCCAAATCATGATGTCCTTGTTTCTTATAGTTGTGTCTTTGGCGGTATAAACAACATTGAAAGGCAACTCTCTATTAGAATCATCCGTTTTTAGTACGAGCTGCACTTCCAAATTGTCCACATCCTTTGAACCATCATAGATAGCTTTTAGTGAGGAGTTAATAACATTGCCTCTTATCTCCTGCCCCACTAAAGCCTCCACATTACCCCCAAATACATTAAGGCCTTGAGCACTTAAGGGAAGGGCAAAATAAGCATATTCATCAGAATTCTTGATAGTTGCCCGCAACAATGTCACAGGAAGTTTTTTCATTTCTTCCTTGTCTTTTGAAAGACGCTCAGCAAAGATGAACCGAGCAATTTCCGTGCCTCTAGGTAGTAACAGTTTCTTGGGGTCGAATAGAATAGCATCCTTAGCCTGTTGTTCTGTGATGCTTCCTTCAAGTCCCCACAGCTCTGATGAAAAATTAAACAGCTTGTCGAAGGGCTTCTTGAAGCAATCCACCGAAGGCACACTTCCTTGTATTTTGTAATGGTTGTCTTTAATGAACACTTCTATGCTATCTTTCCAAGCATCAAGGCTTGTACGGATAGTTGTGTAAGTGGGGCGTATATCAACATCAAGGTTCTGATAGGTTGCTTCAAAGACGTCGAGTTTATTAAGAAGGTGTTCCACGTACTTATACAACTGATTAGCCTGGGCTTCGTTCAGGCCGGACTTCAAGGGGTCAGTAAATCGGTGTGTGTTGACATCTACATACGGACGACTTTCAGTGATGCTATAGGCCACGGCTGTGAAAAGTAGGCTTTCGGGGCTTGTGGCTCCCACAACCTTACCGTCGTAGCTTATAACATCTATAAACGGTAGGTTCTCCTCGTTCTTACTTTTGTCCTGATCGCACCATAGAGTCTTTCTTCTAAACAGCATTTGTCCGAAAGCCCCCTTGGGCTCATATATATTAGATGTTGTGTCTATATCTTTACCATCTGAGTAGCCCAAGAAGATTCGCCGGGTAGTTATTTTTTGGTAGTCAAATGCCAAACAGGCAATAAAACCTTTCCACTCATCAACAAGTTGCTCATAAAACTGCATAAGGCTTGAGGCCTGTAGGCCACCTTTTTGGTTGGCCACATAGTCAATGCTCAATCTAAACAGGTTGACCCTTGCGAAGATTGTCGGGACGCCAGAGACAATAGCGCTGATATCTGCACCCTCTTTGACCGATGGGGTTTTGATGTCTTTTGTGAAAGTAGGCATCTGAGAAGTGATATCTTTCCATTCGCCTCTAATACCTTGGGGAACCGAGGCATTTTCTACGTCGATTACCAATGGTTTAATTTGTTGTGGCATAGTCTCTTCTTATATTAGTTCGTTAAATTTTTGGGCAATAGTGATACTGTTGTAGATATGGGCAAGGAAACGCTCTTTAGTCGTGTTGGCGTTTTGTTCCCTCTTGGGTTTGCATCGATCATCGATTAGGGTTTTCACATAGTTATCATATCTGCCACTACCAAAGATGCCGCCCTTCTCCCAATTGTGCTTGTCATCTTCAAAAATGTCACCAGGATCTATGTTGCGAAGTTCCTTAGCATTTTCTGTAAATGCCGACGGCTTGAATATGAAATGACCTGGCTTTATGGACTTATATATCTGATATATCCAGCCACGGGTGAGTTTATCATTCGAATAGTCGTAGGCAAACCATTTCAAATATTCATCAATGTCACCAGCCTGCGATTCAGTAATGCCCTGGTCGTAATCCATAATGCCTTGCTTCTTGAAACGCTCCAGAAATCCCATCGTGCCATTGGCATTTGATAGTGCGGCTCTGTTGACCGACAACACGATGTGGGCTAACGACAAGAAAGCTCCCAATTTGTTTTCAAAGATAACGCCCTTTTCGTTACCTACGAAATCGCTACCTTCAAAACTGAAATTGCTCCCTGTGAAGTCAGCTGATCTAAATAGGTATTGTGCTTGTTGATTATCAAACTTTGTCAATGTGAAAAAGTCATAAGCTGCACAAGCACTGAGCAGTTCCACGACATGACAGTCGTTTTTTTGCTCCGCACCACCTGTTATGGTTTGGGGATTATCTTCTGTGAAGTCGATGCTATTGATGGGCCACCCTATATGGTACAGACGCTTGTAACAACTTTTCACAGTAGGATCAGCCTGATAGAATTGCAGTGCGGCTTGACTGTTAAGAGCAAAGTTGTTGGCATCAGCAATGACCCGTTCTTTCTCTTTCTGAGACTTATCCGGTGCCTTAAAAGTGAAATATTTGGTAAGCAGAGTAGCTCCAAACTTTACTACTCTCAGGTCGAGGCTTTGGCTCCCGCCAGAAACGATTCTTACAGCCTCAGAGAGAGCAACAGGAACAACGGGGATTGATGAGGCTCCTGTACCACCAAACACGGATCCGAAGACGAACACCATAGCATTGGAGGCATCCTGTGCCAATTTAGTAGCAAAAGTTGCCAATTCCTTGTCCTGATTCTTAGCTTTCGATTTGTCTGTTGCAACACTTCGAGCCGCTTCCACAATACCATTGTACATGAGCATACTTCCCAAGTGGGTCTGCGCGCGGTACCCATGGTCAAGTGAAAAGTTGCGCACCCCTTCGTCAAGCATCAGTTCCGATAGTTCCCTGTTATCTTCTTTTTGTTCTGCCGTACCACTATTCATTTGCGAAAGGTTCTGATATGTCTTTCTCATAGGAGAGTTGTAGTCAGTGAAAAACCTGTAGAGGATAAGCTTTGCTGAAAAAAAAGAATTCGCATTCGGAGAGCCGCCATCAATGGAATCGGGCTTCTCCGACTTTACTTTTTGATACAAGTCTATGAGTTGTTCCACCCGCCCTTTGTTGCCATTCGTCTGATCTGTATCTAAAGTAAGGATATTTATCTCTTCATTGTCAAACATGCCGATGGCACAAAGGTGGACGAACGACTCTAGGCATCTCATGCCTGTTCCTCCTATTGCTATAACAAATTTGCCCATATACTGTCGTTAGTTAAACCAGTGATGAAGTTTTCCGTGTTTGAAGATCTTGCTTAAAACGAAGCCAAAAGCTACATAAAGGACAAAAGACAAAGCAGTGGAGATGCACATGGCAGTCATGTATTTATCTTGAACATTTCTCATTCTAATGCCTGTATAGACGATAAAATAAGTTAGAACAAACGTTAAGACTGGGGTCAGCACACCTAAAATCCAGTACCACGTCTTACGCTTACGAGGATCTGTCGGGTTTGTGCCAGGCTGAAAAGCAATGGCATTTGCTACTACAACTGCGATGAGCAGCATGACGATAAACACTACAATGCCTATAATATAGGCGGATACAACTGAGGTTTGCATAAATGATATTTGTTTTGATTAGTTTAAATGGTCTTAATAAAATAGGAATAAATGACACGATTCTTTGGTTTCATGTTCTGAAGAGTGTTCTTGATAGCATCAGCCAAATTAGAGTTTCCACTCCATGAGAATAGTGATGATAGTCCGGAAATGTTAGGTTCGCACTCTGCTATAACCACATCTAATCGAATCATGTCGCCTAGTTGGAAGCCCCCAACAATATTTCCGCTAAAGCCTGGTGCCAAGTCTATACCTATCTCAACTTTGCTTGGATCGGTCTGCATGGTGTTGGCAAACAATGTCTGATTAAGTACAAATGCATCCATTATTTGAGCTGGGGATTGGGATGTGTAAATAAATTCTGGCAGTACATTGCCCTGCTCGTCATAATAAGGCTCCTGCTCATCTGTTGGAGCAGCTACAAGTCCTCCTTCCCCATCATCTACCATCTCCGGCGTGCCTACGAGTTGTGGCATTAAACTGTTGATATATGCATCCATATCCTGCTGCACGTCAGTAGCTATGACATCCAAGCGACTCACAATGTATGAATCTTGGAACGTTAGGTCAACAAACAGGCCACGCAGAAGGTCAGTGAAGCGGTCGGTACCTTGGAGTTGGCTTGCGTCTTCCGCGTTTTTAACTATGTCAGGCCAGCTTGCTCCCATAGGATAATACTCCATGGCAAGTGGGCGTACACTTTTGAAGAACCGGGAGTCCTGCAGAACAGTTGCCACATAGCCTTCAATGTTGTAGTTGCAGTAACTTTCTTCTGTACCAGATTCGTCAGTACCAGACACAATGTCTTGAAGTGATAAATCATGATAGCAGCCACCATATGCAGCCCCTATATAGTTAGTGGTCAATTTGCAGGGGTTGGTAGAAAGCAAAAATTCCCTATAGTTCTTAGGTTGCCCTTTTATAGCCTCCTCAACTTTTTTTTGCAGAGCGTGACTCTTTGTATTGAAAAGGATATAATAAAGGTGCTTCGAAAGCTCTTTCTCCTTGTAGTCAGTAATGAAAAATTTGATATCGTAACCACGATTGAGCCATTCTTCAAAATACTTCGAGGCAAAAGCAGCAGTTTGAATCTTTCCATCGGGTGTGTACTCTTCAAAGTCTGTCACCAGTAAAGCATTTTTGTCAGATTCAATAATCCGAGCCAAAGTTTTCTCAATGGGAGCAAACATTTGTGTATAGGAGGCCGGACTCATAATTGTATTGAACAATGTCGTTGTTTTTTCTGGAAGCAAAGTGATTTTATCATCGGCCATAGAATAAATCTTGACTCCGTTTTCGTTGGAGACCTTGTTCACGATGTCCTTCAGTATGTTTTTGGTCGTATCATTCTGATAAGCCCAATTCATTCCATCAGAAAAATCAAAATATGCTTCAATAGAATCTTGGTCATTTAGGGCTGTCACGTCTTTTAGATAATAAAGAGCAACTTTTTCCACCGTAGACAATTGTGGCCCAGTCTCACAGCAGCTACTTAATGACAACATGCATGATGCAAGAATGGCAACGTGCACCAACTTAATTTGGCTTATCATTTTTATCATATAACAGAATTAATTAAAGATTTTAGTAGAGTGCGGAGCATTCTCTTTGTCTTTATATGCTTATGGACTCCTGTAAGCTATTTTTGTTCTAGGTTATCTGTACCCACATATATGAAAAAAAGCGTGGAATCCGTACCCTGCTGCTTATCTTGTATTCCAGGCCTTCGAACTTGCCTTCTCAGAAAGATAAGCAACTTCGAAGCCCACGCCGATATGGATATAGTACCCCAATGAGAAAAAACGACATAGATGCTCCATTGCATCTATCATCCCAAAGGGGATGCGTATAAACACATCCCGAGGACATCTACCGTTGCATCATCACTTCTGAGAGTTCGGAGTGTTCGAAGTTCGGAACTCAGCGATGAGCGTCGAGCAAACGCCTTTCTACATAATGTAGTGACTCTCTTTCCCACCCATTACCCGTCAAATTTAGCTATTACTAAAATGGCTAGGCGTGAGCTGTCTTGCCGTAATGGTATGTGAACACATTCACTGCCCAAAATCGAGCGAAGACATTAAGAGTCGCCTGCAAAATTAAGTATTCTTAGCGAAACGGCCAAACATTTAACGCTAAATTTTTCAGTGTTAACATTTTTATAGAATTCTGTGTATAGCTGTCAAAAGAATGCAATTGCATGAATGTGCTTTCTTTGCTATGCTAACACACGAAAACTACGTTCATCGCCGTGCATCCTGCTCAAGGCAGGGGGCACGGCGATGAAGAGGAGAGAGGCTAAGTGCCTGAGATGATTCGTGCGTCGTTGAAGATGTAGTCGTACTCATGACAGTCGAACGAGGGACACGCCTTGTTGGCGAACTCGCGGTGGCCGTGGAGCCGGGCTGCGGGGTAGCGGGCGTGGAGCTCGCGTAGCGGACGCGCCAGCGCCTCCTTCTGCGCCTCGGTGCGGGCGTCCTTCGGCGTCCTGCCGTCGCGAGCCACGCCCGCAATATAGCAGACACCGATGCTC